>OCTW011591444.1_pt1 | contig 16969 bp, 11 predicted proteins | sample 1539671 | NCBI WGS metagenome assembly OCTW01 (sample SAMN02144230, study PRJEB22623) | gut metagenome | biome: sheep rumen | host: Ovis aries | place: New Zealand
GAGACTTCTCCTGCCGGAAACAGACCGAGAGGGAGGCCTTCGGAGAGATGTCCGAGAGCCATCTTTATCCCCTGGACGCTCTTCGCCCCACCGCTCTTGAAATTGTCGACGGGAATGAAACTGTCGCGAAGGCTCGGGATGAGAGACATGAAATAGGTGGTAAGGATCTTGAAGTCGGGTCTGACCGAATCGATTTCGGCCATCAGAATCAGGCCGTCAACCCCGCCGAAGGGATGATTGGAGACGGTGATAAATCCACCTTCGGAGGGGATTGAAGAAAGAACATCAGGTTCAATCTCATACCTCACTCCTATCTCTTCCAACACTGCCTTCGCAAAATCGGCCCCCTTCAGGTCGGCGTATTTAGCCTGAATCGAGTTGGCCCTCTTGAGCCTTAGAACCCGGTAAGCCAGGCCCGCAACCAGTTTGCCGGCAATCCCCTTTATTCCGAACATCCGCTGCAGATCTGCACGGTCCAGAATCTTTGTGTCACAAGAACTGTTCATTCGACTATTATTTCCTTGATTTCCACCTCATTGCCACGCAGCAGCCAGGTATTGCCGCTGCCGCAAGAAGGGCAGGTCCTGCCATGCTCGACGGCACTGTATTCGGTTTTGCAGTCATCGCACCAGTTAACCGCGGGGATGATATTGCAACGCAGCTCGGCTCCCATGAGTATCTCCTCCTTGTCTGCCGCCCAGCGCCAGACATCCTGAAGGTACTCGGGAATCACGGTACTGACTTCGCCTATGTTCATCACCACAGCAGAGATGTGGGCGACGGAGTTTTCCTCCGCCGCCTTTTTCACATCCCTGATGATGTAGAAGACTATGCCCAATTCGTGCATTACTGCTTCTTTGAGAACAATATCTTCCCCGTGCGTTTGATCATGTAAGGAAGTATGCCGCTGAATTTGTCTTCGGAAGTACGCATGACGCTTGCCTCAGGATGCTCCCTGTGGAGGTGGATGGCGTCGAATGCACACTTGGTGGTACATACGCCGCAGCCGATGCATCGGTTCTCGTCGACCACTGAAGCACCGCAGGAGAGGCAGCGGGCGGTTTCTTTGCGCACCTGCTCCTCTGTGAGCGTGCCGTGGTATTCTGCGAACTTGCTCTTGGTCACGACCACGCCCGGCTCCTGCCTCGATCCGTTGTCGTAGGACTCGACAACGATATTCTGCTTGTCGAGTTCGATGAAATCGCGGCGGTTGCGGCCTATGGTCATGTGGCCGTGCTGGACGAACCTGTGGAGGCTCTCGGCGGCCTCTTTGCCGGCCGCAATCGCGTCGATTGCGAACTTCGGACCGGTGAAGCAGTCTCCGCCCACGAAAATGTCGGGCTCTGCAGTCTGGTAAGTGAGTTTGTCTGCAACGGGATAGACGCCGCGGAAGAACTCTACCTTTGTGTCCTTGAGGAGGTCCTTGAGGATTACGGTCTGGCCGATGGCAAAGATGACCATGTCGGCATCGAGAGTGATGAGTTCGTTCTCATCGTACTCGGGCGCGAACTTATGCTCGGCATTGAAGACGCTCGTGCACTTCTTGAAGACAATGCCTGTAACTTTCTTGTCACCAAGCACTTCCTTCGGGCCCCAACCGGGATTGATAACCACTCCGTCTTCGCGTGCTTCGGCGCGCTCCTCGAGCGATGCGGGCATGATGTCCACGGTCTCGAGCGAGAGCATGGTCACTTCGGAAGCGCCACTGCGCATGGCAACCCGGGCAGCATCGATAGCGACATTGCCGCCGCCGACGACTACCACCTTGCCCTTGACCTTCACCTTGCCGCAGTTGGCGCCATGGAGGAAGTCGATTGCGGTGGTCGTGCCCTTGAGGGTCTCGCCGGGGATGCCGGGAAGGCGTCCGCCCTGGCAGCCGATTGCGATATAGAAGCCTTTGTAGCCTTCTGCACGCAGGCTCTCGATCGTGACGTCCTTGCCCACTTCGACGCCGGTACGGATATCGACGCCGATCTCACGCATTACGTCGATTTCTGCCTTGAGCACGTCCTTGCCCAGTTTGTATGAAGGGATGCCGTAGCGGAGCATGCCGCCGGGCTCTTCGTTCTTCTCGAATACGGTCGGCTTGTAGCCCATGGTAGCAAGGTAGTATGCGCAGCTCAGACCAGCAGGGCCGCCGCCGATGACGGCGATCTTCTCCTCCCAGTGATCCTGCACGTTGGAGCATATGTTGACCTCGGGGATGAAACGGGTCTCGGCCTTGAGATCCTGCTCGGCGATGAATTTCTTGACAGCGTCTATAGCGATTGCACGGTCGATCGTGCCGCGGGTACAGGCATCTTCGCAGCGGCGGTTGCATACTCGGCCGCAAACTGCGGGGAACGGGTTCTCGCGCTTGATGAGCTCGAGCGCTTCGGTATACTTTCCTTCGGCTGCCTTCTTCAGATAGCCCTGGATGGCGATATGAGCCGGGCAGGCCGTCTTACAGGGGGCGGTACCGGTCGGATAGCAGTTGATGCGGTTGCGGTCGCGGTAGTCTTCGTTCCACTTGTGCTCGCCCCACTTGGATGCATCGGGGAGCTCCTGCTTGGGATAGGTCTGGGGACCGCTCTTGGTGCAGAGTTTCTGGCCGAGCTTGACGGCGCCGGCGGGGCAATACTCCACACAGCGGCCGCATGCGACGCAGTTCTTCGGATCGACCTCGGCTACATAGGCGCTGCGGCTCATGTTGGGGGTATTGAAGAGCTGTGAAGTACGCAGGGCGTTGCAGATCTTGACGTTGCAGTTGCAGATTGCGAAGATCTTGCCTTCGCCGTCGATATTGGTGATCTGGTGGACGAATCCGTGGTCTTCAGCTTTCTTGAGGATGGCCATAGCCTCATCGTAGGTGATGTCGTGGCCTCGTCCGGTCTCACGCAGGTAGTCGGCCATGTCGCCTACTCCGATGCACCAGTCACGGTAGTCGTCGGCGCAGCCTTCGTCGAGTTTCTTGCGGCCGTAGCGGCATGAGCAGATACCGACTCCGAGATGGCCTTCGTAGCGCTTGAGCCAATAGGAAATATGCTCGATGTCTATCGACTGGTTCTCCATCGAAATAGCTTTCTCGACGGGGATCACGTGCATGCCGATTCCGGAGCCTCCCATAGGCACGAAAGGAGTGATGTGCTCGAGCGGGAGGAAGGTCATGCGCTCGAAGAACATGGCGAGTTCGGGATGCTTGTCCATCAGGGCGACGTTCATGTTGGTGTACTCTGCGCTGCCGGGCACGAACATGGGCACCCAGTAGATGCGCGCTTCTCTGGCGAACGAAGTGCCGGGCACGGGGCCGTCCTTGGTGTATTTGTCGCCGTAGTCGTACTCGAGCATGCCGAAGTATGCGAGTTTGTCGAGCAGGTCGTCGAGTTCCTGGTTGCCGGCCACGAAGTGCTTCTTGGCGTTGAGTTCATGGAGCTGCGCATAGGTCCAATGCTTGCGGACCTTGAAAGTACTGCCCGGAAGCATTGCAAGAAGCAGGTCGAGCGAAGCTTCGCGAGTGGCGGCGTCCATCTCATCCTCGAAGATGCAGGCAAGACCCCAGTATTCGGGGGCTTCGGTCGTCATCTTGATCTTGCCGGGGATGCGGTCGGTGACGTGGCGGACGAACTTGATGAGCTTCGGATTGGGGTTTTTGTCGCCAAAGTGCTTGGGGACAAAAGCTTTAGACATTTCAGGCATATAGTCGTTGTTTGTTTATGAATTTTTCCAGTTTCGGACTTCTTCGAGAATCCAGTCGGCAAGCGCGTCTACTCCCTCGCCGGTCTTGGCGCAGATCGGAATGACGGTCGCATTGGAATTGCGCATCTTTACGTACTCGCGGCACTTGTCCAGATCGAAGTCGAAATACGGCATCACGTCGATTTTGTTGATTACGACGAGGTCGCACACAGAGAACATCAGGGGGTATTTGAGTGGTTTGTCGTGGCCCTCGGGTACAGAAAGGATCATGGCGTTGCGGCATGAACCTGTGTCGAATTCGGCCGGGCAGACGAGGTTTCCGACGTTCTCGAGAATCACCAGATCCAGGGAGTCGAGGCTGACGTTGTCGAGGCCCTGACGGGTCATCTCAGCATCGAGATGGCACATCCCTCCGGTATGGAGCTGGATGGACTCCACGCCGGTGGCGTTCTTGATCTTGACGGCATCAACATCGGAATCGATGTCGGCTTCCATCACGGCTACACGCAGCTTGTCCTTGATACGGCTTAGCAGCTGGATAAGGGTGGTTGTCTTGCCGCTACCAGGCGAAGACATCAGATTGAGGAGGTAGACTCCCCTGCTTTTGAGCTCTGCGCGAAGGCGGTCTGCATCTTTGTTATTGTCGTCGAAAACGCTTTTTTTGATTTCGATTACCTTGACTTGATCCATAGGTCCGGTTATTAGTACCCGCGAATTTAAGCATTTTTTAGGATTTTACCAATTCTGCGGGAGTGGTGCGCTATTTGAGGATAATTTTTCGCTTGGTGTCGCTAAATGAACGGGGAAAATAATTACATTTGTAAGGATTGTGCCCCAAATGGCGCGTCCCCGAAAATGAAAACTGATAACCTTTTTGACCTATGCGGCCGTGTGGCCGTGATGACGGGTGCATGCGGTGTGCTCGGACAGACCATAGTCAAATACTTTGCTGCGCAGGGCTGCAAGGTCGTGTTGCTCGATCTGGAGCGCGCGGCGCAGAAAGGCCGGGAGATTGTGAAGGAGATAGACTCGGAGGGCGGCGAAGCGATATTCCTGCCTGCCGACGTGCTCGACGAGAGCGTTCTAAAGTCCAATCTTGAGACCATCCTGAATAAATACGGCAAAATCGACATCCTGCTAAACGCAGCAGGCGGGAATATGGACAAAGCCAACGTCCGCCCCGACCAGAGCATAGCAGATCTGGACATCGAGGCGATGAAGAAAGTATGCGAGCTCAATATCTTCGGCACGGTGATTCCCACCAAGATATTCATGGAGCCGATGATCGAAGCCAGGAAAGGATCTGTTATCAACTTCTGCTCGATGAGTTCGTTCCGGCCCCTTACCAGAGTCGCCGGCTATGGTATAGCCAAAGCCGGGATAGCGAGCTGGACGGAGTGGCTCGCGGGCGAGCTTGCCACCAAATACGGTGATGGCCTGAGGGTCAATGCCATAGCTCCGGGCTTTCTGCTCACAAACCAGAACAGGACGCTGCTGACCAATCCTGACGGCTCGCTTACCGACAGGTCCCATAAGATAATTGCCCATACCCCGTTTGGCCGTTTCCTCCAGCCGGACGAGCTCACGGGCACCCTCCACTACCTCGCATCCGATGCCTCCAGGGGCGTCACGGGCACAATAAGTGTCGTCGACGGAGGATTCAACGCATTCAGTATATGAGATATCCGATGAGACAGAGCTGGCGCTGGTACGGTCCGCAGGATCCCGTACCGCTCCAGTACATACGCCAGGCCGGAGTCACCGACATAGTCACGGCGCTGCACCACATACCGAACGGCGAGGTGTGGACCCGCGAGCAGATACGCATCCGTCAGGCTGAATGCAGGGCAGCAGGCCTGGAGTGGAGCGTAGTCGAGAGCGTGCCCGTCCATGAGCACATCAAGACCCGCGAGGGCGACTACCTCCGGTACATCGAGAACTACAAGCAGACCATCCGGAACCTTGCGGCTGAGGGCATCAGGTGCATCACCTACAATTTCATGCCCGTGCTCGACTGGACCCGCACCGATCTCGCTTATCCAATGCCCGACGGCAGCCTTGCCCTTCGTTTCGAGCGGGATGCCTTCATGGCCTTCGATCTCTTCATCCTCGAGCGTCCCGGCGCCGCTGCCCAGTATTCTGCGGAAGAGGCCGAAAAAGCGCGCAGGAGATTCGAGGCGATGAGCCCTGAAGACAAGCAGAAACTCACGCGCAACATGATAGCAGGGCTTCCGGGCAGCGAGGAAAGCTTCACCCTCGATCAGTTCCGCGAAGCACTTAAACGCTATGATACTATAACAGAAGAAGATTTGCGCTCCAATCTTATCTTTTTCTTAAGGCAAATCTGCCCCGTCTGCGAGGAGGTGGGGGCCCGCATGGTCATCCATCCCGACGACCCGCCCTACCCCATTCTCGGCCTTCCGCGCATAATGTCTACTGCCGACGATTTCCGAAAACTGATAAAAGCCGTGCCCAGCCCCGCCAACGGGCTCAACCTCTGCACGGGCTCTCTCGGAGTCAGGGCTGACAACGACCTTCCCGCCATGATGCGCGAGTTCGGCGAACGTATCGACTTCGTCCACCTGCGTTCGACTAAGCGCAGCCCGGAGGGCGATTTCTACGAGGCGAACCTTCTCGAAGGCGATGTGCCCGTAGTGGAGATGATGAAAGCCCTTCTGGAGGTGGAGCACAGACGCAGATTCCGCATTTTCCTCAGGCCCGATCACGGTCACCAGATGTGTGACGACCTTGGAAGAAAGTCAAACCCCGGCTATTCGTGCTACGGCAGGCTCCGCTCACTGGCGGAGCTCCGCGGTATCGAGGCCGCCCTGATAAACGATTATGAATAAAGTAGTTACTTTTGGAGAAATAATGCTCCGGCTTTCTACTCCCGGGAAGACGCGCTTTGCTCAGGCGCCGCATTTAGATGTGTGCTTCGGCGGAGGAGAGGCAAATGTTGCCGTCAGCCTTGCCGGTTTCGGCCTGGAGGCCGCTTTTGTCAGCAGGCTGCCCGAGAACGAAATTGCCGACAGGTGCATTTGCGAACTCAAAGGGCTTGGAGTAGACACCGACTCGATAGTCCGCGGAGGTGAGAGGATGGGCATATATTACCTCGAAAGCGGCTCCGGAGCCCGCGGGAGCAAGGTCGTCTATGACCGGGCCCATTCAGCTTTCTCGGAGATTCGGCCCGGGATGGTCGATTGGCGGAAGGTGCTTGAGGGCGCGAAGTGGCTGCACTGGAGCGGAATAACTCCGGCGGTGAGTCAGGGAGCGGCCGATGCCTGTCTGGAAGCCGTCAAAACCGCTTCGGAGATGGGAATTACCGTCTCGTGCGACCTGAATTACAGGAAAAAACTCTGGAAATACGGTAAGGCGGCGTCGGAAGTCATGCCCGAACTCGTTTCGTACTGCGACCTCATCATGGGCAATGAAGAAGATGCCCAGATGGTCTTCGGGATAGTGCCTGAAGGCGGTTTCGATGCCGAAAAATGTGGCGGCAGCCCTGATGCGGCCCGCTTCGGGAGCGTTTGCCGCCAGCTGATGCAGCGCTTCCCCCGCTGCCGCAAGGTGGCCCTCACCCTTCGTGGCTCGATCAGTGCCGACCACAACACCTGGGGAGGCATACTCTTCGACGGGCAAACTCTTTTCGAAAGCCGCCGCTACGACATAACCGACATAGTCGATCGGGTGGGCAGCGGCGATGCGTTCATGGGCGGGCTGATCTGCAGCCTGCTCGCAGGCTCGGGCGATCAGCGCGCCCTCGAATTCGCCGCTGCCGCATCCTGCCTCAAGCACTCTATCCCAGGCGATTACAACCGCGTAAGTACCTCCGAGGTTGAGAATCTCATTAACGGCAACGCCTCGGGGCGTGTAAGCAGATAAGCGTGTAAGCAGATAAGACTATGGCAGCATTTACCAAAACAGAAACTGTAGACCTCATACTCAGTGCCCCTGTCGTGCCGGTATTTTTCAACCCTGACCCGCAGACAGCACGCCTTGCGATCATGGCCTGCTACCGGGGCGGAGTCCGCGCTTTTGAATTCACTGACCGCTCAGATAGTGCCCTGCAGGTTTTCCGCGAGATAATCCCGTTCGTGAGGGAAGAATGCCCCGGCATGGCCTTTGGCGCGGGCACCATACTCAGCGAGGAAGCCGCGGAAGCATTTGCCGCAGCAGGCGCAGATTTTCTCGTCTCACCGTGCATGGTCTCTGAGGCCCGGGAGGTTGCTAAGGCCTATGCTATCCCATATATACCCGGCTGCGGGACTGTTACTGAGATTTATAATGCAGTCCGCTCCGGAAGCGAGATTGTCAAGGTCTTCCCCGCCGGCAGCGTCGGAGGCCCGGCGTTCGTTCGCGACGTGCTCGCCCCGCTCCCTGGGGTGAAGCTCATGTGTACGGGCTCGGTCGAGCCGAGCGAGGAGAACGTCCGGGCCTGGGCAGCTGCCGGCGCAGCCGCACTCGGGATGGGTTCCAAACTTTTCCCGAAGGAAGCCATTGCCGCTGGCGAGTGGGACCATATTGCCCAGTTATGCTCTTTGAGCCTCAAATGGTTCGCCTTATACCATAAATAATATGTCGCAGGCCAAAAAGAAAGTCATACTGCTGATCGACAGCGCGAGCGAGTTTGACCGCAAACTCCTTCGCGGGATAGTCGAATACTCCAATGACAACGGCCCATGGCAATTCTACCGCATGCCGCCGTGGACTATCTGGGACCCCGATGGCGAGAAACGAATCCTCGAACGGGCCCGGAACTGGAAGGCAGATGCGATCATCGGTCTGTGGAACCCCACAAAAGAGCCGCAGCTTTCCTCGCTCGGCATCCCGGTAGTGCTTCAGAACTACCACAGCAGAAGCTCGGCCTATTCCGTGATAACCGGTGACTATATCGGTACGGGAAGTATGGCCGCATCTTTTTTTATAGGCAGAGGATCCAAGAATTTCGCCTATTTCGGACTCAGCGGAGTCGTGTGGTCGGAAGAGCGCCGGCAGGGCTTCGAGAAGACGGTCTCGCAGGCAGGGTATTCCACCCGCGTGCTCGAGACTGAATCGCTCGACAATACCTCCATGATCGCCTCGTGGCTGGTAGGGCTCCCCAAACCGGTAGCGCTCTTCGCCTGCGACGATGCCCATGCCCTTGCCGTGTCCGAAATCTGCAAGGTCGAGGGGATACGCATCCCGGAAGACCTCCAGCTTCTCGGAGTCGACAACGACGACCTTCTGTGCGAGATCTCCGATCCGCCCATTTCATCGATCGCCCTCGATGTGGAAAAAGGCGGAAGGATGATATGCCGCCTGCTGGACACCCAGTCCAAAGGAAACTGGAAGCCCTTTACCGTCACTATACGCCCTATCTGCGTCGTCGAGCGCAGTTCGACCAAGCGCCACCTTATCGCCGATCCGATTATCGAAAAAGTGGTGAACTTTCTTGACGACAACTTCACCCGCGATCTCACTATGGCTGAGATCCTCGAACCTTATCCGCTCTCGCGCCGCAGCATCGAAACCCGTTTCCGCAGGGCCATGGGCACCTCCATCTGGCAGTACCTTCAGAATCTCCGCATCGAGAAATTCACGCGTGTGCTCGTCTCGACCGACTTGCCGCTCAAGGAGATAGCCCTCGAATGCGGCTTCAGGGACACAGACAACATCGCCCGGACCTTCAGAAAATACCACGGTATCTCCCCGCAGGAATACCGCAAACACTGACACTTCGCTATTTGAGGATAATTTTTCGGTAATTACGCAAAAAGAATAAAACAATCACCATAACTTTGAATCATAACCAATAATAACTATAACCGATGAGCAATCTACTGCCTAAAAGTCTAAAGATGCTGTTTGCGGCTTTCCTCATACTCGCGGGGGCTTCAGCCGCATATGCGCAGCAGACGGTTACCGGTGTTGTCACCGATCGTGACGGCGCTCCCCTTCCGGGGGTCGTAGTGATGATCAAGGGCACCTCCACCGGCACGACTACGGATGATGCGGGCCGTTACTCGATCTCGGCGCTGTCTTCGCAGACCCTTGTGTTCTCAAGCATGGGGCTGGAGACAATGGAGTATCGGGTAGGCAGCCGCACCAAGCTTGACGTGGAACTCCACGAAGACACTACTTATCTTGACGAAGTAGTGGTCGTAGGCTACGGAACCCAGAAAAAAATCCACGTGACCGGCTCTGTCTCAGCGGTATCCGGCACCGAACTCAAGAAAGCCACTGCCACTAATGTCTCACAGACCCTGGTCGGCAAACTTCCCGGCGTGATCACCCAGCAGTCGCTCGGTCAGCCCGGCTCCGACCAGGTCTCGATTCTCGTGCGAGGCTACTCGTCCTACCGCGATGCAGGTACCGTGCTGGTACTCGTCGACGGAGTCGAAAGGGATATGAATATGGTCAACCCTGCCGACATCGAGTCCATAAGCGTGCTCAAGGATGCTTCGGCTACGGCCGTATACGGAATGAGGGCTGCCAACGGCGTTATTCTCGTCACCACCAAGAGAGGCGACGACGGCACGGCCAATGTCCAGTACACCGGAAGGTTTATCGCGAACCATGCCACCGCCCTGCCCCAGATGATGACCGGCGACCAATATATGAAGTACTACAACCTCGGCTACCAGCTCGACCAGTGGGTTACGGGAATTCCTCTTGAAGACACTGTCCCTTACTTTACCGACGCGGAGATTGCCGCCACCACCAACGGTGACACTTCCGATGGCATAGAGAACACCAACTGGATAGAGCCGATGCTCCGCACCACTTTCACTCACCAGCACAACCTGTCGGTGAGCGGCGGCAACAGCAAGGTGAATTACTTCGTTTCGGGCGGTTTCCAGGACCAGAGAGGTTTCATGGAAGGTCACTACAACAAGCGCACCAACATCCGCTCCAACATCGACGTCAGGCCCAACAAAAACCTCAAGATAAGCCTCAATCTCGGCGTCATGTACCAGGACTACAATCAGCCCGGCAATCTTACTTACGCCAATGCCACAATCGGCGGAACGACCCCCTGGGCCCTTATGTTTGCACTGCCGTTCGTACCTAAAACCTACGATGTCGATCCGACTTCGCCCTACTACGGCATGGCCACATCGCCCATGCGTACCGCAGGAGCATGGGTAGGCAATGCTGAGTATGCAGCGGAGCACTCCGGTTACAGTGCATCCCAGACCACCAAAATAGAGACCACGGCACGCTTGGAGTACAGCATACCGTTCCTGCAGGGGGTGAAGCTCGCCCTCCAGTACAGTTATGACTGGCGCGACCTCGATTCCAAGACCTTCGCCTACGGCTACGAACTGATGGCATGGAACTTCGCAGACCGCTCCTACGAGCTCAAGGAGTGCTCTCATGCGCTCGCCGAAGGCAATCTCTACATGGGTGACCAGAAATATATGAGGGGCATTCTCCGCCCGGAGCTGTATTTCAATCGCAAGTTCGGCAAGCACGAGGTCTCTGCCCTTGCGCTCTACGAACAGACATCCTACTTCGGCAAGAACTTCAGCACCTCTGCCCAGAAATTCGCACTTCTCGACATCGATGAACTGCCTTTTGCCGATGCATCAACCGCCAAAAACAGTTCGGGCCGCGAGAACACCGGCTATTCAAGCTATGTGGGCAGGGTCAATTACGCCTACGACGACCGCTATCTTTTCGAACTGTCGGGAAGGGTCGACGGATCTTACAAGTTCGGCCGCGGCTACAGATGGGGATTCTTCCCTGCCGCTTCCGCCGGATGGGTCATTTCAAAGGAAGATTTCTTCAAGGACGCCCTTCCATGGGTAGACATGATGAAACTCAGGGCTTCCGCCGGCGAGGTCGGAAACGACGGTGTCATCTCCCCTTTTCTCTACCGCAAGAACTACCTGCTGAATTCCAACGGCACTGCTTTGGGCCGCATCCCCCAGTCGACAATGTACAACCTGACGTCATACCCCAACTTTGAACTCACATGGGAGCACATCCGAACCTATGACATAGGTCTTGAGTTCAACGCATGGAAGGGGCTTCTCGGACTCGAGTTCGACTGGTTCTACAAATATACTTACGACATTCTCGACTCAGTCAACGCATCGTTCCCCCCGTCGCTCGGAGGTTACTTCCCGAGTGCCGACAACTACGGCGAATTCGACAACCGCGGATTCGAACTCTCGCTCAACCATTCCAACAAGGCGGGCGACTTCGTCTACAGGGTAAACGGCAACGTCTCCTGGGCCCACAACAGGATCATCAGACAACGTCAGGCGGACAACGTGCTGCCATGGCAGGATAGGATCGGTACCTCTTGGGGCGCAATCTGGGGCCTTAAGTCGGATGGCCTTTACCAGACCCAGGAAGAAGTTGATAATGCTCCCGAAGGAGTCGAGCCGCGCCTCGGCGACATCAAGTACATCGACCAGAACGGCGACGGCAAGATCGACGGCGACGACTATGTGATCATTGCCCGCAATCCCCGCCCCGAACTAATGTTTTCGCTCCAGTTCGACGCTTCGTGGAAAGGCTTCGATCTCAATGTCCAGTTCCAGGGAGGCGCTCTCTGCGACAAGATGCTTCTCGGAGCATGGTCCAACGGAGTAAGCGACGCCACACCTCTCACCAAGCCCTGGTACGGCAACTACGACAACGCTCCGCTCTATCTCGTGGAGCAGTCATGGAGGCCGGACAACACCGACGCCACCTATCCGAGGCTTTCGGCCAATGCAAGTTCTTACCGCAACAACTACCGCGTATCCGACTTCTGGAAGAGGAACGGTGCGTATCTCCGTCTGAAAAACGTCAGCCTGGGCTACACACTTCCCCGGGCAATTACCCGCAATGCCGGACTTGATTCGGTCAGAATGTTCGTCAGCGGGACCAACCTGCTCACGTTCACGGAGTTCAAGTATCTCGACCCTGAAAGCCCCAACGTCGTCACGGGTTATTACCCCCAGCAGCGTACGGCCACTTTCGGAATTGACATTAACTTCTAATCGCAGACAAGATGAAAGCTCTGAATTACACTATCGCATTTATGACGGCTGCGGTCGTCCTTGGCTCTTGCCTGGGTGAGAAGAACATTGATCTCAACCCTGTAAGTTACTACGACGAAGCTGTCGTCTACGCTTCCGATGAGAATCTGGATCTGTATGTCAAAAGTTTCTACGGCCTGCTTTACGCCAACGCCGACATAGCCAACGGCTACATATTTGACGACGGAGTGACCGACCTCGTGAAGTATTCATGGTGGGGAGTCAACGGAGGTACAGTCAACCAATTCTTCTACAATCCTGCAGAAATCCTGACTCCTGCGAGCAATTTCCGCTCCAACTGGAGTACAATGTACACCTACATACGCCAGATCAACGAACTGTTTCTGGACATCAAGCTCGGCTACGCCGACAAACTCAGCCAGGAGGATCTCGGCGTAAGGATAGCCGAAGCCCGCTTCCTTCGCGCATTCGCCTACCAGGAACTTGTCCTCCGCCACGGAGGAGTCATCCTTCGCACCCGCGAAGATGCAGTCGACGGCCCCAATGAGAAGGCGAAAGCCCGTTCAAGCGAGGAAGAATGCTGGGATTTCATTCTGAAAGAATACGACAAGGCTGCCGCCGTTCTTCCTTCAAGCTGGACCGGGGCTAATGCCGGCCGTGCCACCAAGGGCGCAGCTCTCGGCATGAAAGCCCGTGCCGCACTCTACGCAGGACGCTGGCAGGACGCCTACGATGCCGCCGACTCGGTTATCACCTCCGGAACATATTCGCTCGTCGCCGGCTCTGCCTACAACACTATCTTCTCCAATCCGTTCAACACCGAGATCATCCTTCCCGTATACTTCAAGGAGAGCAGCGGAAGCGCGGCTGCCCGCCAGCACAACTTCAACAGCTACTTCTGCCCTCCCGGCGACGGTGCTGCGTACAACGTGTCTGTCGGCGCTGCAGCTACTCCTACCGACGAGTATGCCGGATTCTTCGACATCAAGGTCGGAAGCACATGGCAGAAGTTCGACTGGGACAACCTCGCGGCCTATGGAGGCAAGCCTTTCGACAACCGCGATCCCCGCTTCTATGCTTCGATCCTCTACAATGGCGCGACATGGCGCGGCCGCACCCTCCAGCTTTACGACGGCGGCACCGACGGCTTCATGACTTTCAAGACCACCGGTCAGGACAATGACCACCGCTCTACTACTGGCTATATCTTCCGCAAGTACCTCAGCGACGCAGCCGGGATGAACTACACCAGCATCCTCAGCGGCCAGACATGGATAGAGATGAGGCTTGCAGAGATCTACCTTATCCGCAGCGAAGCTGCCGCACGCCTCAATGATTTCCCCGCAGCCTACAATGATCTCAATGAGATCAGGGCTCGAGTGGGCATGGATCCGCTTCCGCGCCGCGGCAACTGGAACGCCTACCTCGAAGACCTCTCGAAGGAGAGAGTATGCGAGCTCGGTCTCGAAGGCCACCGCTACTTCGACCTCGTGCGCTGGGGCAAGGCTCAGGAAGTGCTCAACGGCACCCGCGTCCACGGCGTGAAGATCACCCCGGACATCTACGGCAACTTCAGCTACGAGAGGATCGAGGCCGACACCCAGGACCGGCTGTTCCCTGCAAAGTACAACATTTTCCCCATCCCCTATTCTGAACTCCAGAACAACAAGCTCTGCGTCCAGAACGACGCATGGTTATAACAGTTCCAGCGATGAAAAAGTATTTGTTATATATCAGTGTCGCAGCGCTTGCGCTCATGCAGGCCTGCGTTCAGCCTGAGCACCCCGACTTCAGTTTCGAGGAGAGCGAGAATATCCAGGGCCTCGTGATCAAGGGTATGCTCCTTACGGATCTCAACACGGAGTATGAGTCTGTGATAGATCTGGAAGCCGGCACCGCCGTGATCCAGGTCCCCTACTACCTGAGTGATTCAAAACCCGTACAGGGCGACCTTACCAAGATGAAAATCACCGCTACGCTGCCCAAGGGTGCGAAATTCAACCCTTCAATCGCGGGTATCCACGACCTTGCTGAAGGCTTCGTGACCACTCTCATCTATGCCAACGGCAAAAAGGTTGAACTGCGTATCACGGCGGACTATCGCAAGTCTGATGCTGCTGTTCTGAACGGCCTTGTCTCCGCCCAGATAGTCAATGCCGTCCGCCAACCTGCCGACGGCGCAAACGGTACACTCAGCGTGCTTATCACCCCGTCCAATACAGCCGAGCTTCAGAAGGCGCAGCTCTCTATCTCGCCTTGGGCGACTTTCGAAAGTGAGGCCAAAAACGCCGACGGTACGATAGATATCACCCAGGGCAAAGACATCACTGTCGTCTCTCAGAGCGAAAAGGTCCGCAATACCTATGCGATTGCATTCGAGACGCCCAAGACTGTCGAGTATGGCGTAGGCCAGGTCAAGGCCCTCTTCGGCTGGCAGCCTACCGTGAGCGATCCGCGCGGATTCACCCAGGGCGGCAACAGGACGATGGCAGTGATCGGCAATTACCTGATCCTCTCCAATTCAGTCGATTTCAGCAAGATGCCGGTATACGACCGCTTCAGCGGCGAGTATCTGCCCGAGGTGAAGGTCAATACCGAAGGAATAGTCTCCAATGCCGAGATCCACGCCATTACCTCCGACGATGCCGGACATCTGTTCGCCGTGACCTATGTCAGCACCTATGCTGCCGACAAACTGCCTTCGCTGCACCATAAGACCGACAACCAGACCGTCTACGGCTATCTGTGGAAGGATGGCATTGAGAACAAGCCTACCCTCATTATGGAGGCTGCTGTCGCAGGTTCCGGCTGGATCAACGCTCCTTACGGCTTCGGCGGCACCAAAGACTTCGACTTCTTCAGGACGGTGACGGTCTGTGGCGATCTCACCACCGGCGATGCCATCATCGCAACGATGTCAAAGTCCCATGTCAGGCCCGTATTCGTCCGCTTCAAGGACGGCAGCCCCCAGTGGCCCGCCTTCGTGCAGTGGCCGTCGGGACTTCCCAACACCGCGGCTTCTTTCTGGAACGCCTCGAAGGTCAAGCCCATCACCAGCGATCCTAGCGCGCTCGAGTACTTCTGGACTTCCGCAACCTTCAGGTCTACCTTCATCTATGCCAAGGGCAACAACGAAAGCAGCCAGGGCGTCTGCTTCGACCTGCCCGACAGCCACTGGTGGAAGTATGCCGGAGGCTACGACTACCAGCATCCCGTAGGCTCGATGGACTACATCGAGTTCAACGGAGCTCACCTGCTTGCCGTAATGAACGGCACCTATGCCCAGAAGAGCGTCGACGACGTCCTCCAGATGTACTGGCGCTGCTTCGTTTCGGACATCGGTGCATTCCCTGCTGCAAGCTCGTTCGTGAGCGGATTCATCTTCGACACCCGCGAAGGCGGCATCGACGGCAACTCAAGCAATTTCGAAGGCTCCAACGGAGTTATCCCGACTGCTATGATCTCGCCTCATGCTTACGAGTCAGGCGCGACCGTCCTCAAGGGCAACACCGACCAGACGACCGACGTGGTATTTGCCCGCGGCAACGACGGCATGTCAGTCCAACTCTACTTCCTCTCCACCGATCAGGGACTGGTCGGCTGGAATCTGACTTCACTTGCACTCTAATCAACAACCACATACCACAATGAAAAAGTTATTACTTCCCCTTGTAGCGCTCAGCCTGCTGGTTGCCGGCTGCGCTCCAGACCTGACGGATGAATTGAATGCTCTCAAGGAGGACGTTGCTGCCCTTCACGAGCAGGTCAATGACCTTCAGGGCCAGATCGACGCTGTGAAGAAGCTTGCGGAAGCGGCTTCCAACAATGAGTCGATAACTGATTACAAGCCGATCAAAGACAACGACGGCAATGTGATCGGCTACACTATCTACTTTACCAACATGGATCCGATCGAGATTTACTACGGCAAAGACGGTAAAGACGGCCAGGACGGAAAAGACGGAGAGAACGGCAAGGATGGAAAGGACGGTGCTCCCGGCCAGGATGGCACCGACGGAGACTCCTACCTTGTTGACCTTATCGACAACGGCGACACAGTGACCCTCGTATTCGCCGACGGTACCAAGATCACTCTGCCCAAGGACTCCGAGCCCCTTCCTCCTATCACCGTCAAGCCTCTGTTCGGCTTCCAGCCCACAGTTGAGAATCCCCACGGAATGACTGCCGACGCTCACCGCACGATCGCAGTTGTCGGAGACTATCTGATTGTCTCCAACGCATACGATTTCAGCAAGATGCTCGTCTACAACCGTTTCACAGGAGAGTTCCTTGGCGACAACCTCGTCAATACCAGCACT
>OCTW011376372.1_pt1 | contig 16965 bp, 10 predicted proteins | sample 1539671 | NCBI WGS metagenome assembly OCTW01 (sample SAMN02144230, study PRJEB22623) | gut metagenome | biome: sheep rumen | host: Ovis aries | place: New Zealand
CTGTTCCCATGCCGAACACAGAAGTTAAGCTCATCTTCGCCAACGATACTTGGCTGGCGACGGCCCGGTAAAATAGGTTTCGCCGACTTATATGCACCATTAGCTCAGATGGTAGAGCAACTGACTCTTAATCAGTGGGTCCTGGGTTCGAGTCCCCGATGGTGCACCAATTTGGCCCGTTGGTCAAGCGGTTAAGACTCCGGCCTCTCACGCCGGCGACGGGAGTTCGATTCTCCCACGGGTCACCATACCTATGTTTGCCTTGACCTTTCGGGCAAACGGAATAATCAAGCAAAGGTGTTTGCTTGATTATTTTTGTATAGGGGCCATTAGCTCAGTTGGTCAGAGCTACCGGCTCATAACCGGTCGGTCCTGGGTTCGAGTCCCCGATGGCCCACCAATATAGGGGTATAGCTCAGATGGTAGAGCAGTGGTCTCCAAAACCACGTGCCGAGGGTTCGAGCCCTTCTGCCCCTGCCAAATAAAGCCTCGCAAACACGACGTTTGCGAGGCTTTTGCTTTATACCTTTAATATGATACTTAACCGTATTCCCGGCTGTTTCTGGATCCTGAGCTTTCGCTGCAGGTGTTGCCTTAATAGCCACTGTCGACCTCGATGAAAATATCGGGTGGGTCGTTGGTTTCATGCTCAACAAGTTCGTCAAGCCCTCCGCGGAAATAATATCCGTACAGACAATTGAGCACGTCTTTCTTTGAACCTTCTTTCCATGGAGGAGCTCCTACAAAGGGAAATATCCTGGTCTGGAAAACAAGTCTTTCGCGGTCTTCGTCTTCGCCGATCTGATATATCGATCTGCCGAACAGCGCTTCGTCGCCCTCTTCTGTCAGTCCGGCTGTATCAAGAACGGTGGCAAGATAATCCGAGTGATGTATGGGCGCATTGCAGTATTGCATTTCGTCATGGTGTTCGTTGATATTTTTGATATACCAAATAGGCATATTATCAGGAACATAATGCTTGCCATGGTCGCTGGTAATAATTATTACGGAGTTATCGTAAACGCCAAGCTTCTTTAATTGCTCCAGATATTTATTCACAAGATCAAGACAGGTCAGCGTCTCGTTTTCAACTTTGCCGGTATAGCCGTGAGTCCCGACTACGTGCTCGAGCACAAAATAGTTGTTTTCGCTGTCAGCTTTGAGATCGAGCGAATCAATGAATTCCTGATTATCAAATATACAGTTGTTTTTAAAATGAATAAAATTACTGTTGGAATATACAGCGGGCATAAATTTGCTTTTAAGGCAAAGCGGCAGATACCTGAATGCGGACAGGGTCCTGAAATACTGTGATATGGATGTGTGATCGACACTGATCTCGTCTTTAGATACATAATGGCAATTGTCTATTTTCCCTTGCAGAGGGGCATAGTCGTAGGAGAAATCGCCAAAGGTGTTTACTTTGTAATTGTTCTCGTGCAGACGCGAATAGAATTCCGTACAGGGTTCGTCTGTCCAGGCGTTCTCTGCCCATGTTTGATAATCATCCCCCGGAAGTTCGGTCGTTCCGGAAAGCATCTGAGGAATAGAAAAAACAGTCGAATCATACATCATGCAGGCATTGTTGTAATATGTGAAATCATTCAGGCATTCAAATTTTTCGGGATGCTCTTTTTGGGCAGCGTCAAAAAAATTGCGGTCTGCCATATCTATGAGTATCGTGATAATGTTTTTGTTGGCAGAGACCGTGAATTGCTCTTCGTTGGAAAGCATATATCGGTCGATACGGGTAAAGCTTGCCTTTGTGGTAAATATCATAGCGATAAGCGAGACCAGTTGGATCGTTCCGATAAAAGCAGCTGCGCCAAGGTGAGCGTTTTTTATCTGGCTGTTTTTTAGTGCTTTGACCTTTGAAGTGATAAACCCGAAAGCAAAGGGTAAAAGCAGGATAAGTATCCAAATGACGGCATTTATCACCATGCTTTTGTGCATCGTGTCCCATTCGACAGGATCGCCTATTGCAGACGGCAGAGCACCGTTCATGAAAATATACTGGCAATAAACTCCGAGTGTCAGCCCAACGCTGAGGCGAACTGCAAAATCATATAGCTTCTCTTTTAATATGCAAAGTAAAAAAACCGCGGCTGCCGTATATATAAGGGTATAGAGCAAAAGCAAAGGGATAAGGCTTGTGTATAAAAACAAGAAATCTATATGATTGTTGAAATAAGTTTCTGACGGTATGTATATCAGAGTTGTGAAAAACAACGGAAAAACAGCCAGCAAGGCTTTTGGGATCCGCTTTGGAATAAACTTGTCAACAGCAAGCTTTGAAAAGAGCAATATGATATATAGCAGTGCTGCAAGAGAAACGACCGCAAAGGAAATAGCACCAAGGATCCTTTTGAGATCTGATTCTTTGATAAAGCCTGAAAACTTTATTGAAAAATAAACAATTGCTGCTAACGCGGCTACATCGACAGACAGCGGCAAATCAAATGCGCTGCGATAGAGCTTCAAATAAAACTGAGCTGCAAAAGCAGCTGCACCGACTGCGATAATACCGATCAGTCCAAGGTCGAAGAGCTTGCATAAAAAGCAGGCGGCTAAAACAGACAGTATTGCTGAGATGATCTTTACAGGAAACTCAAAGCTGCTTTTTAAGTTTATCCGATAGTAAAGAAGTTTACCTACTTTCATAAAAGCTCTCCTTTAATTGCAATGAGATCGTTCACGTTGTCTGCCGCCGGTATCTCAGCCAATGCTCTCGAACTCGAAGCTTACCCTTACGCCCTCAGCGATCGGGGAGCTCCAGCTGTCGGCGATGCGCTGGGCAACCTTTCCTGCGTCGTCGCTCGAGAGGCCGTTGAGCAGCACGAAGAAGCAGCCCGAATGCTTGCTGACTACATCGTTCTTTTTGAGGCCGGTGATAAGATGATCCTCGAAGCTGTCGAGCAGCTCGTCCGTGATCCCGCCCTCTGGGATAAGACGGAAGCGGACGATGGCCGCCGCCGAGGGGCTCACCAGCGAGTTGCGGCAGAGATACTTGTAGATCACCTGAAGCTTGTCGAAGCTTACGCTGTAGGCGCCCTTGCCTTCGTTTCTTTCGCTGATTATCTTGATGACCTGCGACAGGTCGGCGGTGTCGGAATCATCGGCGGTGTCGGTGTGAGAGCCCTTCTTGTAGAAGGAGCAGCCGTGCTTGCCGTTCTGCTTTACGGCGTAGAGCGCCTTGTCGGCAAGCTTGAACAGCTCGTGGAAATCCTTGCCGTCGGCAGGGACCTTGACGGCGCCGATGGACGTGCCGAGGGGAATGTTCATGTCCTCGCCCATGTACTCCTTCGCGGAGGCCATCAGCTCGCGGTTCATCTGTCTGGTGACGCGCTCGATCTCCTCTTCGCTGCCGTCCTTCATAAAGCCCACGAACTCGTCGCCGCCCATTCGTCCGCGAATGTTCTCTTCTCCAAGGGCCGAGGTTATCAGCTCTGCAAAGCGTATCAGCACCCGATCGCCCATTCCGTGACCATAGATGTCGTTGACCAGCTTGAAGCTGTCAAGGTCGATCATCATCAGCACTCCGCTTTCTTCGGCGCAGGCTTTTTCAAGGGCGTTGATCGAGCCCGCCTTGTTCAGCAGCCCTGTCATCGGGTCTGTCGAGATCTCGCGCTGGAGGCGCCTTATCCTCATTGCGCGTCTGTTGAAGGTGACGAACACCCACATAAGGTACAGGAACACCGCAACGATCACCGCGATCAGGTAAAGCTTGAAGTACCAGAACTCGTACATTACGGCTTCTTTCTCGATGGGGATTATCTCTTCTTTGAGCACCTTTCCCGTAAGGTCGTCCAGCACGCAGATGTGCAGGTCGTACTCGCCGTAGGGGAGGTTTGTGAAGGAGAGCGGCGTTATCTCGTTCTGATAGCAGGTGATGCCGTCGTCCTCCGAGCCCTCGAGGTAGTAATGCACCCTCGGGTTCGTCATCGAGAAGTTGTTCACCGCGATGTGCAGCAGCACCCTTCGGGTCTCCGAGGGGATCACCCACTTGCCGTTCTCAAACGATGCGAGCTTTCCGTCAGCCTCGGCATATTTCAGGTGCAGCTGATAATTGGACACCAGCGTGCCGTAGTTCTCGGAGTCGATCACTCTTACGCCGTCGGTGCAGCAAAGGTACAGGCTGCCGTCCTCGAGGACGTTCCAGGAGTTTGCGGTGAAAGCTGTTTTAAGACCCCAGCTGTCGTTCAGCAGGGTGCAGGAGTATTCGCCGTCCTCAAGCAGCTTGTCCTCGGGAACGATGAAAAGCCCCGCGCTCGAGGTGATGTAGCAGCTGCCGCTGTCGGAGATCAGAATGTCATAGTTGTTTGAGTAGGGGAAGTTGTGCAGCTTTCGGATCTCGCTGCCGTTGTCGTAGTAAAGGGCGTTGCTCGTGACGTAGAGACAGCCGCCCGTGCATTTCACTATCCTGAGTATCACCGCGGCGTCAAGACCCTCCTCGGTGCCGATGTGTCCCGCGACCTTGTTGTTTTTGATAATGTAGATGCCGTCGCCGTCAGAGGCCGCAAGGATCGTCCCGTCCTCTCTCTCAAGCATCGAGAGTATGTAGTGGTTGTTCAGCCCGTCGGCATCGGAGAGGGAGAGCTCGGGCTTGCCGTCGCGCAGGAACGTAAGGCCCATGTTCGTCGCCACAAGTATCCGCCCGTCGGAAAGCTCGGTGACGGAGCGGAACTTCATGCTGCTCAGGGCTTCGTTCTCGTCGCTGATGCAGTCGCAGATCCCGTTGGGAGCTATCCTGACAAGGCCGTGCTTGCCGTAGGTCGCCACCCAGATATTTCCCTTTGAATCCTTGTATAGGTGCCTGATGCGGTCGCCGCCCAGCAGGTCGGTGGCTTCGGTACCAACAAGATATTCGTTCTTCATGTCTATCAGGTAAAGCCCCGTGTCTGTGCCGACATAGAGCATATCCCCGTCTTTCATCGTGGCGTTTACGACCCTCGCGGGCAGCCTGACCTTGTTGAACAGGCTTACGAAGGGGGTCTTCGAGAACTTCATCAGCCCCTGCTTGCTGGACGAGAACCACAGGTTGTTCTGGTCGTCGATGCAGACGTCGCTGATGTCGCCGTTGTATTCTTCGGTGGTGAGGTCGAAGGTGCGGTCGGTGTCACATTCGATATAGCCGAGGCCGTTCTCGCAGCAGTAGAACATCCTGTTGCCCTTCGGGTCATATTTAAGCTTGTTGCAGTATTCCGAGGAAGCAAGATCTATCCTGCCTGCCCTTGTTATCTTCTCGTTCTTGACGGAGAACTTGTCCACCACGGCGGTGGAGGTCCCGACATAGATCATGTCGCCTGCCCTGTCGGCCACGCGGAAGTCGATGCCGTCGGTGCCGCTGACCTCTTCGTCAAGCAGCATATCGTCCTTTGCAAGAAAGAGCGTTCCGCCGTTTGTGACGCCCAGTATCCCTCCGCTGTCAAGGGCAGTCAGGGACTGGGTGTGGATAATGTTGCGCCATTCGTAATAGGTCTTGACCTTTCCCTGGGGGGTGATCTTCGAGAGCGAGAGGGCGGTGCCGACGTAGATGTTCCCCGACGTGTCCTCGCAGACAGCTCTCACCGAGTCGGAGTCCAGGCCGTTTTTCGTGCTGTATATCATCAGGCTCCTGTCCGTGAAGTCAAAGCAGGCGACGCCGCTTTCGTTTGTGCCTATCCAGAGCCTGCCCTTCGAGTCCACCATCAGCGCCTTGACGGTCTTGATGTCCTCGTGGAGGTCGGCTTCTTCAAATCTTACGCCGTCGTACATATACAGCCCCGAGTAGGTGCCCACCCAGATAAAGCCGTCGGGCGTCTGGGTCACGGCGTTCACGGCCGAGTTGAAAATGCCGTCCCTGCTCGAGTAGGTCACGGTCTCGTAGTCGGAGGAAAAATCGTCCGCCTCGGCCTTGAGGGGTGGGAGCGCCGCCGTCGTCGAGAGCCCAAGGATAACGGCAAGAGCTGCTGCTGCGGTCTTTGCGGCGTTTTTGCCCTTTTGCAGATGATCCAAAGCCTTCAGTATCAGCAGCGCCATGAACAGCGAAAGCGTCCTGTCGGGGAGGTCGATGAAGGCCTCGGCGGTGAAGGTGTTGAAGCTTCTTGCGCTGACGTTCCGTTCGAGCATCGCTTTCAGGGCGTCGCCCCAGCGGTTGCCCGTGCTGCCGTCGTTTATCATCAGGTTCAGCGGAATGCAGATAAGCGTGGAGATCAGCCCCGACAGCAGCGCCGACGAGACAAGATAAAGCTTGTCATAGTGCTGATCGGCTCTTACCAGCAGCCCGATGACGACTGCCACCGCCGCCGCCACTGTGTAATAGATCAGCGAGTTCCCGTAGATCAGGCTTACTGTTACCGAAGAGCCCGCAGCTGTCAGCATTCCCGCGACCGGCCCCAGCGACACAGCCGAGGCCATCGTCCCGATGGTGTCCAGCCAGAAGGGGAGCTTCAGGACGTTGGAAACATAGAACATCCCGATATTGAGAGCCGAGAAAACAACGATGGTCACAATATTTTTGATGCTCGGCCTGAACAGCAGCCTGTTCTTCATGGGTCTGCCTCCTTCCCGTTTTTGTCTTGCTGTAATTATACCATAACACGGCTTGTATTTCAAGCTTTTTTTGCGCCCGTGTCAAAATAGCCAAGGCGGCATATCATTCATTTTGAACAAGTTTCCTTGACAACCCGCCTGCGGTATTGTATAATGTTAATGTAAACCTACTTTGATCTGAAAGGACGGATATATAATGGTATCTAACAGCAGAATGGAACTGATGCAGGAGGTAAACCCTGTATTTCTGACGGCGCGGGCAAGCCTCTGTGTTCTCGAGCAGGTCAAGGACGAGGACGCCGTCAAGCTCAATTCAAAGCTGAAATGCACAATGCCCGAGGCCCCGGGGCTCGACAAGCTCTCGCCGCAGAAGCAGGCAATGTTCAAAAAGCTCGCGGTCGCGATCCTCTCGATGTTCGAGGCAAGATACAAGGCCACCAACGACTATTTCTTCAAGGAGGGCGAGGGCAGCTTCTTCGATCTGGCCTGCGGCCTTGTTCCCCGCTCGCTGCTGTTCGCAAGAAAGGGACAGAAATACATCGGCGCCGACCTGCCCGCAGTTATGGCCTCCCTCAGATATGCCGCCGAGGGCTGCCTCGAGGCGGGCAAGGAGAACGTCTCCTTTGCCGAGGTCGATGCTACGAATTACGACACGCTCGAAAAAGCCGCAGCTGCCGCCGACGGCGAGCTGTTCATCTCTACCGAGGGGCTGTTCCCCTATCTTACAGAGGACGAGGTCAAGGAGGTTTGCGCCAATATCCGCAGGCTGCTCTGCGAGCACGGAGGCGTCTGGGTCTGCACCGACTTTGAGGTTGAGCGCTGGAGCCGCCGCATCTGTTCGGCCTATCTCTCGAACATGATCTCCGACCCGAGAGAGTATATGCAGCTCTCCGAGGGCGAGCTCTCGGACGTAAAGTTCGCCGCAAACTCGCTCTGCAAGGGCTCCCGCGACAGCATAAAGAGCGCTCTCGACGGCTTCGGCTTCGACGTGCAGCTCGTGCCGATGTACGACTATCTTGGCGAGGACGCGGTGCTGAGCCTCCCCGAGGACAGGCGCGAGGCCGCAAGAGACGTTTACAAGGACATAAGCTTCTGGGTGATGACCCCCAAGGGCGGCGCCGAGAGCTTCAACACCAACGGCAAGGACTTCTCCGCCGAGCTTACCCGCCGCAGCACCCTGCTCACGGTCAACCTGACGGGCAGGCTCGACACCGTGACTGCTCCCGACCTGCTCAAGCTCTACCGTTCGGCAGTAAGAGAGGGCGGCATCAGGCGCATCAACATCAATATGCGCAAGCTCGATTACATCTCCTCGGCAGGCCTCCGCGTGCTGATGATAATGTACAAGGAGCTCCCCTCGAACGGCACCGTGAACGTCTACAACGCCAACGACTCCATTCGCGAGATCTTCAAGACCACGGGCTTCTCGGGGCTCTTCAACTACTGATAAGAACAAAAAACGGTATCTCGGGCGAGATACCGTTTTTTCTGTTTATTCGTTCTTTTCAAAGCATTTGTTAAGCACGTCGGCCATTTCCTTGTCCTGCCCGCTCTCGTGGTCTGCAATGTAGATCGTAGCTCCCGCGTTCACGATCACCTGATTTGTGATGTTCATGTCCTCTGCTTCATCAATTTCCGCCGAAGCAATGATGCGGAGGCCGTCGCCGAAGTCCGCGGTCAGGTATTCCGTGTCGGGATCCATATCGGAATACGGTTTCGGATGCAGGTCGTAGCATACGCCTGCGGGACGGTTGACAATGTCTTCAAGCCACACAGCAAGCTCCTCGCTCAGCTCGGGGTCTTTAAGGTCAATGCTTTCAAGCACGGTGCCGTCGCCCATTATCCGCGAAAGCTTGCAGCTGCAAGGCTCGGGGCTCTCTTCGGAGTCCATCACAAGGCTGAGGGTCATGTCCGAGTAGTAGTATACGCTGTCGCCGTCCGTGAAGTTCCCGATCGTCAGGCTGAACAGGTCATTTCTGATGTCCTCGAAGCTCATGCCCTCTGGCAGCGGGAACGACAGCGCGTACACCAATACAGTGGGGTCGCTCCCGATCGGATTCCAGCGGCAGAGAGAGTCGCTCTCGACACTGGCGTTGCCCTTGTTGTTAAGGAATAGCTTTACGTTGATCTTGTCCTCCAGCCAGTTGATATGATCGGTGGGAATGATCGGCAGGCCGTCGGCGGTCTCGGCGATCAGATAGAACTCGATGATCGGGGTCGAGGTGTATTTCTTGAAGCCGCCGATCATCAGCGACAGCCTGCTTTCGCCGATGGGGTCGTAAACCCTCTTGGGGTCATCAAAAACATAGATGCCGCCCGTCTCGGGGATCGTGCTTTTCAGTATCTCGGCTGCGGGGCTGCTGCTGTTTTCTATCGGAACGGCGTCCTGCTCGTAGCACATCGCGCTTGCCGAGTTAGATGGCTTCACATCGGGAAAGCGGACCTCGCCGAAGCCTTTTGTTTCGAGCTTGACGCCATAAGCATCGGCGCAGATAGTGCCTTGGAGTTCGCCCTCATCTTCCCGCCACTGTGTCACGGCTACGATGAAGTCCGGCGTGATGTAAACATACAGCTCGCCGCTGTCGGGCAGCTGGGGTCTGACAGAATCAACGCTGAAGGTCTCTCCGTCTACGGTGACTTCCTTGGAATAGCAGTGTTCCAGCTTTGTGCGAAGCTCGTTCAGGCGCTTGGTGCCGCTGTGGTTCGGGTTGTCAAGATCGGCACTGAAGCCGCGCAGGGGAAGCTCCTTGAAGTCGAGCTGCCCGTTCAGCACCGCCTGACAGCAGGCATCGAAGAAATCGTGTACCTTTACGGCGTTCATCTCCCGCTGATACTCCGCCTCGTCAAAGCTGCTGCTCTCGGAGCTTTCGGGGGCGTCGGCTGTCTGCGAGGTGGCAGGCGCTGCGGGCTGTGATTTCTGCGGCGGGCTCAGCCTGCTGAATATCCCGACAAAAAGCGCAACGGTGAGCACCGCTGCTATCACCGCAGGCAGCACGGTCTTCTTCTTCAAAGGCGCAGAGGCCTTGATGGGTTCGCCCTCGGCGGCGGCCTGCTCGTTCACGCTGTCGATGATGGCTTCGTCGCCGTCGGGGCAGCTCTTTATTATGCTCTCAAGCTCGGCCTCGAACTCCGCGAGCTCCTCCTCGTCGGCGGTGGCAAAAAAGTCTTTCAAAAACCTCTCCATAGCTCAGCCCTCCATCATGTCCCGCAGGCGCTTGAGCCCTCGGGAGATCCTCTGGTCAACCGTGTTCGTCTTCATTCCGAGGGCTTCGCCGATCTCGGCGCTTCGCTGCCCAAGGAAGTATTTTCTTATAAATATCTCGCAGTCGGGCTCCCCCAGACTTTTGAGCGACTGGACAAGCTCCGCGCGGTCGTAGGCGGCCTCGTACATCGGCTCGAAGAACTGCTCGTCAAGCGGCACCGTCCCAAGGCTCTTCGCCTGCTCGGAGAACATGGCCGAGCTCTGTCTCACCGCGATGACCGAGATCAGCGCCTTCAGCGAGCGGACATCGCAGCTTCGGCTCCGCAGCGCTTTAAGTATCTCGAAGAACACGGAGTTTACGGCTTCTTCCGTCAGGCCGCTGTCGCCAAGCTGCCCCAGCCTCGACCGCACTACCGTCCTTACATACGGCGCGTATTTCTTTACAAGCAGCGCAAAGCCCTCGCCCTCGCTCCGTTTCAGCTTCTGTAATATCTTTTCATCGGTCACTGCGCTCACCGCCCTTAAAACAGTCTCTGTATATAAAGTGCCCGGCCGTGCGGAAAAACTGACAGGAGCGTTTCTTTTCCCCGCCTTTTTTCTCTCATTACAGTATAGCACGCCCCGGAGCTTATTTCAACGCCCGAAAAAAACCTATTGCAAAAACCGCACTTTTTGTGCTATAATAAATACATCGGACACCGCATTGTCACGCGGTATACACATTGGTGTATTATCATGTTATCATACAGGAGGTAGCGCTATGCCTAAAATGTTAGTTGTTGACGATGAGATCAGGATAAGGGAGCTCATCAAGGAATACGCCGAGTTTAACGGCTTCGAGGTCACTCAGGCCGAGGACGGCATGGACGCCGTTGCAAAGGTCCGCGAGCAGGACTTCGATATTATCATAATGGATATCATGATGCCGAAGCTGGACGGCTATTCTGCCTGCAAGGAGATCAGGAAGATCAAGCAGATACCGGTCATCATGCTTTCGGCAAGAGGCGAGGAGTACGACAAGCTTTTCGGCTTCGAGCTGGGCGTGGATGACTATGTTGTAAAGCCCTTCTCGCCCAAGGAGCTGATGGCAAGGGTAAAGGCGGTAATGAACCGCGTCAAGGCCTCTCAGGTCACCGAGGACGTTATCACCTATAAGGGGCTGTGCATAAACTTCACCGCCCGCGAGGTAACGATCGACGGCGTCAAGGCGACCATGACCCCGAAGGAATATGACCTGCTGTTCTATCTTGTGAAGAACATGAACATCGCGCTCTCCCGCGAGAAGCTTCTCGAGGAGGTCTGGGGCTTCGACTTCTACGGCGACGACCGCACCGTAGACACTCACATCAAGATGCTCCGCAACAGCCTTGGCCCCTACAGGAACCTGATCGTTACGCTGAGAGGAATGGGGTACAAGTTTGAAAAGATCAGATAAGGCCGAGAAGAAGCGCAGCTCGAAGCGCTCTCTGCGCTCCTATGTGTGGCTGTATTTCATGATATTCACGATACTGATACTGCTGCTGCTGTGGGTGTTCCAGTATTTCTTCCTCGCCAGCTATTACCGCTCGGCGAAGATCCGCTCGGTTTCCAATGCGGCAAGGAACATAACCCGCAGGTACGACTCCGCGGATCTGAAGAACCTGCTGAAGCGCACAGCCTTTGACAACAGTATGTGCATCGTGATAACCGACAACGCGGGCAACGTGCTGATCGGCGAGAACAATCTTGGAAGCTTTTCCTTCCTGTTCCACGACCTTTACGTCGATCACGGGAAGTATATCTACGCCCTGCGCTCGGAGCTTGCCGACAGCAGCAGTGGAGAGCTGACAAAGACCAAGAAAAACGAGGACTACGGCAGCGAGGAGATCTTCTTCTGCATGAGCTTTGACACCGCGGAGAGCGACGAGCCGTATTACATCTTTGTCGAGACCGCCGTTGACCCGATAGACTCGACGGTGTCGATCATCCGCCAGCACCTTATATTTATCACGGTGATACTTTTTGAGCTGGCGTTCATAATCACAATGTTCATCTCCAAGCGCCTGTCACAGCCTATCGTGGATATGACCGAGACCGCCAAGGACTTTGCCGCAGGCGACTTCAACGTGGAGTTCGACGCCAAGGGCTACAAGGAGATCGAGGAGCTTTCGGAGGTGCTGGACAAGGCAAAGGTAGAGATCGAAAAGGTCTCGAAGCTGAGGACAGACCTGATAGCCAATATCTCTCACGACCTGCGCACTCCGCTGACTATGGTCAAGGCCTACGCTGAAATGATACGCGACCTCTCGGGCGACAATCCCGAGAAGCGCAACGAGCACCTGAACATCATAATCGACGAAGCCGACAGGCTCTCGAACCTTGTTAACAATATCCTTGAGCTCTCGAAGCTCGAGAGCGGGAATATGGAGCTGAACTACACCGACTTCTCCGTCCATGAAAAGATACACGACGTCCTGACACGCTATACGCTGCTCATCGAGGAGCAGGGCTACGACATCAGCTTCGTCCCCGACGAGGACAGGCTGATACACGGCGACGCCGACAAGATCGACCAGGTGCTGTACAACTTCATCAACAACGCCATCAACTACAGCGGCGAGAACAAGCGCATCAGGATAAAGCAGATCAACAAGGACGACCGCGTCCGCATCGAGGTCATCGACAACGGCTGCGGTATCTCCAAGGAGCTGCTGCCGAAGGTCTTCGACCGCTATTACCGCGGAGAAAAGGTCAAGCGCGATGTCGTCGGCACGGGCCTCGGCCTGCCGATCTGCAAGGAGATACTGAAAAAGCACGGCTGGAGCTTCGGTGTGAAATCCGAAGAGGGCAAGGGCTCGACCTTCTGGTTCGAGGCCGAGGCTGTTCCCGCCGAAACAGAAAAAAGCGAATAACGGCTCTTCGGCCGAAGCAGGCAACAAGTCATCTGCTTCGGCCGAATATTTTTTGAAGAGCAGGCCTCTGACAGCCGAAAGCCCGCTCTTGACTTAAAGCCGCAGCTGTGGTATAATTACTGTATATTGGATAAGTGTTTCTACCTGACAAAAAGGGGCTGAAATAATGATCGGAAAATATAAGATAGCGGGGCTCTGTATCTCAAGGATACACGACGATTCCGCACACGAGATCACCATAGAACTCAACAAGACCCTTGCCGATATAGGCTACAGGCTCTTTGTGTTCCACACTACTTCCGACCTGTTCTGGGATACAGCCAGCGAACGCGGCGAGATCACCGTCTTTGATCTGCTGGATTTCAGAACGGTGGACGTGCTCATTATCGTGGACGAGATGATAAAGAACAAGAAAATAGTAGATAAGCTGATCGAAAAAGCAGAGATCTTCGACAAGCCCGTAATAATGATCGGCGGCAGCAGGAGCGACGCGGTGAACATCGGCTTTGACTACGAGAGCGGCTTCGAGACCGTGGTGCGCCATGTGGTCGAGTATCACGGCATCACCGACCTGCATTTCATGGCCGGCATACAGGGCAACGATTTCAGCGAGGCGAGGCTCAACGTTTTCAAGCGCGTCCTCGAGGAAAAAAATATCCCCTTCGACAGGGAGACTATGGTCAGCTACGGCGATTTCTGGAGCGTGCCGACTGCCGCTGCCTGCGAGCGCCTGCTGGAGAGGGATCATCTGCCGAAGGCTATAATCTGCGCCAACGACTCGATGGCCGTCACGGTCTGCAACACGCTCTCGAATTCGGGCGTCAAGGTGCCAGACGAGGTCGTCGTCACCGGTTTTGACGGGATACTCGATATAAACTTCTCCTCCCCGAGGATAACCAGCTGCCTCTGCTGCTACGGCGACATCGCCAAGAAGATAGCCGACCTGCTGGCCCTGCCTGACGAGGAGTTCCCGACCGGCGCGAATTTCCTGATAGCCCCGAGAATTATAATAAACGAGAGCTGCGGCTGCTCGGGCGGAACGATAATCAACGTCGCCAAGCACCTGAGCGACCTCCACTCGCGTTTTTACAGATATAAGGAGGAGGAAAAGTCCTTCAACGAGATCGGCGTCCGCATACTCTCCAGCGACAACCTGAAATCCGCAGCCAACGAGCTGTCCTCGAATATAATCTACAATATGCGCTGTATGCTCAAAAAGGACTGGACGGACGACACCGTCGATCCCTTTGACCGCAGCTACGAGCGCGGCTTCGGAGATACGCTCTGCGTGTTCTTCGACTCCGACGCGCCGCCGCCGTTCGCCCCTCACGACTTCCCGGCAAAGGGTCTCTTCCCGGGGCTCGAGGTCGCGCTGCTCACGGGCTACCCGATAATCTTCACCGCCCTGAATTTCCTTGATATCTCAATGGGCTATGTGGTGTTCAATTTCCAGAGCTACGACATACAGAATTACGAGAAGATACCGCAGATCGTCAACGCCCTGAACAACTCGCTGGGCGCCTACAGAACGATGCGCTATCAGAAGCACATCACCGAACAGGTGCGTATGCTCTCGCAGTATGACCAGCTGACGGGTCTGTTCACTCGCGGCGGCTGCACTCGCAGCTACAACAGGCTGATCGACAAGCTTGACCGCCAGAGCAAGCCCATAACCGTTGTCATGATGGATCTTGACAGACTTAAATATATCAACGATAACTTCGGACATAACGAGGGCGACTTCGCCATCAAGTCCACTGCCACAGCCCTGAAAAGCGCCTGCCCCGAGAACGCAGTCTGCATCAGGATGGGCGGCGACGAGATGGTGGCATTTCTGTCGTCTTCCATGCCCGTCGAGGACATCAAGCTTGAGATCGAAGCAAGGCTGCGCTCGATAAACCGCAGCTCGGGCAAGCCGTATAATATTTCCGCCAGCATCGGCGTTTACCGCTCGTCAGATATCAGCGAGCTGGGCAGCTTCGAGGGGCTGATAAAGTCCGCCGACGAGCAGATGTACGAGGACAAGGCCAGAAAGCGCAGGCTGGCAGCCGAGCAGAGAAAGGACAGCGAGTAATGCCGGAAGAGCTGCTCTCGAAAGAGGACTGCGCCCGGTGCAGGCAGTGCTGCGCCTTCGAGAGCTACAGCCTCTGGGACACTCCGCTGATAACCCCCGGGCTGAAAGCAGAGATACTGTCTCTGCGCCCTAAGCAGGAGTTCCTGAGCCGCGAGGGCTGCTTCCTTTTGAAAATGCAGCGCGAGCCCGAGGGCGATCTTTACCTCTGCCCGATGCTTGACCGCAGGCACGGCTGCATACTGGGCGACAAAAAGCCCTTTGACTGCCGCATCTTTCCCTTCAGGGTGATGCTCCTCGGGGACAGGCGGGTGATCGCTTTATCGCCCGAATGTCCCGAGGTCTCGGGCCGCCCGATAGCCGTGATCGCCGAAAGGTGCCGCGAGCTCGAAGCCGCGATATTCGCCGAAGCCGACAAACACTCCGAATTTGTGAAGCCCTACCAGCGCGGATTTATTGTGCTTGCGGCGGAGGAGCGGCGCTGAGACTGCCGCTAAGCGCAAGATCGAAAATAGTGGGGGAATTAAAAAGCCTGCCTGACGGCTGCACCGCAGCCTCATTCACAAAGGAACCCACCGCCCTTAGAGGGCGGCGCTGAGACTGCCGCCAAGCGCTCGATTGAAACATTGGTGGGTGAATTAAAAAAAGGAAGTGACTGTATATGTCTACCGTATGCGCTGTGTGTACGCCGCTTGCGCAGGGCGGACTTGCTGTGATAAGAATAAGCGGAGAAGGAGCCGTCGATGCTGCATCGCGGGTCTTTTCTCCTTTTTTGTCGTTCCCGAAGGTCGCCGAGATGAAGGGCTACACCTGCGCCTACGGCAAGGTCATCGACCCCGAGAACGGCGAGGCCATTGACGATGCGGTGCTGACGGTGTTCAGTGCGCCGCACTCGTTCACGGGCGAGGACACCGCCGAGCTCTCCTGCCACGGCGGCGTGTACATCGCAAAGCGCGTGCTGCGAGCCTGCCTGGCTGTGGGCTGCGAGCAGGCCGACAGAGGCGAGTTCACCAAGCGAGCCTTCCTTAACGGCAAGCTCTCGCTGACTCAGGCCGAGGGCATAATGGACATGATAAGCGCCCGCGGCGAGGACTCGCTCAGGGCGGCAAGGCTCACCAAGGAGGGCAGGCTCTTTGCCGAGGCCGACGACATCAAGCGGCAGCTTGTCACGGCTCTCGGAGAGCTGGCGGCGTGGGTGGATTATCCCGAGGAGGATCTCCCCGCCGTTGAGCGGTCGGCGCTCTCGGGAACTATCTCGTCGGCTCGCGGTCGGCTGAAGAAGCTGATCGACAGCTACGACACGGGTATGCTGCTGCGCCGCGGCATCGACACGGTCATCGCGGGCAAGCCGAACGTCGGAAAATCCACGCTGATGAACACGCTGCTCGGCTACGAGCGCTCGATAGTCACCGACCTTGCAGGCACCACCCGCGACGTCATCGAGGAGGGAGTGCAGCTCGGCGGCTTTGAGCTTCGGCTCTCCGACACCGCAGGTATCCGCACCACCGATGACAGGGTCGAGAGCATGGGAGTTTCCATTGCCAGAAAGCGGCTGAGCGACTGCGCTCTCATTATTGCCGTATTCGACACATCGGAGGCCGCCGACGCCGAGGACAGGGAGCTTATCGACTACATCGCCGAGCTCGGCGCGAAGGTCATCGTTGTGCTTAACAAGAACGATCTCGGCGACCGGTTTGACCGCTCGCTGCTGGGCGGTCTCGGGTGCAGGGTCATCGAGCTCTCGGCGCGGCAGGGCGAGGGTCGCGAGGAGCTCGGCGCTGCCGTCAGGGAGCTGTTCGCGGGAACGGGCATCGACGAGGACGGCACGATCTTTGCCAACGAGCGTCAGAAGGACTGCATCGTCAAGGCCGAGGGACGTTTAGCGGCGGCTGCTGCGGCTCTTGAAGCGGGCGAGACACTTGATGCCGTGACGGTGATGCTTGACTACGCTTTGGAAGAGCTTATGGAGCTGACAGGCGAAAAGGTCGGCGAAGCCGTAGTCTCCGAAGTCTTCTCCAAATTCTGTGTCGGCAAATAGTACACGGCGTGTACCACGCAAGTCGCGGGAACGGCGGCAAGCCGCCTCACAACGGTGTGATGTGAAAGATATCCCTCGCGATACGGTGGGGATCAGCAGGATAGAGGAAGAGGAAAGCGCCCTCACAAGGCTTTGCCCCCATATCGCCGTAGTCAAATTGGCCGGTTCCAAGGGCGGCCTTAGCCCTTGGCAGGGTTTTTAGGGGCAGCGCCCCTAAATCGCCGACCGCAGT
>OCTW011540134.1_pt1 | contig 16965 bp, 9 predicted proteins | sample 1539671 | NCBI WGS metagenome assembly OCTW01 (sample SAMN02144230, study PRJEB22623) | gut metagenome | biome: sheep rumen | host: Ovis aries | place: New Zealand
GCCCGGGGGGGGGGGGCGTTAGCGCAACCCAGGGAAAAGTGTTTATCTCCAATATATTAGCCCTGAAAGGGCGACAGGAAAGAATCAACAAAAAATGGAACTCGACGGCCCTGACGGAGCACCCTTATTTCAAGTTAGGTAGCCTGCAAGATGTCAAGATGTGATGTTTGTTGTGGCCTTGCCGCGACTGAGCAAAGGCTGCCGCGTATCGCAGATAGCGGCAGTTGCGCGCCGTATGTGCCGTCGGCACATAGGTGCGCAGGTGGGCGTATGCGCGCAAGCGCATAGCCCTGCCCATAAAATCGAAAAAAAAATCCTCTTACCATTGAGTCTAACTTAAACGAGTGCTAGTAAATCGTGCCTTTTCGGTCGGAGTGGAAAGGCATGGAGAAGGAAAATGTTAAAAAAATCCCTCATGATTGCTCTGTTTGCCAGTTGCGTTCCCCTGATGGTTTCGTGTGATGCCGGCCAATGCCCGGACTGTGAAAAGGTCGATTCGGAGCTCGCAGAAATTGCCGCCAAAAGGCTGCCGATTATCAATGGTACCCGTGTTACGGGGGATGATTATCTTTCGACGGTTGCGCTTGTGATGCACTATAGCGGCAACTACAATTCCGTTTTTTGTACGGGCACGCTCATTACTCCCAACTATGTGCTTACAGCAGGGCACTGCATTGCCAACTGTAAGGATGACGATCCCATTGAGCCCTATCGGCCTGTCATGCGCGTTGCCATTGGTCAGAGTGAGCAAACGATACGCCAAATCTACGAAATTGCGTCATTCCATAAGCATCCCAATTTTGTGTGTTCATCTACGAACATAGAGCACGACATTGCGATTCTAAAACTTAAAGAGCCAGTGCCGCTTTCGGTTGCTACACCGACCCTGCCAATGCCGAAAGTGCACGATATCACCAAAGCAGAAGTGGATGGTGCCGGCGGGGTGACTGCTACGACTGTGGGATTCGGCAAAACGGATGCCAACAACGATATGTCCTCGGGGACTAAATTTAAAACCTCCTATAAAGTGTATGCCTATTGTCCCGCAAAAAAAGCCGAACGGAGTAGAAATTGCGATGGCTGGTATACGTCCAATACCGGTTTTATTTACTTTAACGATTCTTCTACTGGAACTTGCCAGGGCGATTCGGGAGGTCCGACTTTCTTTACGCGTGACGGTATGGAATTTGTAGGCGGCGTAACGAGCTATGGCTATGAAGATTGCGAGTTTCTTGGGGCCGTCACGATGGTCAGCGATCATTATGATTTTATTGCAAGTATCGTAGATGACCTTGCTGCTGCTGACCCCGAGGATTGTACCAACAAGGTCGATGATAATGGGGACGGGCGCATTGACTGCCAGGATCCCTATTGCTTTGTGTTGTCAGAATGTGTTCCGGAAGATTGTTATAATAATAAGGATGACAATGACAACGGTCTGAGCGATTGCGACGATCCGCAATGTTCTGAAGTCACACGCTGTTTGCCAGAGGATTGCAGCAATGGCATTGATGACAACGAGGATGGCATTATCGATTGTAACGATGCCGAGTGTAAACAACTTAAAATTTGTCAGCCCGAAGATTGTAAGAATGGTGTGGACGATAATGACAATGGCCTTGCCGACTGTGACGATCCCGAGTGCAGCGGTCTAAAGATATGTGCTATTGAAATATGCAATGATGGCATCGATAACAACGAGAATAATCTCCTCGATTGCCAGGATCCGCAGTGTTCGTCCCAAATCATTTGTCAGCCCGAAATTTGTAATGACAGTGTCGATAATAATGCGAATGGTTTTATCGACTGCCTGGATCCGCAATGTTCAATGGACATCCATTGCCAAATTGAAAACTGCCAGAATGACATCGATGATAATGCCAATGGCCTCATTGACTGCCAGGATCCGCAGTGTGCTGCCGCGCTTAAGTGTCAGCCTGAGATTTGCAACGATCAAAAGGATAATAATGGTGACGGTTTGATGGATTGCGGTGATCCTCAATGTGCTGATTCTGAACTTTGTGTTGTGACCCCTAAATCTTCATCCGACTCGTGTTCCGCCAGCCCAAAATCGCCGCTTTCATCGGGTGGTTTGGCATGGATTGCTCTTTTGGGGGGCTCGGCGGGGATGTTGTGCCGCAGACGCCGAAATCACACACGCCCAAATGACTGACAGTGGGGCATGCCCCACTGTCAAAAAAGCCGCGATTCTTTGACTGACAGTGGGGCAGAATCGTGACGCTTATTCAGCTGGCTCAGTATCTGTCGGGACGACTTCTGTCGTATGACTGGACAGAACATTTTTATACAAAATAATGGCACCCAGCATAAAAATGACGACAATCAATACGTAAATTAGGATGCGCATGACTTTTTCGTCGCGAGCCTGTTCATCTTCGTTGAGGCGCTTCATTATCTGAGCTTTCCATACCTCCGGGGAGAGCTCGTATTTGTGGTCGGGATTGTTTTTGTACAATTCGACTGCCGAGAACTCTTCTGACTCTTCGTCATCCTCTTCGTAATCCTCCTCGGGCACCAAAGGTTCATTTGGCCCTTCGGCTTCCAATGCCTCGTTGATTTCTGAATCATCAATGGACAGATTGAGCAAAGCCTCGTCCTCGGCCTGCTGAAGCCTGGCGAATTCTTCATCGCGCTGTGCTTCTGCGAGCAATTCCTGTTCGCTGTAGATGGTGTCCTTTTGTACCCGGCTGTTGGCTGTTTGCAGGTGTTCATTCGATTTGGCAAGATGTGCTTCGACGACGTCTCTCGAATAATGCTTGTATTCTGCAGTGGGCGCATAAAAAACGCCCGAGGCGTGCGGCGTCAGATGAACTTCGCTTTGAGAAATCCCCATCCTCTGAGAAAAGTCCGCCAAGATGGCTTCTTTTTGTGCCTGAATTCTCGCCTGTTCTGAGAGTGCTTTTGATGAGGCACTGCTGCGTTTTTCTTCTGAATTTTTCTGTTTTGCTCTTGCCCGTTTTTGGGTATCGGCACCTATGTATGGGCTATTTTGAAGGAAAAAGACGGCACTGGGGGTCGCTTCTTCACCGGGTTCATAGACATTCTTTTTTTGTGGATAAACACTTGAGAAAGATTCGCGTTCGTCCAGATCTACATTGGTTTTCTCGATATTTTGAGGCGAAACGAGTGCCCGTTTGATTTCTGCGCTGCTTGCGCCGCTATGAATCCACGTACTTAGCGGGACTTCCTGGTCTTTGTCCCTGGGTGCACGTGCGCATTCCACGATGAGCGATTCATCCAGCAACCTTCGGACAATTTGCATGAGCAGCATTTCATCCAGATTGAGCGTATCCATGATTTCTTCAAATGTTCGCTCACCATCAAAATGCTGGATGATCTGCCTCACCTGTCGTGGCAAATCCCGATAGACGCGTTCATATTCGAGGCTGTTGATGCGATAAATCACCTGAAGTTGGTGGTTATCTCCAAAAATGTCGTGAAAGAAACCACCAGTGCGAACGACGATGGAAATGAATTGATTCTGATCACACTCGAGTGGATTTTCGAGTGCCCAATCGGGCAGTCTGACTTTCGGTTTTATGTGATGAACTGCGGGAAAAACTCGCCACAATGCACCGACAGCGGTTTTCTGTATTTTTCTTCCGACGCGGACACCGGCAATGGTTCCACGTACAAAGTAGAGATCTGCATCGACATGTTTGGCTTTAAAGTGAACGAGCCCAGTAAATCGTTCATCGGTCAGGGTTTGCATGCGCTGTGCAAAATCGAGTTCATCGACGGTCGTCTCCTGCCCCGGGAGCGTCACTTCACGTTCGAGTATCAGTTTGACTCTGGTGAGTAATTCTCTGAGTCGTACAGGTTTAAAGATGACATCATCGATGGGAATGTCGATGCTCCATTGCCGAAGCCGATTGGAGTGGGAATCGATGATTAAAATGCGCCTGCAATAAGCCAATGCAGGCTGGTCGAGGAACTTTCGGGCCTGTATGCATTGGCTTTCTTCGAGGTTGATGAGGAGGCAGTTGGGGGTCTTTTCGAAAGGGAGGATGTCGAAGAAATCAGACACTAAAACGCGGTATCCCTGACGTTGAAATGCCGAAGTGAGGATGCGTTCGATACTGGGCTGGCAACCCACAATCAAGACTGTTTGTTCTGAGCGCATGTTTTTCTCCATCCTATCCATTTTCCTTAGCGTAAGGATTTCATTTGGGCGCCTTCGGAAAAAAAGCTTCGAGGGAAGGATTATAAAACAGCCTTAAAAAAAGCCAAAAAAAAAGACGCTTTAAAGCGTCTTTAATGCGAGAAGGGGGACTTGAACCCCCACCCCGTCTTTTATCGGGACTAGCACCTCAAGCTAGCGCGTCTACCAGTTCCGCCATCCTCGCATGATGGTTATTTATATTTAAAGAAAGGATGCGAGAAGGGGGACTTGAACCCCCACCCACGCTTTTATGTGGACTAGCACCTCAAGCTAGCGCGTCTACCAGTTCCGCCATCCTCGCTTTCTTTAAAGTGTTCGCGCAATTGCTCACGTCGAACGGCGCGCCTTATACGGGATTTTAGATGGGTTGTCAATACATTTTTATCGTCAAAAAGTTGAATTAGTTACAACTCAGCCTGTATGCTATTTCTGAAGCTTAGATGTTGAATCATTACAAGGCAGGAGGCAGGAGTGGTTCAGACACAAAAATTTTTTTTTGGAATCATACCATTTCCCAAAGAATTCTTTCTGATGCCTTCTGCCTGCAGCCTTTTGCCTGGGTTGACTTAGCTTCAGTCCTTTAGATTAAACCATGGGGCTGGATTGTTACGCTTTTGGAAGTTTCATTATTTTACAGGCAACAGCATGTTTCCTATGAAATGTATTCACAGCTATGAGCTTTGAGTTATCAGCTATCAGCTGAATTCATATCGACGTTGGTTAAACATCGCTAATTAAAATATTGCCCCTTTAACGCTAAAAATGGCAGTATAAAGAGGGGTTGTCTCTTTATGCGGTTAAGGTTCGAATTCGGCATGACTCAATACATCAAATTTGCTTCATTACTGCTGGTTTGTGCATCGTTGTGGGGATGCGATACCGTGGCAGAACTCACATTTCAGGATGAACAGATTATCGAAGCAGTGCCGCTCGGGCTCGTTCAACCAGCATGCAGCACACAAAAACCTGCGGATGCCGTTTTTCGCTTTAGTGTTTTGACTTCGTTTGACCATGCGTTGATGCCAGGTGTTCGGTATTCTGCGCTCGAAGATTATCTGACACCGGGCAAGAATTTTAAAGCGAGTCATATTTCGTTTGCGGATGGTTGGTTTTTTGTCGTCAATACGGGGGCTGAGGATGCCGTCTGTGAATCGGAACAGGACTGTATCGAAGGGGCATCGTGCCTCTCACCGGACGAAATGGGGCTGGCTCAGTATTACTATCCGCCCCATAAGTTTTGTGTTTTCCCGACGACGATTACGGTCAATTCTGATCCTGCTTTTACCCATTATCGGACGAATCCGCAGACGGGGAATGCGCTCGTTTCGAGTCAGTCGAGGGATGGGCGTTCATTTGCATTTGCTCTCGACAATTCGGCATCCCTCGATGGCAGCCAGGAAACGGGCATTCCCGATGCTTCGCTGGCAACTGATCCTTGGCAGTACCGCAAAGTTGGGCTCAATCTCTTTATGGATGCACTCGATGCTTCGCAAAGGTACGAGTTTTCGGCGCATTTTGCCAATGGTATCGGGACAAATGGTGTCTATGATGCCTCCGAGAGCTGGATGCGGACTAAGGCGGTCTGGAATTCAACCGTCATGGAGAGCTATCCCTCTCCGAGTGGCTATTCGCCAATCTGGGAAGCGGCATCCGCTGCGCTTCAAAAGCTGATAGAAACGGGCAATGCCGGGTATGCCAAATCGCTCATTGTCTTTACCGATGGTGAGCCTAATGAGAGCGATACGGCCTACGAGAACTTTAAGCGCTATTTGGCGATGGCTTCTACTATGCCGATCTATTGGCTTGAGCTGACATCGAAGCAGCCCACCAAAGAATATGGCGACGCTGTTGCGTCAGCCTGCGGCGTCCATTACCTCTTTGACAATCCCGTTTTTATGTCCAAAATAATGCAGAAAATAGCGATCAATTCGGAATCTCACTGGGATGTCGATATTGCGTTTTCTGCCAATCTCCCCTCAGGACATCTCTATAAACTTGCGACGACGGCCGTTATCCAGGTCGGAAAAACAGCCGTTGCTTTCGAAGCGCAGCGCCTCAATGAAGAAACCGATACCATCGATTATCGACTGGTTTTATCCAAATAATGAGATGTAAGATGAAACCAGTTCAATTTCGCCTCAGCTTTTCAATTCTTTGGTGCTGTTTGGTCGCACTGATTGCCTGCCTACCGCTGAATGCCTTTGCGCAGGAAGCCATTTCGCTCGACACCCAGGAAGCCACGCTGTCTCCGATGGATAGTGCCCATGAAAAAGCGCTTGCCGTCATTGAACCACGTCCATTCACCAAGGCCGGGCGCGGTGAAATTTCCGTAGGAATCGGCACCATCGCAAGTGATATCTTCCTCGTCTACATGCCCGTCACTTTGCGCGGTGCCTATCATTTTAAAGAATGGGTCTCGCTCGAACTGAGCGCTTCTTTTATGGGATGCTTTAGCGATGAGGTCGGGGAGGATCAGACACGTGCCGGGAAACAGAAGTGCATGCGTTTTCTGACGCCATCCTACGATAAATTGACCGGAAATGAGGCTGATTTAACCCAACTGCGTTCACTGACCCTGCAAGAATACCAGACAGCCCGCATCGAACTGAATCCTGTATTCTCAGTTTTTATGGGAAAATTCGCACTCGCCAATCGCGCAATAGCCCACTTCGACTTGAATCTGACTGCGGGGCTTGGCGTGCTCATTGTCGAAGCGCTCAAACGAGGAGATGTCGGCAAATTCGAGACCAAAGCATCGTTCGAAGGCAATCTGGGGCTTGGAGTGCGCTTCGTTTTCCTCGATTTTGTCGGGCTGCGCATCGATTTCCGCGAGTATCTTTTTGGCAAACAACGTGACAAAGGGTTGGGGACAGCCTCCGAATTCACGCTTGGCGTTTCTTTCTTGCTCTAAAAGGATGGGAAAATGAATCATTTCATCGCAAAAATTGCCTGTCCTTTGATGGCTTGCTTGATATTGCTTGGGTTTGCACCATGTGCATTTGCCGATCCCATCGACGACGATCTCAATGAGGTCTGGACGACCCAGAATGTGCCTGCACAGACGGGAACGCCCGTTTTTTCTGCTGCAAATCGCTTTGAACTCGCTCTCAATATCGGCATCATTCCTACCGATGATTATTACAATTATTTTCCCATTTCGGTCGATGTCCACTATCGGTTTACGGCTATGTGGGGTGCCATGATCCGCGGGTCGATATTGATGGCGCACAGCGATACGACGCTGTCGGAGTTTATGGCCAAACACCAGGATACGATCGAAACGAAGATGCTCGGTGATGAACAGCGCGGAGATCTCGAGTTTCTGGCGACGTTCCACCCTGTCTATGGCAAATCGACGGTCGAAGCCTTTAATCTGACGCATTTCGACTGGGGGATCTTTGCCGGTGTTGGGATGGTTTTCTCGAATTCCGTCAACAAGTCGCATACGTCGGTCGATCTAAAAACGCATGCCCAGGGTATCTTTGGCACCGATGCCCATATTTTCTTTCTCGACTGGCTGGCACTTCGACTCGAAGCGTCCCTGCGATTTTATCACGCTCCCACGCAATGGCTCGTGCCATGTACGTTTTCTGTCGGCGTGAGTTTCTTCCTGCCGGAACTTTAATCAGGAGGAATGAACATGTTTACAAAACTCCGCCTGCGTTTATCCGTGATTGCATTTGCTGCTTCCTGCCTGCTTTTCCCAGTGGGGGCTTCGGCACTCACTGTTCAGGAAATCATCCTGATGTCCCAACAGGGGGTTTCCGAAAATGTCCTGGTCAATATCATTCAAAATGCCGATCAGATCCCGGAATTGACCGATGCAGACTATCAAAAGCTGCGCGACGCCAACATTCCCGAAAAAGTCCAGAATGCCATTGCACAGCGTGCACCGCAGACCACGGTTTCTGCTCCGGCACAGGCAGTGGCAGAACCCGCACCGGTTCCTGCAGATCCAGAGCCTGCAACAGCACAGGTACCGCCTGGGGACACGACCTCGACTCAAGTGCCGTCAGAACCGGCTTCTTCCGAGCCTGCTGCACAGGTCGAGCCTGCCGTTTCGTCTGTTCCTGTGCCTGCCGAAAACGAGTTAGACGCAACCGAAAATCCTCCGCAAAATGATGAGGAAAATGCGCAGCTTACGCCGCAAACCATTGGTGACAACACGATACTGGCACCTGTCGAATCCTCCAATGTTCCGCTCGTCTTTAGGAAATTCTTCGAAGAAGCCTACGAAACCTATATGGTACAATCTGAAGTTGCCCGCAGGTATGCCAAACTTCAGGACGAAACCGCATCCGAACGTGCTTATGATGCCGAAGTACCCAAAGTGTATGCCTGGCGCCATCAGATTCCTACCAAACCCGTGGCTTCTCTCGAATCCTGTCTCGCTCTGAACGAATCGCTCAATCCGCCGGTCGATACGCTCCTCGGTGCGGCTTCTAATCAATGCATTGGATTTGCACTCAAACAACTTGGAGCACCAGCAATGGCGGCGGTTTACCTCGACAGAGCTTTGCAGTCCAAAGCCAAAGTTCAGGATTTTTCGCAGACACTGACGGCATTTTTGCAGGTCGCCCATACCGCCAGTTATACGACGACCGATCCCCAGGCCATCAAGGCACATGAGGCCGATGTCACCGATGCCGACCGAAATGCATTCCTCTATTTTATAGGTTACAGTCTGGTTTACGGTCCTTCGCCGGATGTCAATATTGCCACACAACTATTGCAAAGTGTTACCAAAGGCTCGCTCTATTATCCTCGTGCACGTTTGCTTTTGGCAACACTCGCCGTTCGTGCGCCTGAGTATAAATTCAAGACGGCAGCTGAATATATTCAGTCTGCACTCGATGAACTCCAATTGATCGAAGGGAATGAGGCATACGAACTGACCAATACGGCATGGCTCTCTCTTGCACGCATTGCCTACGAAAATCATGCTTTTGATGCGGCCGATTCGTTCTATCGCAAAGTCGATGTCAACAGTCATCATCTTAAAGATGCATTGCTCGAAGATGCATGGGGACAGCTTTTTGCCGGCAATCATGGTAAAGCCCTTGCACTGACGCACGCACTTAGGGCACCGATATTTGCCAAAGCCTGGTTGCCCGATTTGCTGCTCATCGAAGCCGGTGCCTTTATTGGCCTTTGCCGCTACGATTCGGCACGTCAAGCACTCGATGCGCTGCATGCACTGATTGAGGATGCCAATCAGCTCAAAACCTATATGGCACAAACACCTGCGCGCGATTTCTACAATCAGATCATTCGTCACGCTGAATCGGACGAGTATTCACCCATTCCTGATTCGATTTACAAACGCGTAATTAATGATGCGACTTTCCGCACGCTGCATCAGTCGATTCGGCAGCTCACGATTGAGCGGAACAATCTGAGCCAGTACGTCAGCTCGAATTTCACTTCCTGGCCCAAACTGCAGGCGATTTACGACGAACTCATTGCACAGCGTCAGCAATACATGGCCACTGTCGTTGCAAACATTTACGACAAAACGCTCTCGGAGATTCATGCGATCGACATTTCGACATCCCAGATTTCCATCGAAATCCGACTGGCACTGCGAAAATACGAAGCCGAATGTCTTAAAATTGTTGCGGGTGGTGGCAAATGCGATATGGGGCCCGTTCAAACCGAACCGGCAACTTTCCAAAAGCGCAGCAATGAAGCTTATTGGGATTTTAAAGGCGAATTCTGGCGCGACGAAATCTGGTTCTACACTTCGGGGTTGACTTCTTTGTGTTTGCAGTAGGCGCTGCTTTTCACCTGCGGTGAATGCGCAGCTGCATTCGGCCTATTTCATACGGCCTCATGGCGCGGCTATCGGTACGATACGCCGCGCTCTTTATTATCTATCTGTAACGATTCCTCATACCCCACCTATTCGTCATGATGTACGCAAAGTCGTGAGACAAGGGCTGAATTGTCACCCGATTCGTTACGATTCAGCCCCTATGCTTGTTTTCTTCGAAAGCTCATACCATTCGTTAATGCATAATTCACAATGATGAATGCAGAATGAAATATCAGACTCAGGGGATTTGGATGATTCTTTGGTTTTGCAAAACCATTCTGCATTCTGAATTTAGAATTATGAATTAAAGAGATTTCAAGTCATTTGGGGAACCAGGAGCATACGCCATGGCTGAACAGTTACCCCGATTCATCTCTTGTTGGATGCAAAGCCTTGAATTTGTGTATACTGATTGGTATAATGCTGTGAACTGTAGCATTTACTGAGTTTTGCTGTCGTTGGACACGTTTGTGCTCAATTGGGTTATCAGGCGATTTTACATCAGATTCAGTTTTAAGACAGAACCCATGATGGTGTTTTTTCAAAGAGGTATCGTATGCGCACGATTGGTTTGTTAATTGGGGTTGTGTTATGTGTTTTGTGCAATTCAGTCTGCTTTGCCGAACAGGTTTACTGGGGTATTGAGTATTGGCAGGAAAACGTCAAGGGATCCAATAATGCTTTGAACAATGGTGAACCCAATAAACTGTATATTCTGAAAGTCGATCTGCAGGCCAAGGGAATACGACCATTTGTGACGCCGGAACTGAACCGCAAAGTCATTACGACGAGCCAATTTGTCGAGACCTACAAAGTGCAGGTTGGCATCAATACAGCATTTTTTGATATTGGCAATACGAATAGAGCCATTGGTTTTTTTGTCAGCAATGGCATTCCCTATAAAGATAATATCCCGAATGATGCCATGCCGACGCTTGGGTTTTCGAAAGACAACCGATATTATCAAGGGGCAGCAAACCGCAGCAAGATGTACAATGCATGTTCAGGCTCTAATGATCTCGTCGTTAATGGTGAAGCCATTGTCTACAACGATAATGTCGAGGTTCATCCGAGAACCGTGGCGGGCATCGATAAATCCGGACGGTATTTCTTTATGATCGTTGTCGACGGACGCTACAGTCAAAGTAAAGGTATGACCCTGACTGCCATTGGCAAGCACATGGTTCGTTTGGGGATTTACAATGGCATCAATCTGGATGGCGGCGGCTCATCGACGATGGTTATCCAGGGCAAGGGCTTGGTGAACCGTCCGGTTGGTGGAACCTATCAGCGGCCGGTTGCTTCTCACCTGGGATTTTTTGCCAATAAAACCTGCTCGCCAAGTGAAGAAGTCTGTAATCGTTATGATGATGACTGTGATGGACTTGTGGACGAAAATGGTGTTTGCCCGGCAGCCGAGGATCCTCTGGTTCAGTCGATGATTTATGATCCACAGAATACCGATATCGACGGGGATGGCATTGCAGATATCTGTGCACGCAGTGCCTCCGGTATACAATGTGCATTCTCGAAATCGGGAAATCTGACGACAATCAAGAATGTTTTGGATTTGAGCGATGCCAGCGGCTGGAATGATTCAACAAATTATGGGACGATTCGATTTGCAGATTACAATGGTGATGGGCGCGCCGATCTGTGTGCACGTGATAATTCTGGCGTAAAATGCTGGATGTTCAATGGAGAGAAATTTGATCAGTCATCCGAAACGATTCCAATGTCGGATGCGGACGGATACAACGACGCCAAATACTATTCGACGATAAGGTTTGCCGATATTAACGGCGATGGCCGGGATGATATGTGTGCACGGTTTAAGGATGGATTCCGGTGCTATCCAGCCGTCGATAATGGTTGGGGGACAGCCATTGCACTCGGCGATATGTCAGATGCCTTGGGCTGGGATAAACCGCAATATTATTCGACGATTCGAATGGGGGATATCAACGGCGATGGCAAAGCAGACGTCTGTGCACGCGCGATGAAACGATTCCAGTGCTGGCTTTCGGAGGGGGACAAATATGCGCCATTTTTCTCTCCTGCCGAATGGAGTGACCAGAAAAAATGGAATCAGCCGGAATATTACGAAACGATACGATTGGCCGATATCAACGGCGATCATAAGGCAGACCTCTGTGCGCGGGATTCCGAAGGCCTCGTCTGTTATTTGTCACAGGGAACGAGCATGGGAGAAGCTATTCGCGGACCCGCATTGTCGGACAAGAATGGCTGGAATGATTACGACAATTACTCGACATTCCGGTTTGGCGATATCAACGGCGATGGGATGGATGATTTCTGTGCACGCGCAAATGCCAAGTTTTCTTGCTATTTAGCGACTGGAACTGGGTTTGGAGAGAACGTATCGATTGCCGATATGAGTGACGACAAGGGATGGAACCAGAACAGTCAGCACAGAACGATTCGTCTGGGAGATGTCAATGGCGATGGCAAAATGGATATCTGTGGGCGAAGTTCGTCAGGCGTTCAGTGCTATTCCTATAACGGGAGCGGTTTTGATGTTATCTCCGGTCCTGCATTTAGCAATCAATCTGGTTGGGACAAAATCGAATATTACAGCACGTTGCGCATCGGCGGTCCTTTTGTCAAATCGTGTTCACACCAAAAAGAAATCTGTGATCAGATTGACAATAATTGTAACGGCGAAATCGATGAAAATAACGTCTGTTGCGAGCCATCCGAAGAAATTTGTGATGGCGAGGACAACGACTGCGACGGTGAAGTCGATGAGGATGGCGTCTGCTGTGTGACAGAAGTTTGCGATGGCAAGGACAATGACTGCGATGGCGAAGTCGATGAGGACGACGTTTGCTGCGAACCATCCGAAGAGATCTGCGATGGTGAGGACAACGATTGCGACGGCATGGTGGATGAAGATGATGTCTGCTGTGTTACCGAAGTCTGCGATGGTGAGGATAACGATTGCGATGGCATGGTGGATGAAGACGATGTTTGCAATCAGGTTTTCGAAGAATGTACGCCATCCGATGAGATCTGCGATGGCAAGGACAATGATTGCGATGGCGAAGTCGATGAGGACGATGTCTGTCATAGCGGTGACAACGACAATCCTCCAATTCATGAACAAGATACAGGCCAATCCCGCGTCGATGAGGACTGTGGCTGCTCTGTAAAGGGAAGCGGTTCGGCACCGAATCCGCTGATTGCACTATTCTTGCTGGGCGGTTTAGGTTGGTGGCATCGCAGAAGAAGAATTTGATCATCCTCAGGCATTTACGGCGATTAAAAGGGGGGGATCGTAACCTGTCGTCCTGCAAATCGCTTCAATCTCCATTGATAAAACGGATCATTCAATATATCATTAAAATGGACTATTTTTACGTGATATAAGGAGATGATATGCGACAAATCATACAGTTCATTGTTCTTGCGACATGTTTGTTGTCTACGTCAGTCTGCTTTGCTGAACAGGTGTTTTGGGGCATCGACTACTGGCAGGAGGATGTGAAAAGCAATGGCAAACCGAGCAAGATGTTTATTCTGAAGGTCGATCTTCAGGCCAAGGGCGTACGTCCGTTTGTGACTCCGGAACTCAACGGAAAGCTCCTGACGACGAGCAAATTCGTCGATACCTACAAAGTTCAGGTTGGTATTAACACAGCATTCTTCGATATGGGAGGGACGAACAAGGCAATCGGTTATTTTGCCAGTGATGGTGTGCCTTATAGCAACCATATACCGAACGATGGTTACCCGACCCTCGGGTTTACGAAGGAAAACAAGTATCTGCAAGGGATTGATGATCGCCCATCGATGTACAATGCCTGTTCGGGATCTGATGTCATCATTAAAGATGGTCAGGTTGTAGAAAAGAGTGGCAGTTTTTCGACGACGACGCATCCACGGACGGCAGCGGGCATAGACCAGTCGGGACGATTTTTTTACATGGTCGTCGTCGATGGCCGTAAAGAGAGCTGGAGTACTGGCATGTCATTGAAGACACTGGCGGAGAATATGATTCGTCTGGGGGTTTACAATGGCATCAACCTGGATGGCGGCGGTTCCTCGACGATGGTCATCGCCGGCAGAGGGTTAATGAATCGCCCGACGGGGGGGACGAGCCAAAGATCTGTGGCTTCGCATCTCGGTTTTTTTGCGGATGCGGAATGCACTCCGAGTGAAGAAATCTGCAATTATTATGATGATGACTGCGACGGTCTGGTGAACGAGGAAGGCATCTGTGAAGCCACCGAGGATCCATCGGTTCAGTCGATGATTTATGATCCGCAGAGCACTGATATCGACGGCGACGGGATTGAGGATATCTGTGCCCGCGGTTCTGCCGGGATACACTGTGCATTCTCGAAATCCGGGAATTTGACAGAGGCAAGGATTGTTCTGGAACTGAGTGATGGTGCAGGGTGGAACGATGTTTCAAATTATGGAACCATCCGGTTTGCTGATTACGATGGCGATGGCAAAGCAGATCTGTGTGCCCGCGACGATGCCGGCGTTCTTTGCTGGATGTTCGATGGCGAGAAATTCAGCAAAACATCTGAAAAAGTAGCAATGGCAGATGCGGATGGATTCAACGACGTCAAATACTATTCGACCATACGTTTTGCCGATATCAATGGCGATGGCCGGGATGATATGTGTGCACGCTTTAAGGAAGGATTCCTGTGTTATCCGGCAGTCGATAATGGTTGGGGAACCCCGATTCCTCTCGGCGATATGTCAGATGAACAGGGATGGGGAAATCCGCAGTATTATTCGACGATCCGCACTGGTGATATCAATGGCGATGGCATGATGGATGTCTGTGCCCGGGGGGCTGCTGGATTCCGATGCTGGTTGTCGCAGGGTGACAAATTCGAGCCGGATTTTACAGCAACCGCCTGGAGTGACGAGAACGGTTGGAATCATCCGCAATACTACGAAACCATTCGTTTGGCAGATATCAATGGCGATCATAAAGCGGATATCTGTGCCCGCGATGCCGAAGGTATCGTCTGCCATCTATCGCAGGGAACGAGCATGGGCGAAGCATTCCGCGGGCCTGCATTCTCAGATAGAGATGGCTGGAATGATTACGACAATTATTCGACATTCCGGTTCGGCGATATCAATGGCGATGGGATGGATGATTTCTGCGCACGCGCCAATGCACAATTTGCGTGCTATCTGTCGACAGGAACGGGATTTGGCGATGCGGTAACCATTGCGGACATGAGTGACGAAAAAGGATGGAATCAACCCAACCAGTATCGCACCATTCGCCTGGGGGATGTCAACGGCGACCATAAAATGGATGTTTGTGGCCGAAATGCCGAAGGTGTTCAGTGCTATTCCTATCATGGAAGCGGGTTTGATGCGATCCCAGGTCCTGCATTTGGCAACGATTCCGGATGGGGCAATATCGTGTACTACAGCACATTGCGAATCGGTGGCCCTGTCGCTAAGGCATGTTCATTCCAGGAAGAAGTCTGTGACGAAAAAGACAACAACTGCAATGGGCAGGTGGACGAAAACAATGTCTGCTGTGTGCCGACCAATGAAATCTGCGATAATCAGGACAACGACTGCGACGGCGAAATCGATGAAGATAATGTCTGTTGCGTCCCGGAAATCTGCGATAATCAGGACAACGACTGCGACGGCGAAATCGATGAGGACAACGTTTGTTGCGAGCCCTCCGAAGAAATATGTGACGAAAAGGACAATGATTGCGACGGCGAAATCGACGAAGACGATGTTTGCAATCAGGTTCCCGAAGATTGTCAGCCATCCGATGAAATTTGTGATGAAAAGGACAATGACTGTGATGGCAAAATCGATGAGGATGATGTCTGCAACAATGGTGGTGAGGGCGAACCATCTGATGGGACCGTCAAAGCCTATGTCGATGATGATTGCGGTTGTTCGGTGAAGGGAAATGCTTCGACGCCGAATCCACTGATTGCATTTTTACTTCTGGGTGGTTTGGCCTTGTGGCGTCGACGCAGAAACAATCATACACAGCAGCATTAGATGTGATATGTGTTTTTTACAAACGGATTTGTGCGCATCTCTCGATGCTCACGAATCTTAATAAAAGTGAAGGCCGTCAGGCCGGAGCTGATTTGTTTGTAAGAAATCAAAACTACATGATGGTGTGGTATGCACACGAAGAACACAGCCATGTCTTTTTTTTCAACAGTACACAATTACTATGATTTTACGCGCTGTATCCTGTCTTATCTTTGGGATGCGCGCCATCTGACGTTTGAAGAAGCACATGTACGCCGGGCAGCCTGTACGCAGTCGATGCTGGAGGCGTGGCATGTGACGTATGATATTGAAAATCGCGAGGGGCTTACGGCTCGCCGGCCATGCATCTATGTCGCGAACCACTCGGCGATCATCGATCCGATAGTCCTGTGCAGTGTGTTCCCGTATGATGTACGATTTTTGGCCAAACGGGAGGTTTTTCGTGTGCCTGTTTTGCGTGATGCGCTGATTTTGGAACGGCATATTCCCGTAATTCGTGGTGCACATGCGCGCGAGCATATTGACGAATTGAAGGCAGCCGTTTCGACTGCGCTCTCGGAGGGGGCGTGCTGTCTGTTCTTTCCCGAGGGGACACGAACGCATGATGGCAGTTTGGGCGACTTCAAGCTGGGTGCTTTTTTTAATGCGGTACAGAACCATGTTCCCATCGTGCCCATTGCACTCGAGGGCCTGTTTCGTCTCAATCCGAGGTCACAGAAGGGGGTGACTCCCGGGCATGCGGTAATCCATGTGCTCGCTCCGATCGAGCCCCCCGAGGGGGACAATGAACGCGAATGTGCACAAAAACTGGCCGATTTGGCTCATGATGCCATCGCATCGAAACTCGCCTCTTGCGGTCAATAGACTGCTTAGTGAGCAATTTGGCAGACATCATCCAGTCGAGTGCAGTGGCGGCTCGATGTTGCCGCCCCAAGTG
>OCTW013392591.1_pt1 | contig 16957 bp, 14 predicted proteins | sample 1539671 | NCBI WGS metagenome assembly OCTW01 (sample SAMN02144230, study PRJEB22623) | gut metagenome | biome: sheep rumen | host: Ovis aries | place: New Zealand
TCGGCGATAAGTGATATTAAAGAAAATGAAAATCTGACGATGATTGATGTGGCGAGCCGCATTGGCAAGAAGACCATGATCCTTGATCAGGTCTCTGCCTATTATGGTGACAATGTGCTTTTTGCGCCCTTCTCCTATACCTTCAAGCGTTTTGATCGAATTGGCATCTTAGGCAAAAACGGCTGCGGGAAATCAACGCTGATGAATATCATCGCTAAAGAAAATCCCAACTATACCGGCACCATCACCTATGGTGACACGATTAAAATCGGTTATTTCAAACAGGGCGTGGAAGCGATGGATATGTCGATGCGGGTGATTGATTATATCAAAGAAACCAGTGATGCCTTAATAACTAGCGAAGGCGTATTAACGGCCACCCACATGTGTGAACGCTTCTTATTTGATAAAGGCATGCAGTATACTGCCATTGGCCGCCTCTCAGGCGGCGAGCGGCGGCGTCTCTACTTGCTGAAAGTCTTAATGGAAGGTCCTAATGTCTTATTATTAGATGAACCAACCAATGACTTAGACATTGAAACGTTAACGATCTTAGAAGATTACCTCGATTCCTTTGCCGGCATTGTGGTGACAGTGTCCCATGACCGCTATTTCTTAGATAAGATTGTCGATGGGTTGTTTGTTTTTAAAGACAAACAGATCACTTATGTCAATGGCGGTTATAGCGCGGCGATTGATATTAGTGATACACAAAAAGAAAAAGCTTCTAACTATGAAGCTTATAAAAAGCAGAAACAGGCTAATAAAACGCGTAAGTTAACCTGGAATGAAAAGAAAGAATTAGAAGGCATGGATGATTTATTGCTTTCTTTAGAAGCACGCATTAAAGCGATTGATGAAGAGATGGGCAGCCTCGATGATTTTAAAAAGATGGATGAACTCGCCCAGAAGCGCGCCGCGTTAGAGCAGGAACTCGATGAGAAAAATGAACGATATTTAGAATTAATGGAAATTGAAGAAGGTCAATGACAGCTGTCATCGACCTTTTATTTTACAAAGCAGGCGGTCTAATGCTCGTGACTTCAGTCATGAGATACAGACCGCCGATGGCATCCTAGACATATACCAGTCCGGCATTTTCTCTGATGATCGTGCATTTGGCAGCAGGAAAATTTCTTTTCTCGCATCCGACAGCGCGGTAATAGCGACCGCCGGTAAGCTGACTCTGCAGCACATATCGCTCGCCATCAAAAAGAAATACAGCACCCGGCATGAGCCTGTCTGCATCGTTATAATAGCGCGTTGATTTTGTCACCGTCAGCCGCGAAACCTGATCAGGGTATTTCTGTCTGAACTCCTCAATTGAATCGCCTTTCTGTTCAAATCGCTTATGCCTGTTCCGGCAGACAATTCTTCCATCAAGACGATACGTCCTTTCACGCTGATTGTTTATGTTTGCCCTGCTGTGTCGGCAAAACTGCACGATTTCAAATGTGCGGGGGAGTCTTCGGACAGGTGTAATGCCTGATCCGATGCATGCGATGCAGAGTGCATCGATGTCATGATCCTTTGGAAGTCCTGAATCATCTCTCACCGTCTGTGTTTCCACGCCAGTGCAGAAATGCGCATGATCTTCCCCGTATGTCTCTGTCATCCATTGCCAGATATATGGAATAGCCTGATTCAGAACGGAAAGTGAGCCGTATTTCTTCATGACGCCTTTCATGTCAGATCTTAGCTCTCCTTTATGTATTTGCGCATGGCATTTCATGCAGACGCCGAGAATATTTTCCGGCAGGTCGCTTCCGCCCCGAGAGCGAGGGATGATGTGATGATAGTGTTCTATCGGAGCACCGCACATTGGGCATACGCCATTCTGTCTTATGTATACGTACTCATGCGAGTTTTTGTAACCTTTCATGCGTCCGTTCTGGAAGTCAGTGCCGTAGCACTTTCCATTATCCATCTGCATGAAGGCAAACTTATTGGCTTCAATCGTCCAGTCAGTCACGGGAAGAATAGCACTTATACGGCAAATCAGATTTTCGTGTGTCTGCACAAGCTGATTTGCAGTTGGCGTTAGCCATTTCTCAGGACGCTTCCTGTAGTTGAACTTAGCTGTCGTATTGATGATATCCTTCACCATAACCGGTTTCTTATATCCAGGCAACATTCGCCCGTCTGGAAACTCCGTCGTCGTGCCGTTTGCTCTGGCTCGTCGCTTTCTTCTCAGGCGTTCGCCTCTTCGGCTCGCCTGACGATGCGATTTTCTCGCTTCCATTTTCTTCGGTACGTCTCTGTTTCTGGATGCGGTATGTGATCTGTACACGCATTTCCCTTCAGGCGTCACAACTGCAGCGCCTATGTTTGTACGACCCGGATCAATGCCACCGAAAAGCGGCTGCGTGTTCTTGGATCCGTCGTACTTCAGCTGAATGACGAAAGGGACATGCGATACAATTCTCGCCTTTCCCTTATTGAGAAGACGCTTCACATGTCCGCGTCTTCTGGTAGGCATCAGCGGATCTCCGTATGCAGACAGAACATAAATATAGTCCGCTTCAGAAAGCTCCTGCTCAAGTTTTGTCTTAGGCATATCATGATGCCTCCTTTCATAAGATTCCGGTGCCGTCGCCTGTAAGGCACTAACATCCGGTAATAATGTTTCCATAGTCTGGGTGCGTCTTTAGGGTTCGGGAGCCTTGGAATCAGCCCCGGTCCTTGCATTCCCGGAGAAATACGACGCATCCATATGACTCTGCTCAATTAATCATTTCTATCATCGCTCACTCTTTCAAGCTCGCGACTTTAGTCGTGAGAAATTGACTTGAATAAATCCATAATTTCTTCTGTTGTCATGCTGGTAATGCGGCCATCATTGCCTTCCACAAAGGTATCGGCAAGATCTTTCTTCGCTTCCTGCAGTTTCTGAATTTTTTCTTCAATTGAATCCGCCATAATCAGTTTATAGACAAAGACGGTATTCTTCTGCCCAATACGATGCGCACGGTCAGTCGCCTGCGACTGCGCGGACATATTCCACCATGGGTCAAAGTGAATAACCCCTTCGGCAGCGGTTAAGTTTAGACCTGTTCCGCCGGCTTTTAAGGAAATAAGGAAGACTGTTGAATCATCACTCTGGAAGGCATCGACGTACTCTTTACGTTTGAGTTTATTCGTTGCCCCCGTTAACATGTGATATTTCGTTTGACTCGCATCTAATTCCTGAGCAATCAGCTCCAAAGCACTCTTGAAAGAAGAGAAAACGATAATCTTTTTGCCATTTTCTTTATAGTTTTCAATAATATCTAAACATGCCTGCATCTTTGAAGAGATGTGTTTCACATTATCGAAAGCCATTCTTGGTTCGCAGCAAATCTGGCGCAGCTTCGTTAACATGGCGAGAATCTGAATGCGGTCTTTCTTGCCATCTAAGCTCCTTAGCTGTTTATTGGCAGCGGCTAAATGCGCTAAATAGAGTTTATGTTCATCACTGCTAAATTCGATGCTAATCGTCTTTTCCACTTTTTCTGGTAATTCTTTTAAGACCTGACTCTTGGTACGACGTAAGACAAATGGGGAAATCAGGTTCTTTAATTCCGCCTGTTTCTTTTCATCATGTTCACGCACGATCGGTGATTCATACGTCTTTTTGAAGTAAGTATAGTTGAATAAGTAATCTTTGTTTAAGAAATCAAAGATTGACCATAATTCCGCTAAAGAGTTTTCAATTGGCGTTCCGGTTAAAGCAAAGCGATGAATCCCTTTGAGTTTCTTCACCGAAATGGCATTCTTGGTCTTCTGATTTTTAATATACTGCGCTTCATCTAAGATGATGAAGTCGAAGTTATAATCTTTATAAAGATCCACATCACGACGCATATAATCATAAGATGTAATCAGGGAATTGTAGTGATGGGCATTTTTAATAATTGCTTTACGTTCACTAGCGCTCCCCATGACAGCGACAGCAGAAATGGATTCCGAGAACTTCTGGAATTCATCTAACCAGTTTAAAACCAAAGAGGATGGGGTCACAATAATAGAAAAATTATTTTTGGTATTCTCTAATAAAGTCACCATCTGCAGAGTTTTCCCCAGCCCCATATCATCGGCTAAGATGCCGCCAAAGTGGAGATCGCTCATCGTCGCTAACCACTGGTAGCCATCTTTCTGATAATCACGTAAAATCTTCTGATAATGCGCAGATAAAGGATACTGATGGGATTTATAGTCTTTTAAACGGTTTAAGACGTCTTCAAAAGCTTCCGAGCGCTTAACCGTTACATGAGACATCTTTTCGGCATCCTGCTCTAAGGCAAAAGCGCGGTTTAAGTTCATATCAATATGACCATCTTTGAGATCTTTGGTCGCTAAATGATAACGCTCCATCATCTCTGATAATTCACCTAATTCATCAGATTCAATATAAAGCATTTCCCCGCTTTTTAACTTATGATATTTCTTCTTTTTCTTATAAGACGCTAAGACCGCGGCTAGTTCCTCTTTAGGAATATCGATGGAATCAACATCGATAGATAATAAATCATTTTGTACACTGATGCCGACTGAGACATTAAATTTATTTTTAGTACCGACTTTCTTTAAGGCATCAGAAACATAAATATCAGCGTAAGAAGCTAAGAAAGGAATGCCTTTATTGAGGAAGTCCATCGTTTCTTCATGATTTGTATCAAAGTAATAATACTTGTCATCAACATCCGGATTAAAGGAATCTAAAAAGCCTTTAATCATATCGACATGCGGAGAATGCGGCGTTTCCGGTTTGGTAATGAGATTGATTTTCTCCTCACCATAGACCCCTAACATATTGAAATAAGCCACTTCATCTTCATCAATATCGCCATACATGACAATTTTATCTTCAGCTTTCGCAAAAGCGCTGAAGTCAAAGTCATTGAAATTGATATAGTCTTTAATCGGGGCAATGACATACTGATAGAAATCCGGCATATGTTCATGGGCAATATACAAGCGGCGATCATTCTGCTGGAGTTCTTCGAGCAGTTTAATCGCAATACCGCCCTGATCTAAAACTGTATCATATAAAATATTGGCTTCTTTATCGATTTCATAGATATTATTCTTGCCAAAGCCATAACTAAAAGCATAATGTGTCTCATCTTTTAAGATGAAGTCATATTCATCAGCTTCCACCTTGATCGAAGGACGCTCATGGCCCGTCTGATAACGAATATTGGAATAGCCCTCTGGCAGCTGCTGCATGAGCTTGACAAAGGCATCCCATAAGGTGCCATTTAAATTGATCAGATTCTGCTGGGTATAATAGTAATCCGTCGCGCCCTGCTTAGAGGCTAAAACCAGATAATCATAAATCAGCTGTGACGGTTCATCGAGATCTTCCATATGATGGTTCCAGGCAAAGGATTTGCCATAGCTTTCATAGCTGCGATCATTGATGTTTTCAATAAAATGATCAATATTTTTAATAAAATAGAAACGCTCACGCCCTACTTTAAAGCGCAGATTATAACGATAACCTATTTCCAGGATAACCTGCATTTTCACAGGAGTGGGATCAGTCATTTCAAAAGCTCTGACCATTTCATCACGAATGGCATTGGTTAAACCAACAGAGGCGCTTTCTAAAGCATTGCGGCGACGCATCTCCCGCTGTCTCTGCGCTTCTTCTTCGCGTTTTTTTTGTTCTTTCACACGCTTTTCTCTGACCTGGCGATAATCGGCTTTAAAATCAAAAGGAAAACGCGTTGGCGATAATTCCTGGACTGCCAATAAGAGCGCGCCAGTATGCGCACATGAGGTATATTCATCAGAATAAATACAGTCACACTCAGTGGAAATAATTTTGGAATTGTGGTTGACTTCAATCCTTGGCGTATAGATCGTCCCATCGACACTGACCTGACCAATGATTTCATAGCCGTTTTTTGTCTCTTCGACATGGACTCTTAAGACTGAGCCTTGATCATAAAACTTACGAGCCAGCGCCCGGTTGCGTGCCCGAGAAATAACTCTTTCAAATTCTGCATCTGTAATAAATAACATTGTTGCTCTCTCTCCCTATTCCGACATTATAACACATCATTTCGTAATTGAAATATATTTACGGAAAAGCAAAAGAAAAACTGGCCGCAGCCAGTTTCTTAGTGATGGAATAATCTTAAATGCGTAAACGCTAAGACCATATTATATTTATCAGCAGTTTCAATGACATTGTCATCACGGATCGAACCGCCGGCTTCGCCAATATATTTCACCCCGGAACGATGCGCTCTTTCGACATTATCACCAAATGGGAAGAAAGCATCAGAGCCTAAGACAACATCGGTATTACCGTTTAACCATGCGCGCTGCGCTTCTTCAGTGAAGACTTCTGGACGTTCTTCAAAGGTATTCATCCAGTTATCATCACCGTTGACATCGGCCCAGTCTTTCGATAAGTAAACATCAATCGCATTATCACGATCAGCGCGGTGCAATCCTTTGCGGAATTTAAGATTTAAAACCTGCGGTGCCTGACGTAAGTACCATTTATCAGCTTTATCACCAGCGAGGCGGGTACAGTGGATACGTGACTGCTGACCTGCACCAATGCCGATCGCCTGCCCATTTTTCACGTAACATACAGAGTTAGACTGAGTATATTTTAAAGTGATCATCGAAAGGATTAAGTCATTCATAATATGATCTGGGATCTCTTTATTAACGGAAACGATATCCTTAAATAAATCAGCGGTAATCTTTGCATTATTGCGGCCCTGTTCAAAGGTAATGCCGTATACCTGTTTCTTTTCGATCGGATCAGGAACATAATCTGGATCAATCTGTAAAACGCAGTAATTGCCTTTTTTCTTCTTCTTTAAGATGGCAATCGCTTCATCGGTATAACCTGGTGCGATGATCCCATCAGAGACTTCGATACGGATCAAATCAGCGGTTACCGCATCGACAACTTCACTCATCGCACAGAAATCACCATAAGAACTCATACGGTCACTGCCGCGGGCCTTGATATAAGCATTCGCTAAAGGGGTTAATTCTTCGGGTGATTTTTTCACAAAATACATCTGACGTTCAACATCGGTAAGTGGCGTGCCAATGGCAACACCAGCAGGAGACACATGTTTAAAGCTTGCCGCACAAGGCATGCCAATCGCTTCTTTGAGCTCTTTGACTAACTGCCAGCTATTGAGGGCATCAAGTAAGTTGATATAACCAGGACGACCATTCACGACCGTGATTGGTAATTCCTGTCCGTTTTCCATATACACGCGCGCAGGTTTCTGGTTAGGGTTACAGCCATACTTTAATTCTAATTCGTTCATCTTATCCTCCTAAAATAATGAAAAAGAAGCCAATGATTCCAGGCCTTCTTTTGCCCAGACGGTCGGCTTCATACAATTATACTTCATGTGGTCTATTCCACTTCCGTCAGTCGTATAACTACTATTATAATAGGAGAATTCTCCCCAAATAGCAAGTAAAAACAAAAAGCTCTCAAAATTAATGGGTGGTAACCGCCTGATCGATTTCCTGATACGATTGATACCAGATCAAAAGCAGGAACGCGACGCTTAAAACAATAAACAAAGCTCCGTAATCAGCGATGGCATCATAGAGTGCATGTGAGAGGATGGCGGTGAGAACATAAAAAATACCGCGTTTATAGTGATGCGCATAAAAGATTTCATAGACCCCGATCGCCATGACACCACTATAGATCATATGGCTCACTAAGCAGCCAGAAAGGCGATCGGCTAAGGTATATTTCAAGGCATGTAAAGGATGATGGTCAATAAAGCCTACCAGATAATCAATGTCTTCACAAAGCTGAAAGCCTAAACCGACGCCCATGCCGGCAATCATAAAATGTTTTTTGAGACGTAAGCCTAATAAAGACAAGAGCCAAATCACCACTAAAACTTTCAGCGTCTCTTCGACGACGCCGGTTTCAAGTGACGAGGCGATATTCGTCACCAGAACGCCGCTATGTTTAAGCAGCTGATCAGTGGCATCATTGCATTCACCAGCGATCCAGCCGGGGATAAAATAGCCGCAGACAAAGCTCAATGGTAATAATTTTGCAGTGACCTTCCAGCGTTTACTTATGTATTTGATGCCTAAGGCAAAAGGAATCGTATAACAGAGTAATAAGCCCAGACATAAAAAGACCAAGGATACCTGCAAAGAAGCCTGCTTGGATGAGAGGATAAAGACCTCATCATTAGAGAATTCCTCTAACATCCCAGTCATTAAAAACGCAAAAATAAGATATAAAGATATTGATTTTTTCATAAAAATTCCCCCTAACACACAAAAAAAGATGAGCAGGTTATTCATCTTTCTGAAAGCCCTGCTCATCTTCATCGTTATACACGATTGCTGAATCTAGAAGTTTTAGTAATTCCAGTGTTGATCTGAAAGTTTCTTTTTTATCTTCGTCCACCCAGCTAATCACGCCCTGCCATGTGGCATTTTGTGTATTCTTGATGGTAATCAGAAAACTCTGATCTTTTCTTTTTACTTTCATAGCATCACTTCTCCTACATTCTATCGACTTCAAAGATAGTATAACACTATTTTGTCATATTGCGGTCACAATTTTAATAATTTATTGATGATTTTTACAATTTCTAAGACCTCTTTGAATTCATAGGTCTGATCTTCATAGAAGAGATAGCCTTGCCAGCTCGACAGATGACGGGTTAAAACAACGAGATCTAAAGTAATAACCTTTCCTTGCTGCACCAACAGGTCACGATATTCACAGACCTGTGCTGGATGACGCTGATAGTAATGCGGACGCGTTTCATCGCGTGGGGTGAAACTGCGTTTTAGACTTGATGGCATCGGATTTCCGTTACGATCAAACAGCTGATCGGCTTTCAAAAACAGTTCATTCACATCGCTAAAAACGATGTTCTCTTTTATTGTCGGATTATAAACCCGTCCGGCAATATGCCCTTCACTCGCTACATCGACACAAATATGTAACATATTATAGGGGGCGCTTCTCATATATCGATCCATTCCACACCCTCCTTTATTTTGGCGACGTTACTTCCTGCACCGCCAAATCAATCGTAATATTCTTATTGTTTAACGTATGCATAATTTTCTTTAAAACACGTTTCATAACAGCATGGGCATCTTCATAGGTACATGATGGCAGTAAAACAAGATACTGATTCGTACTAAAACGGGTGACAATATCACCGATACGTAAGCCATCGACTAATGAGCCACGCATTCTCTGCATCGTCTTTTCGAGATACTTACGTTTCTTTTCCGGATTATCCTCATCATATGATTCACTGTCATTAACCGTTAACAGACATAAATGGGTGCTGACGCCTAAGCGATCCATCATTCGGGCCTGCATCGAATATAATTCTCTAAAAGTACCATATTCACAAAGCAGCGCTCCGGTTGGTGCATCGGCATCTAAATTCTTTTGGATTTCATAGATGCTGGTGGAATCTTCATGGGTTTCCTTTTGAATCTGATCATAGAGTTCCCGCATTTCTAAAGATGGATTGGTCCCTAAATAACGATACAGCAAATCAACGGCACGTTTATACACATCCGTGGCCTGTTTATAATGTTTTTCTAAATAGAGCGCGCGCACAAGCAGTTCATATGAATCTTCTTCAAGTTCATCTAAGCTGACCGCATAACCGGCCACTTTCTCCATCTTTTCATAATTTTCTTCTTTTTCTAATAAGGCGCAGTACTCTTTAATGACATTCATAATCGTTGAATGATAGTAAACGTTACGGGTCATGACAAACTGATCATATTCAATTTCTGATAAATACTTACCTTTATAGACCCTTAACAGCGCATCATAAGTCTCTTCAGTCGGGTTCTCTTTAAGCTGCTCATAGAGTGTTTCAAACTTTTCGGCATCCAGACTCACCTCATAATCCTGGTTGATGGCATAAGCGGCCTTCCCTGTCACCACTAAGTCAGTCAGGTTTAATTTTTTCTTTAATAATGTACGTAAGCGATACACTAAGTTCTTGAGTGCCCCAATGGGATTATCGACATCTTCCATAGACCATAAAAAGTCGATCAGTTCATTTGAAGGAACCGCCCGATCATGGTGATATAAACAATAAGCCATCAGTTTTAACAGTTTATCTGATTTGATATCATCGGCCGTAATCGTTTGTCCATTATATGTTAAAGAAAATGTATGGAACATTTTCACATCAATCTTTTTTTCCGCCATAGTTTTGCACCTCTTCTCATTTGATATTATATCAAACTCTTCCCTAAATAGCTAATATCTTAACTTTAGACAATTGATCATTATCAAGTATAAAAGAAATCTATCACATTGTAAATATAAGAACAGCCGCGAAACTTCAATTTTTTGCAGTCCACTTCAGGTTTGTTCCTCCCTTTTATTCCATTTTACTGTATAATAAAAAATGTATTGAACAACAAGGGGGTAATTTATTATGGACAAACAGCTCAATAATGATCAGATTGCGTCCTTCACCCATCAGATGGCCCTGATCCTTCATGCTGGTATTTCACCTTATGAAGGTATGGCAATCATGAAAGATGAAGAAACAACCGATCTGTCCACACTTTATGCATCTATCTGCACATCTTTAGATGCTGGGGAAAGCTTAACAGCGGCCCTGAAGCAGACCAGCGCCTTTCCCGATTATGTCATTTCGATGGTCAACATTGGGGAAACAGCTGGCCGTTTAGAAGAAGTCATGAATGGTTTAAGCGACTATTATGAACGTTTATATGATATGGAACAAAACATCAATACGGCGGTTAGCTACCCGCTTATTATGATCATTATGATGTTTGCGGTCATTATCGTTTTAATCACCCAGGTGTTACCAATCTTTAACCGTGTCTTTGAAAGTCTCGGTTCAAACGTTTCTGGTTTTGCCTTGTATTTATTAAATTTAGGCAAAGGTTTGACTACCTATTCCTGGATTTTCGTCGGCTTGCTCGTTATTATTTTAGTGCTCTTTTTCTATGTGCGTTTTTCTAAAAAAGGCCGTCAGAGCTTTATCGATTTCTTAGCGACCAGTCATTTTTCCCGCAATCTTTCGCTAAAGATGGCTTTATCGAAGTTCAGCAGCGGGATGTCTATCGCTTTATCAAGTGGTCTCGATATGGAAGAAGCCTTAGACTTATCTAAGCAGCTGATTGATCATAAAGTGCTAAGAGCTCGCTTAGAAGAAGCCGAAAAAATCATGAAAGAAAAAGATATTTCAACCGGTTTAACCCAAGCTCATGTCTTAACCGGCATGTATGGCCGCCTGATTAAATTAGGATACCAGACTGGCGGCATGGATACGATTTTCAGAGATATTGCCAATGCCTATGATCAGGAGACAAGTGAAGCTTTATCTCATGCCATCAGTATCATTGAACCAACCTTAGTGATCATCTTATCGATCATTACCGGGATTATTCTTTTATCCGTGATGCTGCCATTATTAGGCATTATGGGGAGCTTATAATGCGCTTAAAACATAATGCCTTCGGGTTAGTCTTCTTTATCCTGATCTTTGCCTTGTTAACGGGCGGTCTGATCTCTATGAACGCTTCTACCAAAACCCATACCAAAACTTCTTTAGAGCAGGCTTTGCAAAGAGGCGTGATGGAATATTATATTCTCAACGGTTATTATCCCTCTTCCCTAAAGGAGCTCAAAACGGTCTATCCGCTCACTTATGACAAAAAAGAATACAAAATTACGATGCATTATCAAAACAAATCAACCCTGCCTCACTTTACGGTAGTGGAAAAATAAAGGAGGACCTTATGAAAGAATCACATACGATGGATATTCTTTTCGTCCTTTGCCTCTTTTTAGTTTTTACCGCATCGGCGATCAGTGTCGTCATGATCGGATCACACGTCTATTCGCAAAGTGTGAATACGATGGAGACAATGCATAACAACGAGACGGCCTTAAATTATCTCGTTGAAAAAGTCCGTCTCCATAACGACGGTCATGTCACGATTATGCGCCAGGCGGACACGGATGTCTTATGTCTGAAAGAAGGGACACAGACGAATTATCTCTATGTCCAGCACCATTATCTTTATGAATATACCGGCTCATCATTCGCCGCTCAAAAAGGCCAGAAACTGATTGTCTGCGATCGCTTAGCACTGCAGAAAAAGCATCAGCTTTTAAGCATTACGCTCACGATCAAACACAAAACGCAAAGCGCTTATGTCGCCTTAGTGGGGAGGGATCAGGCATGAGAACCCATGATAAATCAAGTCTCTTTTTAATGGAAATGATTGTGGCGATTCTCTTTTTCGCCTTATCCGCAGCGATCTGCGTCCAGCTCTTTGTGCGCAGTCAGCAGCTCAATGAAGATTCCACAAATCTCATTGCGGCGACCAATCTTTCCCGCAATATTGCGGAAACCTATAAAAATGATTCACTCAAAGATCATTATCCTTATGATGGCAAAGGCAATCTTTACTATGATGCCAGCTGGCAGAAAGTCAGTAAGCCAGCCCATTATACAATCCATTTACATTTTCAAACAAACAGCCTGACGATCACGGTCAAGGATGCGAAAACAACCCTTTACACATTAACCGTCAGTCATTATCAGCCAAAGAAGGTGAAGGCATGAAAAAACGTCGTATTAGAATCACAATGAATATCGGTATCATATCCTTCATGGTCATCTTTATTATCTTATCCTTAGTGACGTTTGCAATTCTTTCCATCGTCTCAGCCAAAAGCAATATGCGGGATGCGGAAAGCTACGCAACACACGCCAGCTATTACTATACCTTGGATACCATGGCGAATGAGGAACTTGAGAAAATTGATACCCAGTTAGCGGCTAATGCGAAAAACAGCACCTCAGCCAAAGACTACTTTGCACAATTATCCCATGTCAAAGCCATCAATGACAATATCACGATCAAAGATCATCAGATTTCTTACACGCTCACTTACCGTGAAGCCAAGATGGATGTGACTTTAACCGCGTTATACAACGCCAAAACATATTACAAAATTGATGTCTGGAAAACCACCTCATCAGCGCTGGGCAATTCTGGTCAGGTCAATATCTATCCAGATACCGAAAAATCAGGCACCATTGAAGTTTGGGGGTCAAATGAATGAAAACACTTATTGAAATTCTCGAAACCGCGAAGCAGCAGCATGCTTCCGATATCTTTATCGTCGCCGGGCAGCCGATTACGATTAAAGTCTACAATCAGCTGATTACCTTAGATGAAGAGCGGATGGTGCCACATCAGACCCATGCCCTGATTCAGGAAATTTATGACTTTGCCAGCCGCGATGAAGATCATCTCCAGAAACATGGCGATGATGACTTCTCCTTCGCCGTGCCGCATTTATCACGTTTTCGTGTCAGCACCTACAAACAGCGTGGTTCATTAGCAGCGGTAATCCGCATGATCAGTTTCACTTTGCCTGATCCTAAGGATTTACATATTCCCCAGGATATTATTGAATTAGCCAATATCAATAAAGGAATGGTCTTAGTCACCGGCCCGGCGGGCAGCGGGAAATCAACGACGCAAGCCTGCATGATTGACTATATCAATAAAACTGAAGCCAAACATATTATTACGTTGGAAGATCCGATTGAACATCTGCATTCGCACAATAAGTCCATCGTCTCCCAGCGCGAAATCACGATCGATAGCGAATCGTATATTTCTGCTTTACGAGCCGCTTTAAGGCAGGCGCCGGATGTTATTTTATTGGGTGAAATGCGTGATTATGAAACAATCAATACCGCCCTAACCGCCGCCGAAACAGGCCATACCCTGATTTCTACACTGCATACGTTAGGCGCTGCCACGACCATTGATCGTATTATCGATGTTTTCCCGGCCGAAGCGCAGCATCAGGTCGCAGTTCAGTTATCCTTAGTCTTAGAAACAGTTATTTCTCAGCAGTTACTGCCCACAATCGATGGCAAACTGATGCCCGTTTTTGAAGTCATGACCTGCACCCCAGCTATTCGCAACATGATTCGTGACAATAAAGTGCATCAGATTGATGGAATGATTGTCTCTTCGGCGGATGCCCATATGCGGTCAATGGATAACAGTATCTTAGACGCCTATAAACAAGGCTTGATTACCAAAGAAACGGCGCTGATGTATGCAACGAATCCGGATTTATTATCAAGAAAACTGCGTTAAGAAAGGACATGCCTGACGGCATGCCCTTTTAGTATGACTGAATATAAGGAATATAGATAATGAAGGCAATACGATTGTCCTGTCGCGAGACGATATGGACAAGAGAGTTCATATAGAAACCATGTTCGGGAGAACGGACAATACTCTCCCATTCACCGGTTCTAAAGCAGCGATGCAGCCCTTCCATAAAAGCATCTGATAAGGGATGAATCAGCTTATGATTATCTTTGGTGAAGTTAACATCATGAATCAGCTGATAGTATTCTTTATTCGCCCGTAAAACATAGAATGTCGTATCATCAACAAGTTCCACTACGGCGGTTGGCGGCACTTTCACGGCCAGCTCCTCATTCAAGCTATAACGCGCGAACGGATCTTCGAGATTGACCTGACTCACGGCATCGAAATAACGGGCATCCTGATGTTTTTCTAAAGCTAAATAAAACTGTTTTTGTAAAAGCGCTTTTAAGGGGATCGGTTTAGAAATGTAATAGCCCTGAATTTTCGCACAGCCCATCTGTATTAAGGTTTCAAAGGTTTCTTTACTTTCCACCCCTTCCGCTAAAGTTTCAATCCCCATGCGGGAAGCCATGGCAATAATATCGCCAACTAATAAACGGTTTCCTTCATCTTCATCAAAATCTTTCATAAATTTCATATCGAGTTTGACTAAGTCAACATCAATATTTTTTAACATATTCAAGGAAGAATAGCCGGAACCAAAGTCATCCATCCATACTTTAAAGCCATGTTTATGAAAGCTATCAATATAGTCCTGCATTTTACTGCTGGCCACAAAGATCGATTCAGTAATTTCTAAGACAATCAGATCATGATCAATATGCGCGCCGTCGACACGAGAGATGATTTCATGGACAATATCACAATCATCAAAATCATAACCTGATAAATTAATGGAAATCGGTACGACCGGTAAACCCTGATCAAGCTTATAACGCAGATCCTGTAAGACCTGATCTAACACATAGAGATCAAGTTTATAAATCAGATGTAAGGATTCAAGAATAGAAATATATTCCACTGGCGGCATCAGGTTATTGTCGCGATGCCAGCGGGATAAAGCTTCAGCATTACACATAGCGCCGCTGATCGCGCGGACGATCGGCTGATAGAAAACCTTAATTTCATGATTGGCTAAAGCCTCATCAAAGTGGCTATCAACATACGTAAAGGCCTGTTTACGTTGCGCCAGCTGCTCATTGTAATACTGAATATTCTGAGATAAATTCTTTTTAATAAAGTCAGCCGCAAACTTCGCATTATCACAGCCTAAATAAATGTTATTTTCATCTTTTGGTAAGAAACTGATTCCAACAACTAATGAAAGTGAAGGAATATCCAAGCCATGAATATGATCTAATAAAATCTCTACCCTTGCAGGCATATATTCCTGCTCGGTTAAGATATAGAAATGATCACCATAAAAACGGGCTGTTAAATCGCCTTTAAAGATTTCATGGATCCGTTTACCTAAACTGATCAGTAACTGATCCCCCGCTTCCCGGCCAAAGCGATCGTTATAGCCTTTAAAGTTACGAAAGTTCATATAAATAATTACTGGTGCAATCATATGTGGTAAACGTTCCATGCCAAACCTATAGAAAGCTTCCATATTCAGCATCTTCGTTAAATCATCCCCACGATAGAGCGATAACTTATGATCAAGATACTGCTGACTAAAATGATGCCGTGCCTCCGGTAACGAATAGATGACTAAATTTTCATGAGTTTTCGCTTCTTTTAAGGCAAAATCAAGATCACGTAAACATTCGCGTAAATCATCCTGATCTAGGTTCTTGCCATAAATATAACTGCCTGAATAATGGAAAGTGACTTCCTGATTACCGATCTTAACCGGCTGAACGGCAGCCAAAAACTGCTTCCAGAAGCTTTCCACATCAAACTCTCTCGCATCGACAATGGCCACCAGTAAATCATCATGATAACGATAGGTATGTGCATTGGCTAATAATCCGCTAAATGTCTGAGCAAAACTTTTGATCACCTGATCACCAAAATTATGTCCATAAATTTCATTAATCAGTTTCAGATTATCTACATCGACGCCAAGAATGCCTTTATTCATTCCTAAATAAATCTCACTATCCTGATCTAAGGCACTGCGATTATACATTTGCGTTAAATTATCACGGCGAGCCATATCCTTGATTTTGAGAGTGGAAGCGAGGACACGTCTGCGCGTTTTATTGCCTAAGATGGCTACGCCTGATGATAATAGCGTAAAAACAAGGACATACAAGGCATCATTACCGACCATCTGCAGTGGTTTAGTGATCCCATCCGCAACGATAAAGACAATGCTGACAACTACGAGATAACCAATTAAATTGAACATATCATCAACGATCAGCGTAGGAAAGCAGACCATCATCACTAAAAATATAATCAGATCACGCGGTGAAGCGCGGTAAACCGACTGGGCGATCGCCAAAGCAAAACACAAGCTTTGATATATATATTTGTGTGTTTATGTATATGAGGGCGTTGGGTCATGTGCACTGCTTTCTGAAAATATAGCCGAATGCCAGTCACCAAAGTCACCGATAATAAGATCAAAGCGATCAACAGTTCCTGAAAACTGCGCCCATATAGCACCTGGATCAGCAAGTTGCTGACGGCAATAAAAAATGTCATCACCACAAGTTCAGAAAATAATCGCGTATTTAATCAATGTCATTCAATTAAGCTGAAATTGCGACGAATGACCTGAAAAAGCTGAGACCAGCTATTCAGTTAACCAAAGTTTCAGACTGTGAGA
>OCTW013421334.1_pt1 | contig 16955 bp, 16 predicted proteins | sample 1539671 | NCBI WGS metagenome assembly OCTW01 (sample SAMN02144230, study PRJEB22623) | gut metagenome | biome: sheep rumen | host: Ovis aries | place: New Zealand
CCCCAGAAAATCATCGACGGGATGCGCCCGCTCTCCACCAGTGTGCGCAGCACTGCTCCGCGTCCCACAAGGTGCTGCTGCCCTATATAGCTGTCCAGGTCGGAGGGCCTCAATATTTCGGCTAACGGTTTCACGGCGCGGAGGGGTTAGAGAATCACCATGGCATCGCCATAAGTGGAGAATTTATACTTCTCGCGGATGGCGATCTCATAGGCCTGGCGCACAAAATCCACGCCCCCGAAAGTGCTCGCCATGATGAACTGCGACGATTTGGGATGGTGGAAGTTGGTCACCATCATGTCGGCAATAGTGAAGTTGTAAGGCGGGAAGATGAACTTGTTGGTCCAGCCGTCGTAGGCACTCACCTTTCCGGCAATGGTCACGGCACTCTCGATGGCCCGCATGGTTGTGGTGCCCACCACGCATATCTTCTTGCCGTTGGCTTTGGCCTGCATGATGGCGTCGCATGTTTCCTGCGACAAGTGCATCTCCTCGGCGTCCATGCGATGTTTGGAGAGATCCTCAACCTCAATGTCTTTGAAGTTGCCGATGCCGCAGTGCAGTGTCAGCTCCTGCCAGTTGATATCGTTGATTTCAAATCGTTTCAGCATCTCGCGGCTGAAGTGCAGCCCGGCTATGGGGGCAGCCACGGCGCCCTCCACCTTGGCATAGATGGTCTGGTAGCGCTCGGCATCGAAATTCTCGATGTTGCGCAGGCGTTGCAGCTCCTCCGGCAGCGGGGTGTGGCCCAGCCCGCGTATGTGCTTGTTGAACTCCTCGTCGGTGCCGTCGAAGAGGAATCGTACCGTCCGCCCGCGCGACGTGGTGTTGTCAATCACCTCGGCCACCAGCGACTCGTTGGGGCCGAAATAGAGCTTGTTGCCTATACGTATCTTCCGCGCAGGGTCCACAATCACATCCCACAGGCGCATCTCCTTGTTCAGCTCGCGCTGCAGGAACACGGTGATTTTGGCGCCGGTCTTCTCCTTCTCGCCATAGAGCAGGGCGGGGAATACCTTCGTGTTGTTGGCCACCACCACATCGCCTTCGTGCAGGTAGTCCAGCAGGTCTTTGAACAGCCGGTGCTCAAAGGTCTGGGTGTCGCGGTGCAGAACCATCAGGCGCGCCTCGTCGCGTTGCTTGGTGGGTTTCTCGGCTATCAGCTCCTTGGGGAGGACAAAATTAAAATAGGAAAGTTTCATATACTCAATCATCATAAAAACGTGCAAAGATACGAAAAAAACAACCCGTTGTCAAGTTTTTTAACTCTTTTAACTCTTTGATGTGCCGCAATTATCTGTATTATACTATTTTGGTTGTTTTTATTTTTTTAACTTCTGCTTCGTTTTTCGCCCTTCCACAAAAGGCCAGCGGTGTGCGTTTGCGCCGTTCTTCCTCCGCTCGGTTGCTGCCATAGCTGTTATCCTTGTGTGGCATTTGGTCTTCCGGCCGGTGTTGAACAGGAGGCGGAGTACGCGCCATCCGCCGTTTAGGGAATGGAGGATGGGAGGCGGGCCGATGAGGAAACTTTTGTTGTGTGGCGGGGCAATAATTGTGGAGGAACGGCGTTTAAAACGAGGTTAAACAATAGGAATGTTGTATTGGCAAGACTAAATTTTTACATTATGAAGAAAATATTACTTTCGGCAATTTGTCTGGTGGCGGCTTGGTGTGCCGCCGCGCAGGAGGCGGACACCAAGCCTGTCCGGGAGAACTCTGCGAAACCCAACAAGGTGAAGATTACACCCTACGGATTTGTGAGGAATTATTTTAATTTCGACTCGCGAAACACGTATACGGTGGTTGGCGACCAGTACAATATGGTGCCTTACGATGAGAAGTGGAACGGGTCGGCGGCGGAGTGCGCCGCGTTTGGTGTGGAGCGGACTGACTTGAACGCGGTGCCGCACACCAGTTTCCAGGCTTTGACCACGCGGTTTGGCCTGAGTCTTGAAGGGCCGTCGGTGTTTGGCGCCGCCACCAGCGGAAAGGTGGAGGCTGACTTTGGCGGTTTCGGCACCACGAACACGGTGCTGCGTCTGCGCCTGGCATTTGTGAAGCTGGGTTGGGACAACGGCATGGGACTGAGGCAGGAGCTGCTGGTGGGCCAGTATTGGCATCCGCTGAGCGGCGACATTATGCCGGAGGTGCTGGGTATGGCGGCGGGAGCTCCCTTCCGCGCCCACAGCCGCACGCCCCAGTTGAGTTATACGCTGACCACAGGCCACTGGGGTATGACCGCCGCCGCGCTGTATCAGTTGCAGTATATGTATAGTGGCCCGTCGTTCAGCAACGGGGTGTGGAGCAGTGTGTCGAGTATCGATTTCGCCAACCGGAGCTTGGTGCCAGAGTTGTTTGTGGGGGTGCATTATCGCGGCGAGCGTGTGTATGCGCAGTTGGGGTCGACCTGCCAGACGTTGAAGCCCCGCACGGTAGGCTATAAGCAGGTGGAGGTGGACGGTGTGCCGAGGACGGTGGCCTATCCCGTTAAGGAACGGTTGACCAGTTTCACCCCTACGGTCTATTTCCAGTACACGGAAGGGCTGTATGCCTTGAAGTTCCGTGCGATGATGGCCAGCAACACTTCGCATGTGAACCAACTGAACGGCTACGGAGTGAGCAACATTCTGCCCGACGGCAGTTGGGAGTATGCGCCGCTGCGGGCTGCCATCGGCTATTTGAACATTGCCGTGGGGCGGAAGTATCGCGCCAATCTCTTTTTGGGATATATGAAGAACCTCGGCGCTGAGAAGGATTTGTTTAATTTCGGCACCGAGCAGGCTGTGCGTTATATGATATTTATGAAAGGCGGCGAGAATTTCACGGGGCTGAACAGTGTGTGGCGTGTGGCTCCGTCGCTGAGCTACAACTTGAAGCATTTCAATATCGGAGTGGAGTATGAGTGGACGGCCTGTACCTATGGCGACCAGACGGCCAACGGCAGCATTGCGCTGAACGACCGGCTGCACATGGTGGACAACCACCGCGTGTGCGCAATGGTGAAATACAATTTCTAAGATTTGAGGAACGATTCCACATCGTCGAGGCTGAGCGCGTCGGCGATGTGGTATTCGCCCACCTGCTCGCGCCGGAGGGCGGAGAGGAATGCGCCGCTGTCGAGCGCAAGGCCGAGGTCGCGCGCTATGGAGCGGATGTAGGTGCCTTTGCCGCAACGGATGCGGAAGTCTATCTGTGGCAGGTGGGGCGGTACGGCGCCCAAGGGGTTGTCGTAGAGCCGGCGGGCATCGGCCCCGGCGGGCTGCTGCAGCGGCAGGGGTTCGGCGTCAGGGTTGCCGGGTCTGAAGGCGGTGATTTCGAAATCGTAGATTTGCACCGGCTTGGGTGTGGGCAGGGGTGCGGGCTGGTCGGTGTCGGACTGGCGGGCATATTGGTAGGCCCGCTGCCCGTTGATTTTGACGGCGCTGAAGATGGGCGGCACCTGCTGGACGGTGCCCAGGAACTGGGGCAGGACGGACTGGAGCAGGGTGGGGGTGATGTGGGCGAAGGGACTGTGGCTTTCGACAGGCCGCTCAAGGTCGTAGCAGGGAGTGGTGGCTCCGAGGACCATGGTGCCGGTGTAGACTTTGGTGCCCGACTGCAGTTCGTCGATGCGCTTGGTGGCTTTCCCTACGCACACCAGCAACAGGCCGGTGGCAAGGGGGTCGAGGGTGCCTGCGTGGCCGATTTTGAATTTCTTCAAGCCATAAACCCGTCTGATGGTTGCCTTGATTTTGTTGACGGCCTGGAAGGAGGTCCATTGGCGGGGCTTGTCAACGGGGATGACTATGCCCTGGAGCAGTTCGTCCTGTGTCATCAGATCAGGGGGAGGACGATGGTCAGCAGGCCGACGATGGCGCAGTAGAGCGCGAACCAGATGAGTTTGCCTTTCTTGACGATGTTGATCATCCATTTGCAGGCCAGGCATCCGCTGACGAAGGCTGCCAGAAAGCCGATGATGAGTGAGGTGACGGGGAGGCCGGCCATGGCGGTGCTGACTCCCACTTCGGCCATGTCTTTGGCGTCGAGCAGGGCTTCGCCCAGGATGGGGGGGATGACCATGAGGAAGGAGAACTGGGCCAGTTTCTCTTTCTTGTTGCCCAGCAGCAGACCGGTGGCGATGGTGCTGCCCGAGCGGGAGAGACCGGGCAGGACGGCGACGGCTTGGGCAATGCCGATGACGAAGGCGTGCCAGGGGGATATGCTTTCGCGCTGGCGGGGTTTGGCCCAGAATGAGAAGGCCAGGAGCGAGGCGGTGACGAGCAGGCAGATGCCCACCACGAGGAGTCCGCTGCCGAAGATGGCCTCGACGGAGTCTTTGAAGAAGAGGCCAACGATGGCCACGGGAATCATGGATATGAGTATGTTGACGGTGTATTTGGTGCCGTCGTTCCATTTCCACTTGAAGAGGTCTTGGAAAATCCAGACGATTTCGCGCCAGAGGATGACGATGGTGCTGAGGACGGTGGCCACATGGACGGCCACGGTGAAGGCGAGGTTCTCCGCCCCGTTGAGGCCGAAGAGGTGGGCGCCGATGGTGAGGTGGCCGCTGCTGCTGACGGGCAAATATTCAGTAAGGCCTTGCACGAGGCCTAAGACTAAGGCTTCAAACCATTCCATAGTGTGCGGGTGTTGTGATTAGTTGTTTTTGGGTTTGTACATGATGGCCACAATTTCGGTGACGAGTCCCAGGATGATGAGGATGGGAGAGACGAAGAGTCGGCGGCCATTGAACATTTCGGGGTTGAAGACGTTGGGGTCGTCGCTGCCGCCGCCTGAGAGGAGGATGTAGCCCAGGGCCAGCAGGACGATGCCGGCAATCATGATGATATAGTTGGTTTTGCCGAATACGAAGGCGAATCCGGTGTTGGTGTCTTCGGTGTTCTTGATGTCTTTTGCCATAATGATTGAGTTGCTTGTATTGAATAAATTGTGTTATTGTCAGCAGTTGTTGCGGAGGTAGCGCGCCACGGCGAAGAGGGTGGAGAGGTGTGAGAGGACCACACCGAGGATGATGATGAGGATGGCGATGCCCGCATACCAAGGCATGTGGATGTCGGCCAGGAGGTTGAGGCCGTCGAGCGATTGGTTGAAAACGCCTGTGGCGACGGCCAGGACGATGATGGCGATGATGGAGCCGAGGAGGCCGTACCAGATGCTGCGCGCAAGGAAAGGCCGGGCAATGAAGCCGCTTTTGGCTCCCACGAGCTGCATGGTGCGGATGGTGTCGCGCTGGGCGTAGAGGGCGATGCGGATGGTGCTGCTTATCATGAGGATGCTGATGAGCATGAGCAGGGCCATGAAGATGATGAGGAACCAGGTGGCCTTGAAGAAGAAGTCGTTGAGTTCGTTGACGATGTTCTCTTGATAGGCTACGCCGATGACGTTTTCGAGGTTGCTGACGTCGGCCGAGAAGCGCGCTATGCTCTCGGCACGGGCGTCCTGGCGGGTTTCGGGAAGGTATTCGGCGTAGAGGTTGACCATCATGGAGGGGTAGAGCGGGTTGTAGCCGATGAAGCCGACAAAGTCGTCATCGAGGTCTTCGGAGAAGATTTCGGCCGCTTGGTCGCGCGAGATGTAGTCGACATGCTTCACGTAGCTGATGGCCTCGATTTGCTCTTTCAGCCGGGCGGCGTCTTGGTCGGTGATGTCGGCGGTGAGGTCTACTTTAAAGGTGATGCGCTCCTGCATGTCGCGGGTGGCGCGGTAGATGTGGTATTCCACCATCAGACATAGCCCCAGAAGAAACATGACTAATGTGATGCTGAGGATGGTGGAGGTGTGTGTTTCCCACAGGTTTACCTTGCTTTTGCTCATACCTTAGTTTGTTATAGTGGTCGGTTTGTTTTGCTGTTGTGTCCCGCGAGGTGCCGTGGACCTCTGGTGGGCAGATGGGGCATCAGTTGGCCAGCATGACGGGCATGACGAGCATGAGGATGTCCTCGGCGGTGTCTTGCCCTTCGTTGACGGGGAAGATGATGCCGGCACGGCTGGGGTGGGACATTTCCATGAGGATTTGTTCGCTGTCGACGTTGGATACCATCTCGGTGAGGAATTTGGCGTTGAAGCCGATTTCCATGGGGTCGCCTTCGTATTGGCAGGGGAGTTTTTCGCTGGCGTCGTTGGAGAATTCGAGGTCTTCGGCACTGACGATGAGTTCGTGTTCCTGGATGGAGAGCCGGACTTGGTGGGAGGCTTGGTTGGCGAAGAGGCCTACACGGCGCAGGGTGTTGAGGAAGGAGTTGCGGTCGATGATGAGGCGGTTGGGGTTTTCCTTGGGGATGGCTGCGTCGTAGTTGGGGTAGCGGCCCTCGACAAGGCGGCAGATAATGAAGAAGTTCTCGAAGGTGAAGAACGCGTTAGTGTTGTTGTATTCGACTTTCACGTCCAGCTCTTCTTTGTGGGAGGCAAGGATGTTGCGCATCATGGTGATGGGCTTGCGGGGAAGGATGAAGGATACGGGGTTGTCGCTCTTGATGTCGTTGCGACGGTAGCGCACCAGTTTGTGGGCGTCGGTGGCCACGAAGGTGATGTTCTCGGTGTTGATTTCGCACAGGATGCCGCTCATCTGCTGGCGCAGCTCGTCGTTGGAGGCGGCGAAGGCCGTCTTGCTGATGGCGTTGACGATAAGACTGCCGGGCAGCGAGATGCTGGAGGTGTCGTGCGGTTCGGGCATGGTGGGGAAGGTCTCGGGGTTTTTGCCAGCCAGACGGTAGCGGCCTTCGCCCGAGGTGATGCTTATGTTGAAGTTTGTGTCGTCGACGGCGAAGGTCAGGGGTACGTCGTCGAGGCTCTTGAGGATGTCTATGAGGAGTTTGGAGGGGACAGCAATGTCGGTCAAGCCCTCGATGGCTCCGGTTTCGACCTCAACTTTCGACACTAAGGTGGTTTCCAGGTCGGTGGCGCGTATGGTGAGGACACCTTCGTCGAGGTGGAAATGGAAACAATTGATGATGGGCACGGTGTTGTTGTTAGTGAGTACACCGCTGAGCGACTGAATCTGCTTGGAGAAGAGCAGGCTGTTGATGATGAATTTCATAACTTTAAAGACAATTATAATATACTTGGGCGCAGGGCCAATTCAAAATGCAAAGATAATACATATTTTCCATATAACAGGAAAACGGAGGATTTTTTTTTCAACAGCCCGGTGAGGATTGGGGTCCAGGGTGAGGGGACGCGCGTTTGCGCGAGGGAGGGTGTGGGTCAGTCGATCGAGAGGCACACCCCTTCGGGGAGGCCGGTGTCGATGTGGAAGTTGCAGTAGGCTGCGGAGTATTGGTCGTCGAGGTACATGCGGCCGGAGACCGCTTCGCCGTCTTCGAAACGGGAGCGTGTGTGGTAGAGGACTATGCAGTTGTGGTAGACTTTTTTTGTGTTGTAAGTGAAGTCGCCTCCGATGGAGTCGGGGGTGTCGAGGGCGATGATGTAGCCCATGTCGAACTCGGATATGCTGGTCACGATGCCTGAGCATTGCACATAGCCGACTACGGTGCCTTTGAAGGCGAATTCGTCGACACGCTTCTTGCAGCCGCAGAAAAGGAGCGGGATGAACAGGAGGAGAAGGTATTTTTTCATGGGTATGTGTGTTTGATTGTCAGACACTGACGCCATATTCGCGCAGTGCGTTGTTGAGGGATGTTTTCTTGTCGGTGGAGGGGGTGCGGCGGCCTATGATGAGGGCGCAGTTGACTTGGTAGTCGCCGGCGGGGAAGTGCTTGGTGTAGCTGCCGGGAATGACGATGCTGCGCGCCGGCACCCGCCCTTTGAGGGTGACGGGCTGGGGACCGGTGACGTCGATGATGTGGGTGCTGGCGGTGATGACGGTGTTGGCCCCAAGGACGGCCTCCTCTTCCACTATCACCCCTTCGACCACGATGCAGCGGCTGCCGATGAAGCAGTGGTCCTCGATGATGACAGGCGCGGCCTGGACGGGTTCGAGTACGCCGCCGATGCCTACACCGCCGCTGAGGTGCACATTTTTGCCAATCTGGGCACAGCTGCCGACCGTGGCCCAGGTGTCGACCATGGTGCCGCTGTCGACGTATGCACCAATATTCACGTATGAGGGCATGAGTACCACTCCGGGGGCCAGATAGGCTCCGTGGCGGGCCACGGCATGTGGCACAACCCGCACCTGCTGAGCGGCGTAGCTATGTTTCAGGGGTATCTTGTCGTGGTATTCGAAAGGAGGGCACTCTACGGTTTCCATCTGATTGATGGGGAAATAGAGGATGACGGCTTTTTTCAGCCATTCGTTGACATGCCATCCGTCGGGCTCTTTCTGGGCAATGCGCAACTGCCCGCAGTCAAGAAGGCTGACAACGTCGCGGATGGTGTCCTGTACTGATTTGTCTTTGAGGAGTTCGCGGTTCTCCCAAGTCTGCTCGATAATCTGTTTTTGTTGTTCGTTCATGGATGCAAAATTACAAAAAAATATTGGTTTTGCGTCTTTTTTTTGCCATTGAATAATAAAAACGGCTCAGTTGCGTTTAAAAAGCGTAATGAGAAAAATAGCACAATCCATATTCACCCTATTCGCGATGCTGCTTGTGGCCAGCCCCGCCGCCATGGCGCAGGACAAGGAGGCAATGATGCAGTACCAGACGGAGTTGACGCAGCTGTTTGAGCAGGCCTTCACGGCCCCCACTGACAATGAGCGCTACCATGCCAACGAGTCGGCTGTGCAGCTGCTTGCTGAAGCCCTTGGCGCGGAGAACTCGTTCCGTTGGCAGTGGGATTTTGGCAAAGGGGTGTCGGTGCTGACGGCTTCAGACAAGAAGTTCCGCATATTCACTTGGCCCATTGTCAACGATGCCGGCGAGTATGAGTGTTTCGGATTTGTGCAAGCCCTGAACGAGCGTACCAAGGAGTACGATGTGTCCCAGCTCAACGACCGTTCCATCGATATCGTCAACCGGCAGGAGGAGGTGTTGAGTCCCGACCGCTGGTATGGGGCAGTATATCAGGAGTTGATAGTCACCAGCCACGAGGGCCGCACTTTCTACACCCTGTTGGGGTGGAGCGGAGTGGACCGGCTGACGCAGCGCAAGGTGATTGAGCCAATCTTCTTCAAGTCGGGCGGCAGCACTCCTCAGTTCGGGCAGAATATCTTCAGGCGTGAACCCAACGTGCGCCGCATAGTGCTTGAATATAAATATGATGCCATGGTGAACCTCAGCTATGAGGAGCAATACCTCCACATCACTGAAAGAGTCCGTCCCCGCCGATCGGGAGGTTTTTCGTTTTCGTCTTTCTTCTCATCCCTTTTTTCGAATTCGTCCCGGTCTCGGCGGCGGGGACGCGGCAGCCGTCCGGTTTCGACAGCGGCGCGCACCTCGGCTGCAGTGCAGCGTAACAACACAAACCGGCCCACGTATAAGACCACCGACAAAAAAGAGCGCATGATTATTTTCGACCAGGTGGCGCCACAGGTGCCGGGTATGGAGGGATTATATCAATACTATGTTCCTTCGGGTGTGGAGATGGCCTATATCTTTTCCGACGGCAAGTGGGAACTGCACGACACCGCCCAAGGCCGCGACTCCAACAAAAAACTCAACAAAGAATTCGAGCCTATCGAGAAACAGGCTCCCGCCTATCAGGTCGAATAGCTCCTCTCGGCAGCAATCATACAAAACAGTCACTGACATGCAAAACACTCCCGCCAACCATGCTTCCCTTTTCCCTTCCACAGGTGTGATTCTGGACAGTATCAACACGATGGAGGATCTCCGTCGGCTTACGGTAGCCGACTTGGAGCAGTTGAGCGTTGAAATACGGCACTATATTATCGACACCCTCTCGCGCCATCCCGGTCATCTGGCTTCCAGCCTCGGCACTGTCGAGCTGACCCTCGCCCTCCACTACGTCTTCAACACTCCCGACGACAAGCTTATCTGGGACGTGGGTCACCAGGCCTATACCCATAAAATCATCACGGGTCGTCGCGACCAGTTCCCCACCATCCGCACTTATGGCGGTCTCAGTGGCTTCCCCCGCATGGACGAGTCGCCTTTCGACGCTTTCGGCACAGGCCACAGCTCTACCTCCATCAGTGCCGCTCTCGGCATGGCCACCGCCTCCACTCTTCAGGGTAATACGCGGAGGCAGCATATCGCCGTCATCGGCGACGGCGCCATGACGGGGGGCGAAGCCTTCGAGGCGCTCAACAACGCTGGGGTATCCAAAGCCAACATGCTGGTCGTGCTGAACGACAACGGCATCAGCATCGACAAGGCTGTGGGCGGACTGAGCCGTTACTTGACGCATATCACCGCCTCACCGCAATACAATAAATTAAAGGAAAAAATATGGCGGCGACTGGGCGGCGACAGCACCGACCAAAACATCCGCCGGGGCAAGTCGCTGAATTTCTTCCAGCGGGCCACCTTCATGGCCAAAACTGCCGCCCTGGGAGCACCCAATCTGTTCGAGTCGTTGGGGTTCCGCTACTTCGGCCCTATCGACGGCCATAATGTCGCTGAGCTGGTGGAGGTGCTCTCGCAACTCAAAGCCATCAAAGGCCCCAAGCTGCTCCACGTGGTCACCAAGAAAGGCAAAGGTCTGCGCACCGCCGAGAAACACCCTGTCACCTACCACGCTCCGGGCCGCTTCAATGCCGAGACCGGGATGCAGATTAAAAGCAACCCCGAGGGGCAGCCGCTGAAATACCAGGATGTCTTCGGCTATACGATTGTCGAGTTGGCAAAACACAATCCCGCCATCGTCGGCATCACGCCGGCCATGCCCACAGGCTGCTCGCTGAATATCATGATGGATCAGATGCCTTCGCGTGCATTCGATGTCGGCATTGCCGAGCAGCACGCCGTTACCTTCGCCGCCGGGCTGGCCGCACAGGGGATGCTGCCTTTCTGCAACATCTACTCTTCCTTCATGCAGCGGGCCTACGACCAGATTATCCACGACGTGGCACTGCAGCGTCTGCCCGTAGTGCTCTGCCTCGACCGTGCCGGACTCGTCGGCGACGACGGCCCTACCCACCACGGAGCCTTCGACCTCGCCTACCTCCGCCCCATACCCAACCTCACCATCTGCGCCCCAATGGACGAGCATGAACTCCGCAACATGATGTACACCGCCCAGCTCCCTGGCCAGGGGGCAGTGGCCATCCGTTACCCCCGCGGCCTCAGCGTCCACGCCGACTGGCGCACCCCATTCGAGCCACTGGCTGTGGGCAAAGGGCGTTGTATGAAAGAAGGCACCGAGGTGGCGATCATAGCCATCGGCCATATCGGCAACGATGCCCTATCCGCTGCCCAGCGTCTCGAAGCCGAAGGCATATCCGCCGCCATGTACGACATGCGTTACCTCAAACCCCTCGACACCGACCTGCTCGACACCGTGATAGCCCAAGGTTTCCGCCGTATCGTCACCGTCGAGGATGGGGTTCGGAGTGGCGGGCTGGGCAGTGCGGTGCTTGAATACTTCGCCTCCATCCGGGCTGTCAATCCCGCCGCCGCCCTTCCGCCCGTCCAGATACTCGGTCTGCCCGACCAGTTTGTCACCCACGGTTCCGTGGCGCAGCTCCACAAGGATTGCCTTATCGACATCGACTCCATCGTCGCCGCTGCCCGGAGGTAGTCCCCCCTCCACCGTACATTCCGCACTCTCCTCACCCCCTTTCCCCGCGAGCTTTCGGCCGGTCGTGGAATCTCGTGCCGAAGAGTTTGAATGTTAATTTTACTGTCCGAGAGAAGAAATGTTTCTCCAATCAAAAAAATATTTGTATCTTTGCATTTTCTGCATCGAATGTTTTGGCGCTGAGAACGTGTGCAGTAAGCACTTTTTATTGAATATAAAAAATTAAAAAATACAGAGAAATGACCCCTTCACACATTGAACACATCGGCATTGCCGTGACCAATCTTGACGAGGCTATCCGCTATTGGGAAGACGTCATGGGTCTTAAATGTTATGCTATTGAAGAAGTAACCGACCAGAAAGTAAAGACTGCTTTCTTCAAAATCGGTGAAGTAAAGATTGAACTTCTTGAACCAACATGCCCCGAAAGCACCATCGCCGCTTTCATCGAGAAGAACGGCGGTAAAGGCGGCATGCATCATATCGCCTTCTGCGTCGACAACACCGACCAGGCACTGAACGATGCCAAGGAAAAAGGCGTCCGTCTCATCGACCAGCAAAGCCGCGGCGGTGCTGAAGGCCTTCACATCGGCTTCCTGCACCCCAAAAGCACACTCGGCGTCCTCACCGAATTCTGCTGCAAATAAATCATCACGAGTTTTTCGGACGTGGCGGACGATCGCTAAGGTCGCGAGCAGCGTCCATGTTCAATAACCAACAAAACAATTCAAATAATGGCATTTGAAGAAAAGATAAAAGAACTTCTCGACAAGAGAAGCGAGGCCAAAATGGGAGGTGGCCAAAAACGTATCGACAAACAGCACGAGCAAGGCAAGCTCACCGCCCGCGAGCGCATTGCCCTCCTCCTCGACGAAGGCTCATTCGAGGAATTCGACATGTTTGTCGCCCACCGCTGCGTCAACTTCGACATGCAGAAACAGTCCTTCCTTGGCGACGGTGTCGTCACCGGCTACGGAACCATCGAGGGCCGTCCCGTCTACGTGTTTGCCCAGGACTTCACCGTCTTCGCCGGCAGCCTGAGCGAGACCATGTCGCTCAAAATCTGCAAGATTATGGACCAGGCCATGAAAACTGGCGCCCCCGTCATCGGTCTCAACGACTCTGGCGGAGCACGTATCCAGGAAGGTAGCAACTCCCTGGCCGGCTATGCCGAAATCTTTGAGCGCAACATTCTGGCCAGCGGCGTCATCCCCCAAATCAGCGCCATCTTTGGTCCCTGCGCCGGCGGTGCCGTCTACAGCCCCGCCCTCACCGACTTCATTCTCATGACCAAAGAGAACAGCTACATGTTCCTTACCGGCCCCAAGGTGGTCAAAACCGTCACTGGCGAGGATGTCACCGTTGACAAACTCGGCGGTGCCATGGTGCACGCCACCAAGAGTGGTGTGGCCCATTTCGTCGGCGAGACAGAGGAGGACACCATCAAGCTCATCCGTGACCTGATGGGCTACCTCCCCTCCAACAACTTCGAGGAACCTCCTTACGTTCCCACCGAGGACCCCATCGACCGTCTCGAAGACAGCCTCAACAGCATCATCCCCGAAAACCCCAACGAACCCTACGACATGAAGGGGGTCATCAAGGCCATTGTCGACGACGGCAAATTCCTCGAAGTGCATGAGAAATTCGCCCCCAACCTGCTCGTTGGCTTTGCCCGTTTCGGCGGTGTGGCCGTCGGCATTGTGGCCAACCAGCCCAAAGCCATGGCCGGTGTGCTCGACAGCAACGCCTCGCGCAAGGGCGGCCGTTTCGTCCGCTTCTGCGACGCCTTCAACATCCCCATCGTCACCCTTGTCGACGTCCCCGGCTTCCTGCCCGGCACCGGCCAGGAATACAACGGAGTCATCGTCCACGGTGCCAAGATGCTCTTCGCCTACGGTGAGGCCACCGTGCCCAAAGTCACCGTTACCCTCCGCAAGAGCTATGGCGGCGCTCATATCGTCATGAGCTGCAAGCAGCTCCGTGGCGATTTCAACTACGCCTGGCCCACGGCCCAAATCGCCGTCATGGGTGCCAGCGGCGCCACCGAGGTCCTTTATGGCCGTCAAATCAAAGACATCCAAGACCCCGAAGAGCGTGCCAAATTCATCGCCCAGAAGGAGATTGAATACAACGACCAGTTCGCCAACCCCTACTGCGCCGCCCGCTTCGGCTACATCGACGACATCATCGAGCCCCGCAACACCCGCTTCCGCGTCACCCGCGCCCTGCAGGTGCTGGCCTCCAAGAAAGAGTCCCTGCCGCTCAAGAAGCACAACAACATCCCGTTGTAATCCATTAGATTGATTCTTTAATCAATAATATTAATTATTAACCAGGGGTTCTTCACCCCATAAAACAACAAAACAACAAAATGAAGAAAGTTTTCTTAACTGCTTTTGTGGCTGCCGCTTTTGCTTTCGGCCTCTCCTCCTGCAACAACAATCAGCCCGCTGAGGAGCCCGTCGACAGCGCCGCCCAGACCGAGATGACCGAGCACCAGTGCTGCCAGCATCACGACTGCACCTGCGCCGACACCACCTGTGCCGCCAGCAACTGCGCCAACTGCACCGACACCAACTGCTGCAAGCCTTGTGACCACAAGTGCTGCGCCAAGGCCGGCCAGGACAGCTGCTGCGCTCAGAAAAAAGAGTGCTGCAAAGACAAGCAAGGTTGCGAAGGCAAGAAAGAGTGCTGCAAAAAAGCCAACTAAGCTTTAAGATTGAGTAATGCCATGGGACGGGCCAGTCCCTCCCGTGGCATCACCTCAATTTCCCGAAAACGACATTTTGATTGTTTATTCTTTGTTTGAAATGAATAAGATTTTTAAACCCATAGTCACACTCCTGGTCGGTTTCTGCCTTACCGTTGGCTGTGCCTTTGCCCAGCCCGGTCGCGGGCTATCCCCCGCCCCTGGCACCCTTCCTGAGCCCGTGCCGGCCGATGCCATGGCCCCCGCCGCCTCGGTGCCCGGTCCCATGGACTTCGCCTCCAACCAGGTTTGCTACATCCCCGAAAAACAAGCCTTCGTACTTATCGACAGCATCGACTGTGCCGTCGACCTCCTTGTGCGTCAGGCTGACGGTCTCCAGCGCGTAGGCCGTTTCACCACCGACCGCTACACCGGTCGCCACGACCTCGTCAACATCCTGCGTCCCCGCTCCGTATCCGTCTGCGGCGACAAGATTCTCGTCCTGTCCAGCTCCAAGAAAGACTCCTCCTACCTCGCCGTCGTCAGCATGGAGCCCGTCAAATGTCTCGACGAGCAAGGCTTCGACAGCCTCAAGGCCGTCGCCTGTGTCGGCTTCAAGTGCAACTCCTTCGCCTTCCGCGTCGACCCCTGCGCCAGCCAGGTCATCGTCGTGGGCAACAACCCCGTGGGCTACGACCTCAACTTCGTCAACTTCAGCAACGGCATGGAGAACATCTCCGCGGCCTCCGCGTTCCACTACCACGTGCCCAAACAGGCCGAGCGCATCAAAGCCTCCGACCCCTTCGGTGCCGGACTCGCCATCGTGGCCGTCTCGGTAGTCTTCTTCGCCCTCATCTGCATCATGTTCCTCATGGGTGGATACGGCAAACTCATCCAGCGTTTCCAGAACCGTAAGGCGCAGCCCGCCGCCGCCGGCGCTCCCGCCAAGGCCGCTGGCAGCCCCGTCGAAGGCGAAGTCTACGCCGCCATCGCCGCCGCCATCTACGCCTACAGCCAGGATCTCCACGATGTCGAAGACACCATCATCACCATCCAGAAAACCGAGCGTGCTTGGACTCCTTGGAATGCCAAGTTCTACAACATGAACCGCTATTTCTCAGTCCGCAAGTGACGGCCCGCCAACAGCAAACAATAGTTTAACCCGCGGAGACCCTCCGCCCAGCCCGGGGTTCCGGGCATAGAACAACAACAAATGAAGAATTACAAACTTAAAATAAACGGCAACAACTACTCCGTCGACATCAACGAAGTGGAAGGCCAGGATATCAAACTTGAAGTGAACGGCACCCCCTACACCGTCACCATCGACAAAGAACTGCAGGCCCACCAGCACCGCACCACCGTCATCAGCGACCGTCCCGCACCCCGCGTCTCGGCAGCCGCTGGCGATGTGCAGCGTGCCTCGGCACCCAGACCCGGCAGCGCAGCCGGTGGCACCAAAGTCACCACGCCCCTGCCCGGCACCATCCTCGACGTCTTTGTCAACGTCGGCGACCAAGTCAAGAGCGGCCAGACCGTCGTCCTGCTCGAAGCCATGAAGATGGAGAACAATATCGAGGCCGACACCGACGGCACCGTCACCTCCATCAACGTCCGCAAAGGCGACAGCGTTCTCGAAGGCGACACCCTCATCGTCATCAGTTAATACAACAATTCCAGTCATCACCCCGGCGGGCCAGCCCCGGCCCGCTGGACCAAACACCCAATAAGCAATGTTTAATCTATTAGCATCAAGCGGTTTCATGGAATTCCTGTCGACCCAGATGGTACAGTTCCTCATGTACACAGGGTTCGCCAACGTCACATGGGGCCATATCATCATGATTCTTATCGGACTGGTCTTCATCTTCCTCGGAATCCGGTTCGAGTTCGAGCCACTGCTTCTGGTCCCCATCGGATTCGGCATGCTCGTCGGCAACATTCCCTTCTACCCCGGACTGAAGATAGGTATCTACGAGTCAGGCTCAGTCCTCAACATCCTGTACCACGGAGTGCAAAACGGCTGGTACCCGCCCTTGATATTCCTTGGCATAGGTGCCATGACCGACTTCTCAGCCCTGCTCTCCAATCCTAAACTCTTCCTCATCGGTGCTGCGGCCCAGACTGGCATCTTTGCCGCCTACGCCGGCGCCCTGGCCCTCGGCTTTGCCCCCAACGAGGCTGGTGCCATCGGCATCATCGGCGGTGCCGACGGCCCCACAGCCATCTTCCTCTCCTCACAGCTGGCTCCCGACCTCATGGGTGCCATCGCCGTGTCCGCTTATTCCTACATGGCCCTGGTCCCCGTCATCCAGCCGCCCATCATGCGGCTCATGACCACCCCCAAGGAACGCACCATCCGCATGAAACCTCCGCGCCAGGTGTCCAAACTCGAGAAGATCTCCTTCCCCATCGTCGGCTTCCTCTTCTGCGCCTTCATCGTGCCGAGCGGCCTGCCCCTGCTGGGTATGCTCTTCTTCGGCAACCTGCTCAAAGAGTGCGGAGTCACCAAACGCCTTAGCGAAGTGGCCAGCAACGCCGTGGTCAACGTCTGCACCCTCCTCATCGGCATCACCGTGGGTGCATCCACCCAGGCCACCTCGTTCCTTACCGGCCGTTCCATCCTCATCTTCTGCCTGGGTGCCTTCTCCTTCATCGTGGC
>OCTW011605862.1_pt1 | contig 16942 bp, 11 predicted proteins | sample 1539671 | NCBI WGS metagenome assembly OCTW01 (sample SAMN02144230, study PRJEB22623) | gut metagenome | biome: sheep rumen | host: Ovis aries | place: New Zealand
GTCGGTGGAGTTAACGTCGCCGTCGCCATTGACGTCGGCTGCCTCCTTGGTCACGCCGGTGCCGTCGATGATGAAGTTGTAGATGGCAACCACGTCGGAGGTGTTAACATCGCCGTCGCCGTCAACATCGGCAGTGGGGGCGCTGGGCCACTTCAGGCCCTTGACGGTGAGAGTCATGGCGGTCTCTACGCCCTCAACCTCGCCCTTGTAGTACTTGGGATCAATAGCACCGGTGTGGGCGGAGATGCTTGTGCCACCCTCGCCAGCGAGGATGAGCTCCTTGCCACTACCGAAGGCAATGTTCTCATCTATCTTCTCAGTGTGAAGCATACCATAGATACCATTGGTCGGGGTAAGTTTGTCAACAACCTCGGTCGGGAACGGCAGGAGGAGCTCGAAGTCGTCATAGTCGTTCTCAAGATTGCCGAACACGAAGAGTGCAGACTCGTCGGCTGCCAGCTCGTCAACCTCATAGAAGTCGATGGTGGTCTCGTCGGTCTCCTCGTCGTAGGTCATCTTCTTGATGCCGTAGATGTGGCAGTCGTTCTCCTCATTGAGCTCAGCCAGCATGCTTACGTTGTAAGGCAGTGCGAAGATGTCGAGTGCGTTGAGCTTGAAGTCCTTAACGGTGATGAACTGAGTCTCCTCGGGGTCAATCTCAAAGAGCTGCCATGCGGTGGAGTCAACCTCTCCGCTGGGTGCGGTAAAGACAGCCTTGCCTTCGTTGCCTACGATTGCGAATCCATGGCTGTTGCCCTGCTGGGGAACGAAGGTGAAGGAGTTGCCGCCGATGAAGTCAACGGTGTAGGGAACAGGCTCGTAGTTCTGCTGAACATCAGCACCGCGGCCAGTGCTGGCTGACAGGTAGAAGCCGGTGCCCATGTTCTGAACAGCATACTGGCCCTCGATATCGGTAGCAACGAAGCGCCACATGCAGTAGGGATCATAGGTGTACTCGGGATTGCCATCAGTTACCTTGCCTACCTTGGCAGGATCATTGTTGCAGCCAGACATATAGAGAGCCTTGCCTGCAACAGTGGAGTTGTCGCGGAGGTCAGCGTTGATGATGAAGTACCACTTGCCTTCCTCAAATGAATTGAAGGTGCTCATAAATACGTCGATGGCAGCCTGCAGGTCAGCGATGGCCTTGTCGAGGTCAGCCTTGGTGGCGTTATCCTTGAGACCAAGGGCCTTGGCAGCCACGATGGCGTCTTTGAGGGCGTCAGCGGCGTTCTCGTCAGAAACCTGACCAACAGCGTCGCCTACCTCGGTATTATCTGCAAGGGCCTGAGCCTTGTTGGCCAGCTCAACGAGCTTGGTAGTGTCGGCATAAAGCTCGTTGACAGCAGCAATGGCTGCCTGGAGCTCTGCGATATCTTCAACAGTGGTCTTGCTGGAGTCAGCCACGGCTTTCTTGGCAGCGGCCAGGTTCTTCATGGCGTCGGCCTTATCCTTCATACCTTCTACTGAGAAATACTGTGACTTGGTCTCATTGGCCTTAGCCTCGTACATCTGGAACTCAGAGATGGTAAAGTAGGCACCACCGTTGGCGTTCTGGGTTACCTGATAGGCTACGCGGTTAACAGGACGGCCAAAGTCGAAGGTGTAGGTAGCGGGCAGAGGCAGGGAGCCCATGTCAATATCGGTGGCAAGGGCACCGCCATAGACGGTGTCGCCGGCCTCGGTATTGGCACCGTAGAGGCTGACGAGCTTCGGACGCTCCTGAGCACCCCAAACCTGCCACTTAGCGTTGGAGCCATGACCGGAGGCATCACGGGTGTTGTAAACCATTGTGATAACCTGCTTGGGCTCCTTGAGTTTGATAGACATATAACCGGAACCTTGCATATAGGTGGTGTCGTCGTCATCGATGAGGAACTCATACTTGTCGGCGAACTTCACGCCCTGCTTGCGGATGCTAGAGAAGGTAATCTGGTTGCCCTCACCGGGTTCCTCGTCGGCACCGCCGCTAACGGTGGTGATGAGCTTGGCGTCGTAGTCGGGCTCATAAACGAAGAGCTTGTCGTAGAGCTTGTTGGCGTCAGCCACGAGGCCCTTGAGCTCGGAGTCACGGTCACTCTGGGCCTTCTTCTCGGCAAAGCCGACCATCTGCTCATCGGTAATCTTGCGCACATACCAGAGGTTGAAGTGGGTCTGTACGGTTGACTCGTCCTTCCACTGACCCCAAGAGGTGAGGTTACCCTCGCTGTCAGTAGCCTTAGGCTGAGAGCTGGCGTACGGGGTGTAGGAAGTGTTATGGAAGGTGCGGCTGCCCCAGTACCACTTGCCGGGAACATAGGAGCGCATATTCTGCGGCTCCTCGGGATCCTCGGTGCAGGCGGGATTGGAGTTGTACCAAGCGGTACCCTTTGCTACATAGTAGCCGTTGGCGTAGCTCTGAACAAGGAACTCGTCGGTCTCGCCATTAGGAGTAATGTAGAACACGAAATCCACGTCCTCAGCATCAAAAGTCTTATACTTCAGGTTGGGAACATTGGGATCAATGTAAGCAGCCTTCTCCACTCCGAAGTTGTTGAGGAAGTCATCATAGCCACTGATGAGGAAGTAGTAACCCTCGCTGATAGGAATCATAGAATTCTCAACTGCTGCGCGAGCAGAAATGAGATTATCGATAGCTGTCTGATACTCCTCGTCGGAGAGGCTGCCGTCCATGGACTTCATCAGGGCATCCTCAAGGGCGGTGTTGTAAGCGTCGGAAGCAGCCTCGTCATAATAGCCAGGGTCAGTGCCGGCAGTAAACTCCTTGCCATCACCGGTGTAGGTGTCGATTACATCCTGGAGGTCATCCTGCAGGCTCTTCTCATAGGTTACGGCATAGACATTCCACTGGTTGGTGTCGGTGTACCCCCAAAGCAGGACATTGGGAGCCTTGGTGCCCCAGAAGCCTAGATAGGCGAACTCGGTTTCGCTCTTGCTCCAGGCAAAACCTACGGAATTTTCATCGGACCCACGGCCGGCGCCGTTAACACGCCAGTTGGCCACGGTCTTCTCTGTGTAGGTGGCATCGTCACGGAAAACGCCCTCCTGGAAATCTTCCCAACCGTAGGTATTGGACCAAGGGATGTCCTCGGAGCAGGAGATTACCTGGAAGTTGGCTGCCTTGGCGGGGTCTGTGGCCAGACCGCAACCGTTGTCCCAACTGGTGCTCTGGCCGATGTACTTGCCATTGTTGACCAACTTGATGTACACGGTGGGAGCGCCGGTGCGAACATCAACGGGACCTTCCTCGAAGGTCACTACTGCAGCGTCGCCAACGCCAAGACCCTCACGAAGCTCTACGCCCTTGGCTGTAGTGACAGCCTGAAGGTAGTAGCCCAGGTCGGCGGTACGGCTGGAGTGTTCCAGCACAACAGTGTCGCCGGGCTGAATCTGGCTCGCATTCTTGCGGTCGCCTATAATCCAGCGTGCGTCAACACTGCTCCACATTGCTCCCATCAACACAAGGAGCAGAGAAAGTAAAAATTTCTTCATGTGTGTAAATGTTTAAGTTAATAATATGGTTAAAGAAATGAATCCTTATCCTTCTGAAAAGCAAAGATAGCATTTTCCTACTACTTCAACCGCAAACACAGGCAAAAAAAATGCAGATTCGCACTGGAATCCGCATTTTTTTGTCTCAAACTTTTGCTTGTCAGTTCTCTGCAGGTGCCTCCTGCGAAGGAACCACCAGCTTGTAGCCCTTACCGTGAACATTGATAATCTCCACGTTGGGGTCGTCCTTGAGGTGCTTGCGCAACTTGGTGATGTAAACGTCCATCGAACGGGCATTGAAATAATTGTCATCCACCCAGATGGTCTTCAGGGCAAAATCGCGCTGCAGCACATCGTTAGCGTGCTGGTAAAGCAGCACCAGCAGCTCGCTCTCCTTGGTGGTGAGCTTCTTAACCTCGCCGCTGGGCAGGGTGAGCAGCTGCTTCTTGACCTCATAGGTGAAGCCACCCATCTTAAAGACGTCCAGGTCGCTCTGCTTCTTTATGTGCACACGGCGCATAATGGCCTCAATACGCAGTGTGAGTTCCTCCATGGAGAAGGGTTTGGTAATGTAGTCGTCGGCACCAATCTTGAAGCCCTCAAAGACATCTTCCTTCAGCGTCTTGGCAGTCAGGAATACTATAGGGGTGTCGGGACTGGTCTGCTTAATATCGCGAGCCAACGAGAATCCGTCCTTCTTGGGCATCATCACATCGAGCACGCATATGTCAGCGGGGTCTTTCACAAAGGCGCGATAGCCGGCCTCACCATCGTTGCACAGCTCAGCATCATAGCCTTTAGCCTGCAGATACTCTCTAAGCAGCATGCCGAGGCTCTCATCGTCCTCGCACAGCAGGATTCTTGTCTTCTCGTTCATAGTCTTTTCTGTTTATTGTTAGTTAATATTGTTAGTCAACGGTTATTGTTTTAAGCGTTATCGTAAACTTAGTTCCCTTGCCCGGCTCGCTCTCGGCTGCTATATGGCCATGGTGGAGCTCCACAATGCTCTTCACGTAGGCCAAGCCCAGACCAAAACCTTTGACATCATGCTTGTTACCGGAGTGGACTCGATAGAATTTCTCAAAAATCTTCTTGAGGTTCTCCTTGCGAATGCCTATGCCATTGTCTGCAATGACAATCTGCAAGTGGTCATGCTGGTTGCGGGTGCTGACCGTCAGGTGCAGGGGCACATCCTCACGGCTATATTTCACAGCATTCTCCATCAGGTTAAAGAGCACGTTGGTGAGGTGTACCTCATCGCCATAAACCCACGGATTGGCAGCCTGCAGGTCTGTCTCGATGGTGCCGCCCTTTTCCTCCACCTTTATATGGAAGGTTCCTGCCACATCATCAACCATCTCGTTGAGATTGAGTTCCTGCTCCTTGAGAGCCATGCGGCCGCCCTCCAGCAGTGAGGTCTGAAGCACCCTGTCAATAAGTCGCTGCAAGCGCTTGGTCTCATTGCCTATCACTCCGCTCAGGTGCTCTGTCATCTGGTCGGTCTTCTTGACCGTCGGGTCATTGAGCATCTGGCTGGCAAGCGATATGGAGGCCACCGGAGTCTTAAGCTCATGTGTCATATTGTTGACAAAGTCTGTCTTCATCTCGCCCAGGCGCCGCTGGCGGAAGGTAACACGGATGGTGTAGCCGAACATCACCGCCAGAATGAGCATAAACAATATGGATGTTACCAGATAGCGCGAGGACTTGTAGATATATCGGTTGATGGAAGGGAAACTGACTGTCAATATGCCCACGTTGGAAGGCGAGTTGTTGGGCATCAGCACCTGCTTGTAGCTGTGGTCAGCCCCCTCGTCCGTATAGTCAGGACACTGATAGAGCAATCTGCCCGCACTGTTGCTCACCGTAAAATGATAGGGAACATCTATGCCTTCGTTTATCAACTCAGCCTTGATGCGACTGTCGAGGTTCTTAAAATTGATGCGCTCCTCAATAGGAGTCTCACTGGTGGAATAGAGAATGGTGTAGATAATCCTGTTGAGCAACTCCTGCTGATAGACATAGCGTTTCTTCAGTTCGCGCTTCATCTCTGCCGAGAACTCCTGCCGCGGTCTCATGGGTCGCTTGCCGAATGTCAGTCCGCTTCTCTCCTTGGTGGCATGGCGCACCAGGCCGGTGGAGACGGCCTGCTCCTCGCTTGACGTAAGGCGTGCCGTCTTGTCGCTATAGATTGAGTCGGTCAGAATCATCAGACTGTCGGCAGGCCCCATGCTGAGGTCCTTGTCTATATTGCGATTACCCAGCGAATGGAGGTCATTCTTCAGTCCTTGATAGGTGTCCTCAAACTCCATGCTGCGAGCCACACGGAAGAGACTACGGCTCACGCTGGCGTCAAACTGCTCCTTGCGCATCTTTACCACGCGGTTGGAGTAGCTTACCAGCATAGAGATGAGAGCCACAAAAATCAAGCTCATCACCACCACTACGGTTATCAGTTTCTTATTCTTCATATAGAATTTGACGGTTTTACTGCCGCAAAGGTACCTCATTATAAATATACGTACGCGCGAAGCGGAGACGCTTTCCGTGGTTTTCATCTTTTTTAACATTGTTTGCACCTTAAGCATACTTTAAGCACAACTTGCTTTATGGCTCTCTATCCCTACCCTCATTAGTAAATCATTGCTTTCATTGAGCACCTTATGGAGCATTTGCTGCAAAAACAATGCAAAAAATTTGCCCATTCGACAGGTTTGTAGTAATTTTGCACCCGCTTCCCGCAAAAGGCGGGTCGCGCGTGAACATTATTTATATTTATTAACCCTAAAAAGGTAAGACAATGAATCAGTATGAAACCGTTTTCATTTTGACTCCCGTTTTGTCTGATGAACAGATGAAGGAAGCGGTTGGAAAGTTCAGAGATTATCTGACATCGCAGGGCTCTGAGATTCTCTATGAAGAGAATTGGGGCATGCGCAAACTGGCTTACAACATCAACAAGAAGTCATCAGGCTTCTACTACGAGATTGGCTTCAAGGCTAACCCCGCAGCAATCGAGAGACTTGAGATTAACTATCGCCGTGACGAACGCGTGCTGCGTTTCCTCACCGTAAAAATGGACAAGTATGCCGCCGCTTACGCCGCTAAGCGTCAGGCCCTTAAAAAGAAGGAGGACTAAACCATGGCAGCTGAACAGAACGAAATCCGCTATCTCAACGCTCCGTCTATTGACGTGAAGAAGAAGAAGTACTGCCGTTTCAAGAAGAGCGGCATCAAGTATATAGATTACCGCGACCCCGAATTTCTTAAGAAGTTCCTCAACGAGCAGGGCCGCATCCTGCCCCGCCGCATCACCGGCACCTCACTCAAGTATCAGCGCCGCGTGGCACAGGCCGTTAAGCGTGCCCGCCACCTTGCACTGCTGCCTTTCGTAACCGACATGATGAAATAAAAGAGGAGGACAGACACTATGGAAATTATACTTAAAGAAGATATTATCGGCTTGGGTTTCAAGAACGATATCGTGAAAGTCAAGAACGGCTATGCCAACAACTATCTTGTACCCACAGGCAAGGCTGCATACGCCACTGAGAGCGCAAAGAAAGTGCTGGCTGAGGATCTCCGCCAAAAGGCTCACAAACTGGCTAAGATTAAGGAAGAGGCTGAGGCTCTGGCAGCTAAGATTAATGCTGTGCCCGCCCTCATAATCCCCATGAAGGTCAGCACCACCGGTACCATCTACGGTTCTGTAACCAACGTACAGATTGCTGAAGGCCTTGCTGCCGCAGGCGTCGAGGTTGACAGGAAGAAAATCGTGGTTGGTGAGGTTAAGGCCGTAGGTAGCTACACCGCCAGCGTCAAACTCCACAAGGAGGTAACCGCCACTGTGGAATTTACTGTAGTTAACGATGCTGAGCCTGAGGCACCTGCTGAGGAGGAAGCCCCCGCTGTTGAGGAGGCCCCCGCTGTTGAGGAGGCCCCGGCAGCTGAAGAGGCTGCTCCCGCCGAGGAGCCCGCAGCTGAAGAGGCACCCGCTGAGGAAACTCCCGCAAAAGAATAAACTTCTGCCCAAATAAACACAAAGAACTCCCCATCTGCATTGCAAGATGGGGAGTTTTTGTTATCTTTGCACCCGACAACAAAAAACCACAAAAAACATGAGACACATCATCATGATAATCGCGCTACTGACAGCCCTGTCCGCCAGTGCGCAAACCAACAAGCCTGTGCGCAAATCAACCACCACTACAAGCGTACGCAAATCCGCAGCAAACACCACGGCACGCAAAGCCCCACCACGGCAGCGCACCAATCCCGCGGCAAAAAACCCTTTAGCGGCTGCCAATCCAAACATCAAGAAAGCCGTCAACTCCAACCCTCAGTACCGCGAAGTAAGCTATGCTATCCATGGCAAGGCTCACAACTTCCCTGAGGGCGAATGGGTAAAACTCTGCGCACCAAGCAAAAACGGCCTGCAAGCTACCGACTCCGTGCAACTGCAAGGTGAGGACTTCTCCTTCAGAGGCAAGACGCTCAACGTACCCTACATGAAATACTTGGTGCTTGGCCAAGGAGTGAAAAAGACCCTTGTGGAAGTATTCATAGAAGAAGGTAACATCAATGTTGACATCACAGCAGAAAAACGCATAGACCATGTCAGCGGAACTCCCACCAACAACACCTACACACCCTATCGCGACAGCATCAATGCCATCTACACACAAATCTACGACTGCACACGCGAGAGTATGCGACTCACCAACTCTGCCGAAGAACGCGAGGCCTACAAACTTGGTGCCGACTCCCTCCGCAGGCAGATAGTTACATACACCTACTCCTTCGCCCGCAAGAATCTCAACAACTGGGTGGGCATCTACCTCTTCGCAGAATACTACAAGCGCTTCACCGCCTCGCAAAACAAAGCCCTGCTTGCTGCCGTGCCAAAGAAGTTTGCCACTCTCCCGCTCATGGAAGAAATCCGCAAATACACAAAAACACAGAAATAACACGATGAAAACGCTGTTTTTTGCATTCCGCTGCTCTTTTGTAGCTCTTATCTTTTCTCTTTTTACCATCACTTGTCAGGCACAGTCTGCTCAGCAGTGGCAGGCCGGCCAGGTGCTCAGCACCACCGCCTTGGGCAAGATCAACATCGACAGTTGCTTCACCGCCTCCCCCATCACTGACCAAATATTCAAGCGCATCTGGCTCAAGTCCTTCAAGCGCGACTGCACCATGCCGACCGATGACCTGCGCTACCTCCGCGTGCTGCATATCAATAAGGACGGTCATACCCAAATGGGTGAGCTCATCTGCAACAAAGCCATTGCCCAAGACCTGCTCGACATCTTCCGCAAGCTCTACCAGGCTGGTTACCGTATAGAGAAGATGCGACTCGTTGATGAATACGATGCCGACGACGAACGCTCCATGGCTGACAACAACACTTCCTGCTTCAACTTCCGCAAGATTGCCGGCAGCCAGAAACTGTCTTACCACAGTCAGGGACTTGCCATCGACATCAACACCCGCTACAACCCCTGCCTCAACACCCGCACCGGCCTCGTACAGCCAGCCAACGGCAAGCGCTATGCCCATCACCGCATCAACAAGAAGAACCAGCCCATCCGTTTTATCGATAAGAACGACCTCTGCTACAAACTGTTCATTGAGCGTGGTTTTACCTGGGGCGGCAGTTGGAACAATCCTAAGGATTACCAGCATTTCGAGAAACGCAATCCTTGAATAACCTGCAGAACAGACATTGATCCTTTTCTCCTGCCGTTGGAGAAAAGGGCTCACTCTGCTTGAGAAGAAATTCTGAACAGGTAGAGAAAAGATTTTTCCCTACTACGAAAAAGTTATTTTCACGTCGTGGAAATAAATTATCTCGACGAGAAAATATTTTATCACGTCGTGGCGATATATTTTCATGATTCGGGACTTATGCTCCCCAGAGCAAGCAACTTGCCACGGTTCCGACCATCAAGACAGTCCACCACAAATAAATACGGCGATGAAACCAGAGCCAGGCGAAGAGGACAAAAATAAGCGGATAAAGGAAAAGAGTTGCCAGCGGCGACGGACGCACCTCCACACTGGCAAGAGGCAGCGAAGCCATCCACTCCAGGCTGGAGGTCATAAACGTAACAGTGTGGCTGAGCAGCCAACCGAGGGCCGCTGCCGCCACTCCCCACCACGACAGCAGGAAAAACAACAATGCTCCCACCAGTAGGACATAGGCACAGGGGATGACAAGCACATTGGTGAGCAGGAAGAGCAATGGCACCCTGCCGAAGATGCAGGCTGCAAGAGGCGCAGTGGCCACTTGGGCAATAACAGTGATATAAAGGAAGTCCGTCAGCCAGCGCCACCGGTATGGGCAATGCTGTTCTGCCCACTCGCGGTAGTAGGGCAGGAAGTAGATGATAAAGAAAACTGCAAGGAAGGACATCTGGAAGCCTATATCCATTAGGCTGCGGGGACTGACGCAGAGAATGACGAAGGCCGCCACCACCACATTATTAAGCGATGCAAATCCCTCGCCTCTCATGGCAAGCAACAGCATGAGGGTGAGCATCAGTGCGGAGCGCACTATGGAGACGCTGCAACCGGTGAGCACGACGAAACCCCACACCAGCAGGATGGTGACGACGGTCATCAACCACTTGCTCCAGTGGCGCAACCGCATAGGACGTAGCAGGAGGAGCAGGAAGGCCACCAGTATGCTCAGGTGCAGGCCCGACAAGGCCAGCACATGGCTGGCACCGGTGAGAGTGAACGGTTTCCTCACCTCGTTAGTTACCTGCGACTTGTCGCCGAGCGTAAGGGCTGCCAGCACAGCGGCATCCTCTGTCTCGAGTTGCAGTTGTTTGTACTTGCCGGCTAACCTGTCGCGAAGGGAGAAAGCCTGAATACGCAGCCTGTTCCACCAGGGCAGCTGCGCCACCAGTTGCTGCGCTACGGAGTCTTTCACCAGTCGCGCCTCCCTTGCCACGAAACACTGCCCGGAAAAGCCCTGACGCTCTATCCACTTGGCATAGTCAAAGCCAGAGGCTTTTTCTTTCTTATTCTTAGGAGAGAAGTTATACGGCCGGCTTATCTTGCCACGAAACTCCAGCACGTCGCCAGCCTGCGGCATTTTCTCCAGCACTCCTTTCATAATGCTAAGCATCACCTTGCGATGGGAGTCGTCATCTCCTATCATAACGGCAGTGCGCCAGGTCTTCTGCGTAGCATGAGAGGGTTCCGTCACCACGCCGCACCATAGGTGCTTACCGCTGCTCCAGTCCACCTTGGTGCGCTGCTGCTCCGACAAGTCCAGCGACAAGCCGAGCAGCATCATCGCCACGGAAGCCAGCGAGAGAAAGAGGATGCTGGCCTGTCTGCGCCGACGGCGCAACCTGCGCACGCCGACAGCCATAGCCACCAGCAGCGCAGCGCCGGAAGCCGTCAAGATGTAAGGGAGGACGGCAGGCTCCGGTTCCGCAAGCTCCGCCACGGCGATGCCCGCTATAAGTGGAAAGAGGAGCCACGCCAATGGTGACTCCTCGTATATACGTCGGAAAGGAGAGCGAAGTCTGTCTATCACGCTTTGAGGATATCTATTTCCTTAACAGGGTCGGCAGCCTTAAACACTGCACTGCCTGCCACAAGCACATCGACACCGGCATCAACTAAGAGACGGGCATTGTCGCGACTCACGCCACCGTCTATCTCTATAAGGGTGTTGAGGTTGCGGCGGTCAATCATCTCGCGCAGGCGTTTCACTTTTTCCACGGTTTCATCGATGAATTTCTGGCCTGCGAAGCCCGGGTTGACGCTCATCAGCATCACCACGTCGGCCTCCTGCAGCACGTCCTCAACCATGCACACGGGAGTGCTTGGGTTGAGCGTCACGCCAGACATCATCCCCTCCTTGCGGATTTGGTTGAGCAGACGGTGAAGGTGGATGGTGGCCTCCTGGTGCACATTCATCACGCGGGCACCGAGAGCCTTGACCTGCGGCACAAACTTCTCCGGCTCCACTATCATGAGGTGGACATCGAGGGGTTTCTCGGCTACGCGAGCCATAGCCTGCATCACAGGAAACCCGAAGGAGATATTGGGCACAAAGACGCCGTCCATCACGTCGAGGTGATACCAGTCGCAGTTGCTCTTGTTGAGCATACGTATGTCGCGTTCCAGATTGGCGAAATCAGCAGAAAGTAGCGACGGAGCTATCAGGGGAGAGGTATTCATTTGAAATTTGAGATTTGAAATTTGAAAATTTAGGAGTTAAAAGTAGATAAAAGTAGATATAAGGCATTAGTCCTGACTATCGTCCTTTATCTCCCGCGTCGAAGACGCATATCTCCATCTATCTCCTTCTATCTTCATTCATTTGAAATTGGGATAATCTTACTAATCTGTACATTCAAAGGCAAAAATACAACTATTCCTGCAAAACACAGACAAACAATCTCTAATTTATTGCTTTTTGCCCGTCACATGTATTACTGCCGAGCTTTTGGGTTTGCTGAGGGTGAGGTTCAAACCTTCCGCGAGGAGGACATCGCCCTGCATGGATGCGGTCTCCTTGGTGTCCTCATTGTAGAGGGAGTAGGTCACTCCGCGCTTGACGTAGGGCAACCGCACGGTATATACAGAGTCGGGGCAGGACTCCTGACGGAACACCTGCAGCAGGCTCTCGTCTGTGTCACGGTCATGATAGGCAAAGATTGTCCATCCGGAGGTGTCTGTCTGACTGTGATAAGGCGTGAGCACATAGAAGTCCTTGGTTAGCAGCTGGCTGTAGCGCCGCCACTCGCTGAGGTCGGCGCGCACCTGATTGTAGTCAAGGGTTTCGTCGTGGGTGAAATTGATGGCAAGGTTGTGGATAGGCAGCCACGAGGCGCGGGTGACATAGATAGGGTTGCCGCCGCGCGCCAGCGGATCGAGTTCGCCCACCGACTCCTTGGTGGCAGACCCATGGAAGGGAACCCACTTGTTAAAGGTGGAGCTCATAGCCAAGCGCAACGCCGTGGTGGTGCGGTCGGCATCGCTGCGCATGAAGGGGATGCTACGACGCAGCGACTCGATATCGTTGCGTCCGCCGCCAGAGGCGCAGTTGTCAATATAGGTACACTTATTGCGGCTGGCGCAGTAGGCAATGATGCTGTCCCACAGGGCGTAGTGACCCTGTATGGCCTTGTTCTCCGTGATGCCGGTACGCGGCAGTCCTGTCTGCTGCTCCTCCTGCCGGTCCATAATCGGCCAGGTGGTGCCGGGGTCGCTGTTGTTGTCCTCGCGGAAACAGTCAACGGCATTTTCTTCCATCATCTTGGTGATGCGGTGGAGGGTCCACTGCCGGCACTCGGGATTGCCTATGTTGTTGGTAATGACGCCATAGCCGTTAGAGATAGCCCACTCCGGCTTGTAGCCGTAGTTCCTGACCAGCGCATCCACCATCGTCACGCGCTCGGGCTCAAACCACGTGAGCACCTTCATGCCGGCGGCGTGGCAGGCCTCGTTGCTCTCGCGCAGGCTCTTGCCCGGCCACTTGATGGTGTCCAGCTCCCACGAGCCCACCGTGCCCCACCAGTTGCTGGGCACCGTGTTGCCCTCGGGGTCGAAATACCAGCCGGCGTCAAACCACCGGAAGTCAGGATGGATTTTCTCATATACTATGCGGTCGAGGGTGCGTCGCCAGGTGTAGAAACGCTCAGAGATACTGCCGTCGGAATTGGGCAGACCGGTGTCGGCGCTGAAGGGGGCAGTCACAAAGGGTTTTATCCTGTTGCCGGCAATGTCGGCGCGCGGCATATTGTATTTCTGAAACCACTCGCGCCACAGGTTGGTGGCGTCGTCAGCGTTGCGCCCGGTGTAGGGCAGCATCACCACCATGGCGGTGCGCACACTCTCGCCAGGCATCAGCACAGAGCGGAAGCCATTGTCGTTGTGCGCCACAAAACGCGTGCTGCTGCCCTTGGCCTGGAAGTCTGCCTGCCACGTGCCCGCCCAGCCGAGGGCTATAAGGGTGCCGCCGTTGCCGTGGACAAGGTCGAAATAGGGGAAGCAGCCGTGGGTGGCGCGTCCGCCGTCGGAACGGAAGGAGGCAGCCTCCTTGAGCAGGTCCTTGTCGTAAGGAGCATACTGATTGTCGTGGTCACCCAGACATCCGCGCACCACAGGATTGGCACCCGCAAAGCGCATGTCTGCCGACTCCATCTGCTCCAGCACGGCGCTGGGCTGGGTGCCCACATTCTCAAACCACAGGGTGTACTCCACCTGACCGTACTCCTTGCAGAGGGCAGCCTCCACGCGCACGCGTACATTATTATCTAATATATAGGTGAGGGTAGCCTCCTTGCGGTCGGGCGTCTCGTTTCTGCTGACATCCAGCAAGCGGCATTTCCCCAGTCCGCTATAAGCCTTGCCGCCATAGACGAACGACACGGGCGTGGTCTGAGCCTTACAAACGGAGGCATATAGCTGCTCACCGCGCTTTAGGGCCAGGTTGCTGCGCGTAGTGGCAGAAGACAGCGTGCATACTGCCAGCAAGGCGAAAAATAACAGAGTCAGTTTCAGATTGGAAAGGTGCTTCATCTTATTATTTATTATGTTCGGTAAGGTTACTATCATACGCCACTGTTTTTTGAAGTTACTCTCATACGCTCTCCTAGCTTTTCTTTAAGTTACTCTCATACGCCCCCGCTCCTACGGAGCACCCCCTCTATCTTAGAGGGGGAGTCGGCTTGCTGCAATCTTACAGGTAGAACGGCGTGTCAAGCTCCCCCTCTAAGATAGAGGGGGTGCCCTGAAAGGGCGGGGGCGTATGAAATTAACATTAAAAACAAGGGCGTATGAAAGTTACTTCAAAATTTCTGATATATTTCTAGTAATTTCTTTCAGTGTATGCCATTTGACCCGTAAAGGGGCCTGGGCGGGGGCGTATGACATAAAGTTTATTGCTTGAGATTGCTGAGGAAGAAGTCTGTTATACGGGTGAAGAGGTGTATGCGGGTGTTGCCGCCATAGATGCTATGGTTGCGGTTGGTGTAGAGCTGCATCTCAAACTGCTTGTCGGCCTGCACAAGGGTCTCGGCGTACTCGTAGGTGTTGCGTACATGCACATTGTCGTCAGCCAGACCGTGACAGATGAGCAGTTTGCCGTGGAGCTTATCTACGCGGCTGAGGGCATCGTCGTCGTAGCCGGAGTTCTCCTGCGGCGTACGCATATAGCGCTCCGTATAGACAGTGTCGTAGTAGCGCCAGCTGGTTGGCGGAGCCACAGCCACACCACACTTGAACACTCCCCTGCCCTCGCTCATGCTCATAAGGGTGTTAAATCCGCCATAGCTCCATCCCCAGATAGCGATGTTGTCCTTGTCGACATAGGGCTGCTGGCCGAGCCAGAGGGCTGCCTCCACCTGGTCCTTGCTCTCCAGCTGACCGAGGTGCAGATAGGTGCATTTCTCAAAGTCGCGGCCGCGGCCACCGGTGCCACGTCCGTCAACGGTGACACAGATGATGCCCTGGCTGCAGAGATAAGCCTCATAGGAACCGCCGGCACCATTGGAGCCTGCGCCCCAGCTGTCGCTGACCGACTGTGAGCCGGGACCGCTGTACTGGTGCATTATCACGGGGTACTTCTTGGAGGGGTCGAAGTCGGCGGGCTTCATCATCCAGCCGTAGAGCTTCACGCCTTCACTGGTGGTGAAGGTAAACATCTCCTTCTGCGGCATGTTATAGGTAGCCACGCGCTCGCGCAGGTCGCGGTTGTCAATAAGTGTTTTAAGCACCTTGCCGGCATTGTTGCGCAGGGTGGTGACAGGCGGCGTGGTGAGGTTGCTATATACATTGATGAAATACTTCATCGTGGTGCTGAAGGTGGCGGAGTTGCTGCCGGTCTCAGTGGAGAGCTTGCGTGTCTTGCCTCCGAGGTCGGTGGCGAAGACGGCTGTGCGGGTGGGGTCACCGTCCTTGGCGCTGTAATAGAAAGTCTTGCGCTCGGGGTCTGTGCCGTAGAAGTCGCACACCTCCATGGGCTGGTTGGTTATCTGACGGAGGAGCTGGCCAGTGGTGCTGTACCAGTAGAGCTGGCTCTGTCCCGAGCGGTCGCTCTGCAGCACGAAGTTGTTGCCAAAGAACTGGAGGCGCTCATAGGCGTTCTCCTTGACATAGCGGTCGTCCTTCTCGCTGAGTATCAGCTTGCACACCGTGGAGCGGGCATCGCCCATGTAGATATCCATGCGGCTCTGGTGGCGGTTGAGGGTTACGATGGCCAGCTGGTCGGGCGTCTCGGTGAACTTGATGCGAGGAATATAGCCGTCGCTATCGAGGGGCACGGCCATGGTGCGTGTGACATGGCTCTTAATGTCGTAGGTGAGCACCTTGACCTTGCTGTTAGGCTCGCCTGCCACAGGGTATTTATAGCTGTAGTCGTGGGGATAGGAGGCATTGTCGGTGTACTCGGGACTGAGACCCTTAAACATCTGCATCTCATAGAGGGGCACCTCGCTCTCGTCAAAGCGCACCCATGCCAGCATCTTGCCGTCGGCGCTGAAGTCGAAGGCGCGGCTATAACTGAACTCCTCCTCATATACCCAGTCGGGGATGCCGTTGAGCACGTAGTTGAACTTGCCGTCCTCGGTGATCTGGCTCTCGCTGTTGTTGAAGAGCAGCTTCACGAGGAAGAGGTTGTTGTCGCGCACGAAGGCCACCTGGTTGCCGTCGGGCGAGAAGAGAGGTTCCTGCTGGGGACCGCCCTTGGAGAGACGTTCCATGGTGTTGTTGGCCACAGTATAGACGTAATACTCTGCCGTCTTGGAGCGGCGGTAGATAGCCTTGGTGTTTGTTTGGAGCAGGATGCGGCTCTCGTCGGGCGCCATGATATAGTCACTGAAGCTGGCGGGCTTCTCGCCCTTCGCCGCGTTGAGGTCAAGAATGGTGCCTACCTCCTCGCCCGTCTTGAAGGAGTAGCGTACAATCCTCTTGCGGTCGGGGCTTACGCGAGCGTAGGACTCGCCGTCGTTAAGCGGCTTGATGCCATAGAGCTGGTCAGCCCAGAAGGCTCCGCTCACCGCACTCCTGAAATCAATATCCTTGCCTGCCCATGAGGCAGTGGCTGCCATCAGCAGCGATACTATTGCTACAAATAATTTCTTCATTGTTACCGTTATTATTTTAATGATTTTGTATTGTGCTACAAAGTTACGGAAAATCGAGGGCAGAACAAAGAAAATGTATTTTCTTTTTATGCCGAGATGGAGTAACTTGACTCCGCAGGAGGCACAGTTACGGAAAATCGAGAGCAGGACAAAGAAAACGGGAATTATTTGAAATTTGAGATTTGAAATTTGAAAATTAGCACGCTATCGGGCAAGATTTTAGAGAAATTTCGGTTCACCAGCATAAACTTTGGCAACAATATAGCAGTTGGCACAGATTACAGTCTCTGCGAAATAGTCATGCTCTCTCTGTGCCAACATCTGTGTCATTGCCTATA
>OCTW011486193.1_pt1 | contig 16939 bp, 11 predicted proteins | sample 1539671 | NCBI WGS metagenome assembly OCTW01 (sample SAMN02144230, study PRJEB22623) | gut metagenome | biome: sheep rumen | host: Ovis aries | place: New Zealand
AACTCATACTTTGACGGATCGGAGAATGACTGGTCGAAGGTAACGGGCTTGCCGTAGGGAATATCCGTTCTCGTTCCCTGATATTTGACTTCTCCGTCCTTGACAAAATAGTAATGGAATGTAAATGTGTGCGGCTTTGTCTGAGCCAATACGGTCAGAGATTTACCGGAAGAATCGGGCGTCATATTCGTCGCGTCATCGGCGGTGAATTTGATAAGATCCCACTCGATATCGTTCTTGTATACCGAAACATCCTTTTGAGCGTCTTCGTCTTCGTTTCCCGTTACCGCCAAAGCAGCCGTAACCAGTGGATTGTTTTCAAAGAGCTCTTGAGCTTCTGCTGTCCAAAGATAGGTCGGCACTCCGGGCTGATTATTGTTACCGGAATAGCCTAATATCTCCTGATGTTTGAGATCGACCTCGACGGTTTTGATCCTCTCGTCTCCGTAGCGGTCAATGTATTTGAATTTATAACTACCCTTTGCAGTGACTGAACTACTGAGCGTATTGGTGATGTTATAGCCGTCGTATGTGGTAACATAATCATTTACCGCTTCTTCCTCAACGGTATATTTGATTTTAACTTTTTCGCCGTTTTCGGTTTTGTAAATCGGTTTATTGGTAAAGCTGTATTTCCAGCCTTTTTCGGCATTTGTTTTAACAGAATCGACTATAATTCCGTCCACCTTCAAATTAACCGTGATCTCGTCAGGACGTTTATTCAGTATATTACCGCCGTCGATCCATGTCTTTGTGCCGGTGATGTTGGTTTGAAGCCATGTGTTAAAAATCGTACTGCCGAACACAACGGAAGCGTAGTTATCGCGGTTCTGATAATCGGACGGGTATGTCTCCGCATATGTCAGGGTGTTTTTATTCACGCCCTCACTGAGCTTGATCGGCTTGGATACCCATGTAGACAGTCCTGCATAGTTGCTTTTGCTCAGCTTGACCGGTGAACCGGCTATCTCGACGCCAGCGTTATATATGTGGATCTTGATATATGACGGGCGGTCAGCTTCTGTATCGCCTATCCAAACCTTAGTTACAACCAGGGTGTCCGGCTCAGTGGGTTCGGTTGCCTCTGTAGTTTCGGTTTCCTCGGTTGCCTCGGTAGCTTCAGTTGCTTCAGTTGACTGGGTAGGAGTATCGGGGTCATCGGGATCATCGGGACCGCCGGGACCACCCGGATCAGGTACTACAGGCGGAACATCTACCGGAACGGGAACAACGATGGGAACACCGGGATCATCATCATCGTCGTCATCGTCATCATCGTCGTCATCATCGTCCGGATCGGTTTTGGGTTCTGTCTTTTGTGTTGACTCCTCCTCCGGTGGTTCTGTAACCACGGTCGAAGGCTCCTCTGTAGGTTCTGTGACCACGGTCGAAGGTTCCTCTGTTGGTTCTGTGACCACGGTCGAAGGCTCCTCTGTCGGCTCAGTAACCACAGTTGAAGGTTCCTCTGTTGAAGGTTCCTCTGTTGTAGGTTCCTCGGTCGTCGGTTCCGTTTGGCTCTTGCTGTCGATAAGATCCAAGCCTATGTAGGAAGCCTCATAGCCCTCGGGCAACTCCTCTCGGATATAATAGTTTTTATAGCGGTCCGGGCTGTCTGCCGGGATCTTGAGCATCCACGTCCAGCCGTTCTCGCCGTTAGAGTCGCCGTTTGTTACCGTCACAGGCGACCCCTGTACTTCTTGCTCAGCTCCGCCGTCGTCCTTGTAGTAAACACCGAGATTTATGCTTTCGGGTCGGTCGGGAGCATCATCATCCTTCCAGTACTTTGTACCGCCGATCACCTGAGCACGGTTATCCGGATCGTCCGGATCGCCGTCGCCGGAATGGAACTTGATATTGATTACGTTGCAGGTACGCTCGTAGTCATGGATCAGGCTCAGCGCGTAGCCCTTGATGCTCCAGTACTGACCAAATGGTTCATACATTACCGGAACACTGAAATCATAACCTGCTTGGTGGATAAGCGCATCGATGATCATTTCCATCATACCGGTCACAAGCTCAGCGCCCGCGTAATCCATCGGGAGCTTTAGCTCTGTGCCGTATTTTTTGACTGTGAACTTCACGCGCCAACGGGTCAGAGGATTCTGTGAATCCGGCGTTGCCTTGCCGACCGTCAGGCCGGTAGAAAAGTACTTGGTGAACAGCGCGTCTGTACCTGTGGTAACTAACGTACTGAGCGGACCGCCCAGATTCTTGCTGATTCCCTCGGTCACCCTATTCCTGATCGTATCTCCGCTGATCGGGATATCGGTAAGGTTCAGGCTGCCGACAACAGCGTCAAACGATGGAGTGTAGAAGTTGGTTTGCGTCAAACCGTTTGCCGCGGCATATTCTGTCTGCGCCTTGCTCTCGAGCATCAAATAGACGGATTCGGGCTTTTCGCTTTCTTCAAAATTGAGCCAGCGCTTGTAGACAGTGGTGTCAAGCACCGCAAGGTTGGTGATGTTCGTCTTATCCGGATATTCATCATCGGATTCATAGGTGACCATATATTTTGTAGTGTGCTTCGGAATGTCCTTGACGCCGTCGTTATAACCGTCGATATCAAACATAACAAAGGGAGGAGATACCACGGTGGTCTTAGCCAGACCCTTGACCCATTCGATGTTCGGCTCAAACTGCCACATCACCTCGGGGTTAGTCACAGAGGCGATCAGTTGCTTGATAACAGGTCTGTCGTAATCCCAGGTATCATAGATCAGACGTTCCTTGACCTTATCTTGGAAATCATCATCATCCGAATCGAGCTCGGCGTCTTCTGCCTTCTTCGGACCCAGCTCGCGGATACGGTATTCACATTCTTCATAAGCCTCGTTCTCTTCGTCATACTGTGCCGAAGGAACAAGGGCAAATTCAGTTTTCCAGTTATTGTTATCATCCAGCGTGACGAGCTGCAATGTCTCCCAGCTAAATACGCCGGTCTTTCTTTGCAGGACGACTTGGATGGAACCCGGCTTGTCCTTACCGGCAAAGTCGATATCCCATGTCTTGTCAACAGTATAAGTAACGTCTTGGATATCTTCGGGATCGAGCGGAATAAAGGGGATCCCGTATCTATCCATCTCGCTTTGAACCGCTGTGTTGCGGTAGCCGTAAACCGTGATATCATCTCCGGCATCGTCAAAAGCAGAAGAGTTTAATCCAAACCGGCTGTCTTTTGAATATATCGTGATCTTTTTTAATGCAGGGGAATCCTTAAAGCAATATTCTCCGATATAGTCAAGATTTGTGCCGACGGTGATCTCGGTTAGATTTTCACAATCTTCAAAGGCGTTACTGCCGATATGAGCGATGTTATTCTGCATAATGACGTTTCGTATAGTTGAGTTACCCTTGAACGCCTCTTCTTTAATGATAGTAAAATTCTCTCCTTGCAGCGATTCATCAGGATAATTATCGGGCACCTTATCCGGAACGATAACATTTTCGTCTTTGCCGTTATAATTGAGCAGCTTTAAGTGGTCACCGTCATAACCAAAGGTGAAAAGCGGCAGGACGGTATCAGCCTGTGTTATTTCTTCCTCTCCGTTTTCATCAGCGAAGAGCTTGCCGCAGTCGGGACAGCGCCAATATTCAATATTGCCGTGTCTGTCCTCGGTAGGATAGACCTTTTCCACACGCTCCAGCTTGTGCTTCTTGGGCAGCAGAGCCGTTTTTACATCGGTATAGGTATTACCTTCAAAGGTGACGGTCGCGGTGTATGTGATCTCTCCCTCTTCTGTACAGGTCGCCTGCTTGGTGACCTCAGAGGTGACTTGTGCTTCTACAGTCTGTGTATCGTCTTCATGAGTGCAGGTGAACGCGGCGGTCGCGGAGGAATAGTCATCACTCCAACTCCACTTAGGATCGCCGTAAGCGTGACCGAGCGATTCAAACGGGATGTTATTTTCATTCATCTTCATTTGAACTGCTGTACCGCAGTAACCGTAAACAGTGACATTTTTACTGAGAGAAAAAGCGGTGAAATGCATATCAAAACTGTCTTTCTTTGAGCAGATGGTGACTTTTTGCAGCTTGGGACAATCCGCAAAGCAATTATTTCCAAGATGATTGAGACCTGTTCCGATATCCACAGTTTTTAAATTGGCGCAGTTTCGAAAGGAATCGGTATCGATATTCACGATGCTGTCTGGAATTGTGACAGATGTGATATAGGTATTTCCATTGAAAGCCCCTTCATTGATGATGGTGACGGTTTCCCCGCGGAGAGATTCAACCGGGTAATTATCAGGTATAACACTCGGGATGGTAACATCTCCATCATTGCCGTTATAGCTTATGAGCTTATAAAAATGGTCATAGGTGTACTCAAATGTAAAATATGGCAGGATCGTATCTTTTTCATCGATCTCTTCCTCTCCGTTTTCATCGGAGTAGTACTTATTGCATTCCGGGCAATACCAATATTCAATATTGCCGTTTTGCTCCGGCTTCGGATCGACCTTTTCAAAATGCTGTAATTCGTGTTTCTTAGGAATAGCCTTTGTTTTTACATCGGTATAGGTCTGTTCGTTAAAGGTGACGGTCGCGGTGTACGTGATCTCGCCATCTTCTGATACAGTCGCTTCCTTGGTAACTTCATGATTGATTGTCGCCTGTAAGGTCTGTGTATCGTCGCCGCTAACGCACTTGAATGTAGCAGACGCGGATGAATAATCATCGCTCCAGCTCCATTCAGGCTCGTCGTAGTGATGTTCAAGCGATTGAATAGTGATACTGTTTTCGTTCATCTTCTCATGAACCGTTGTGCCGCAGTAACAGTGAACAGTGACATTCGGGCTGTTGTTGAAAGCGTCCGATTGCATACCAAACTCGCCATATTTCGAGTAAATGGAGACCTTTTCCAGTTTGGGACAATTCGCAAAGCATCTCCAGCCGAGATAATCAAGACCTTTTCCGATTTTCACCGTTTTTAGATTGGCGCAACCGTTAAAGGAATCTATGCCGACATGCGTGTAGCTATCGGGTATTATGACGTTTTCAATCGTCGAGTTGCCTTTGAAAGCCTCTTCTCTGATGACGGTGACGGTCTTGCCGCGCAGCGACTTGTCAGGGTAATTATCGGGAATTGTTCCGGGCAAGGAAGGGTATGCGTCGTCTCCGTTGTAGCCTGTCAGCTTGTAAAAGCCGTCATTGCTGTACTCAAAGGAGAAATACGGCAAAATGGTTTCTTCTTCGGTAATCTTATTCTGCGCCTGCCCGTCTTTAAAAAATTCTTCGGTATCTGTATAATACCAGTATTCGATGTTTCCGTTTTCCCGCGACGTAGGGGCAACTCTGTCCTCATGGCGCAGCGTGTGGTCAATCGGCACAAAGGTTAAGCCGGTTGTGTTGGAGGATTCTATTTTCCGTTCCAAAGACGTATCGCTGTAACCGTAAACGACGATATCTCTGTAGTTGTCAAACACATACGGACGCAAATTAAAGTCATTACTCTTTGAAAGGATTCTGACCTTTTTCAGCGCTGTACAATTATCAAAACAGAAATCGCCCAAGTAAGTAAGACCGGTTCCGATTCTTACTTCTGTAAGCGCGGTGCAATTTGCAAAGCATGAAGCGGCGATATGATTGACATTATTCCCTATTGTCACCTTTTTTATCACGGTATTACCACTAAACGCGGATTCCTTGATGATAGAAAAGCTTTGACCGCGCAGGCTTTCGTCGGGATAATTGTTCGGCACCGTTTCGGGTACGACGACCTCCTCGTCATTGCCGTTGTAGCTTATCAGCTTAATTAATCCGCCCTCATTTGCAAAGGTGAAATACGGCAATATGGTATCTGCTTTGTCCATCGGGTTTTCCCCATTCTCGTCGGAGAAATACTTATCACATTGCGCGCAATACCAATATTCGATATTGCCGTTTGTAACCGTAGTGGGAAACTTCTTTTCCACATGGGTTAATGAGTGTTCGTGTGTTACCGCGTTTACGGTAAACGGCGTGCTTGTAAAAACGGTAATCAGCATAATCACCGCCAGCAACGCGCTCAACCCTCTTTTAAACTGTTTTTTCATAATCTGTCCTCCTTAACCCCCCGTATAGCAACTGCTTTCCGGGTATAAAAAATCAAAATTTACCTGATTTTGTATAATTATATAAATTATACCATAATTATTAACTTTTATCAATAATTTTTAGCAAATTAATTGAATATTTTTCCAAATTCAGATTGAACTATACTTTATAGCGGAAAACAGACATAATCACGCATTATTTGCGCTTTTTGCGGTACATTTGCTTCTATGTTTTTATCAAGAAAATATCTTGACAAAAGCGTGTGTCTGTGCTATTATAATTCCAGCAAGTGACAAGTGTTAATTTGCAGCGATTAAATATTTAGGGGTATAGCTCAGTTGGTAGAGCAGCGGTCTCCAAACGGGAACCGCAAGCGGTTTTGCCGCATTATTACTGGATTTCTCAGGCTTGAAACGTCGGTTTCAAGCCTTTTTTCGTGTTTTCAGTTTTGCAAGGCGGTAAAGCAAATTATGCAAAATCGAGGTTATAACTTGAAAAAAATCTCGGAAGATCATCAAAAGACCAGCGTTTTTCATTAGCTTGAAACTGGCTGCTTTCGGTTTTGAGAAAGTCTGTTTATAAATTATAAAGCTGCTTTATTCGCTAATAAAATATCTGCACAACTTTGCAGCACATTGATTTTCAACCTTGATTATTTATCATAAATCTTTAAAAATGCTGTAAATGCTGCACTCGGCAGAATCGCCGAGTGCAGCATTTTGTTTTTGTTCTGTGAAGTTATCTAAAATCATCAACAGCATTTCCGGCACAGCAGAAAAGAGTGTTTTCTTTGTTTATGCAGTGCAAATTTTGAACGTATTACGAGTTTATCAGTATTATTTTTTAGTAGTCATTCCTTCTTGAATGAACAAGCTTACTCAGCTTTGACAATAAGCGATATAAGCTGTAGTTGCCTGTACGCAGAACGAGACGCTTTTTGCGTGAACAGGCTTTTGTGCTTACATTTTTTACTGTTTCCTGAAATATAGAATCGCTGAACATTTTTTTGCTTTGCCGCAGCTTTGATTGATAACATTCTTTATTATCAACGTCCCATATATAATCAAGGCAAATCATAAAGCTTTTAAAAGACAGATCGTAGAAGGGCTGTAAAAACTCCGGTGCAACATGCTGCTTGCGAGCCGAAAAAATAACACGCATTGTATCATAATAATATGGCTGAAAGCTTCTGGTAATGCTTTCTACATCATTATCAGTCCAGTAATACAAACATTTTTTGATGTAATAAAACTCATTGCAAAAATTCAGATAATCACAGTTAAAAACCGCATCCTCTCCCGCAATCAAATCAGTACGAAATTTCAGCTTGTTATTGTGTATAATATCCATTCGGTAAATTCGCGTCCAGATTTGCATAATGCGCCCGCAGTGCAGCAATCCGAAAAAGCCACGTTTTTCAATTATTTGACTCTTAGTAATGCCGGGCAGGCTTTGCAGTTCAATCTTGCCCTGAGACGGACAGCTCAGCGCGTACTCACAATTGCAAAGGGCGTCGGGGTGTTTTTCTATAGCGTAATACAGCTCGGAAATCCACTCGGGTTCCGCATAGTCGTCGCTGTCGCAAAACATAATATACTTGCCTTTTGCGTTATCAAGTCCGAGATTACGCACTCCGCCAACGCCTATATGCTCTGTTTGCAGCACTCTGATGCGTTTGTCCGTTGACGCGTACTGTTTGCAAACATATAAACTGTTATCGGTTGACCCATCATCAATCAACAGTATTTCAAAATCCGTAAAGGTCTGCGCAAGAAGGCTGTCAAGACAACGCGGCAAAAAACGTTCCGTATTATAAACGGGAATCATAACGGTTATCTTACTCAATTTCAAACTCCTTCATTCTCAACGCTCCCCACCATTCGCGGTGCCACACAAAAGGGTTTGCCCCGTTGATTTTTTCGCTGATTTCCATATAAAATCCGGGATATACACCGTCGAGAAAATGATCCTCTCCGTAAGCGTCGGTGATAAAAACGACAATATCCACCTTATATTGACCGGGCGTAAAAGCAGCGGGATTTATGTTGATATTCAATTGACGCTGTTCATTTTCGGCAAAGTGAAGTGTATTTTTCGACCACATAGAGCCGAGTTTTGTTTCATTCATATCAGAGAATTCAAGGCGGATTTTGACATTGCCGAACGCTCGCTTGGCAGTTACCGACAGCAACAGCAAAATTTGTTCTCCGCAATCAAAAACAAAGCTGTTTCTGTCCTTAACGCGCAATTCCTCAATCGTAAAGTCCGGATGCTTCCACAAATCGTTGTGATAGGTTTTATCATAAATATAGCAATCCGGCAGTTCCTGCGGCGTAACGGCGGTGTAAAGCGCAATCGCTTTTTCGACATCGCCGTCAAAAACAATTTTGCCCTCGTCCATCACTACACACCTGTCGCAAAGCTGACGAATCGTATTCATATTGTGGCTGACATAGAGTACCGTTCTGCCTTGCTTTCCTGCCGCCTCGCGCATTTTGGCAAGGCACTTTTTCTGAAAGGCAACGTCTCCGACTGCAAGCACCTCGTCCATAATCATTATTTCGGAATCCAAGTGTGCCGCAACGGAAAACGCAAGCTTGACAAACATACCGCTTGAATAGCGCTTAACGGGCGTGTCGATAAAATCGCGCACTTCGGAAAACTCAATTATATCCTCTATCTTCGCGTCTATTTCAGCCTTTGTCATTCCGAGGATAGAGCCGTTCATATAAATATTCTCCCGTCCGGTCATTTCACCGTGAAATCCGGTGCCGACTTCGAGCATTGAGGTCACGCGTCCCCACATTTCAATTACACCGTCGGTGGGAGCGGTCACACGCGACAGCAGCTTTAAAAGCGTACTCTTTCCTGCGCCGTTTCTGCCGATAATACCGACTGCCTCGCCTTCGTAAATGTCAAGGTCAATACCGTTCAGCGCCATAAAGGTGTCGCCTGCCTTGCGCATGTCGCCTATAACGGTGTTGGGATCCTCTTTGCCTCTGAACAAAGCCCACCGGCTTTCTATATCCGCTTTCAGCGTTCCGCCGCCGATACGTCCGAGGCGGTATTTTTTCTTGACGCCGCGCATGCGTATAATTAAATCTTTACTCTGCATACCGTTCACCTTTAAACCGTATCCATAAAATTCCGTTCAACCTTGTTAAACAGCATAATGCCGAAAAACGCGACGGCAAAAGTAAATAACACCGACACCAGCAGAGAGATAAGATTAAACCGTCCTACGCCAAGCAGCGCGCAACGAAAAATCTCAACCGGCATGGTGACGGGGTTAAACAGCAAAATCCAATTCAGCCACGGCAGCGTCACTTGGGAAACCGGATAAACCACGGGCGTCGCGTACATCCACAAGGTCACGCCAAAGCCGACAAATACAGATAAATCGCGGTATTTTGTCGTGAGGGATGAAACGATGATACCGCAGCTCATACCCATGATACCGAGCCAGATAAGCACTGCCGGGATCAGAGGCAGTGCCCACCAGTGCGGAGAAACCTGCCCTTGTACAATGAAGTAGATTAAGAGAATGGTTGTCACAATAAAATGAATCCCCATACGAATCACACCCGACAGCACATTTGCAAGCGGCATTACCAACCTCGGGAAATACACCTTGCCGAAAATCCCGGCGTTTGCGGTAAAGGTGCTCGCGTTGCCCGTCAAAGAGGATGAAAAGAATCCCCATACGGCATTGCTCACCATGTAAAAAAGGATTGCGGGAATCCCCTCTGTGCTGATTTTAGCAATATCGGTGAACAGAATGGTATATACCACGCTTGAAAAAATCGGGCTGATAAACAACCAAACCGGACCTAATACTGTCTGCTTGTAGCTTAATTGAAAACTCCGCTTGGTAAAAAGCCATATTAAGTCGCGGTAACGCCACACCTCCCTGAGCTTCAAATCCAGCAGGTTATGGTGTGAATCAATGCGAATGTAGTGTTTTTCTCTGTCTGTCATAAAATTCCTCGAACATAAGGTTATTTCTTTCATTATACCAGATAAATATTAAAAATCAACAAAATTCACAATAGTTCCGCCTTGCGTTTATCTATTTATACCAAATAGAATGTACTTGCACTTTTTAGAATCGTACAATACGATAAATTTGTCTGAAAACTGCAGTGAAAGGTTCTAAACGGTGCAAAAGTTCTGAAAGTGGACTTGTTTTTATATGACATTATGATAAAATATTGTATTATACATACGACACACATTGACAGGAAGTGAGATAATGCCTGACAAAATCAGCCACCTTGACCCAGATATGCTGGAACGCGACGACGAAAAGCACCGCGAGCTTTCTCTGCCAAGCGGCGGAAAAATCGCATGTTATCATCCGTTTAAAAGTATGCAGCTCATCTTTTTTGATATTCACACTCCGCAAATACCCGATATGTGGCGGCTCGGCTTTCGAAAGGGCGATGAAGGAAGATATTTGCGCACGCTTCTTTGCAAAAGCGGCGAATGTGAGTTCACCGTCAACGGCAAAAAAAGCAAGCTCGCGGCAGGTCAGGTAATGATGGATTACAGCGTGGGCGACGACAAGCAGTTTTTCTTTACATCAAACGAGTTTCTCGGCGTGGAAATCAGTATGCAGGTTGATACGCTTGTGGAAGAAAACGCGATGATGAAAATGCTCCGCTTGGTGATTGAATCCATGGGACTGCCCGAGGAAGAAATCTACGACGCCGACGGATATGTGTTCACCTATTCCAAAAACACAGAACAAACGCTTAACAAGCTGCTAAACGCCGGCTTTAACAGTAAGGCAGGAATAGTCACCTTAGCGCAAACCGTGGAAATCGGACATAATCTCGGCAACGATTTGAAAGCGAAACAGCAAGCCGCTCCCGACAGGCAAACGCTGATTGCGGAGGATATTCACCACTGCCTGACCGATGATTTCAGCACCAAATATACGGCGGCGAAATTTGCCGAAAAATACGGCGTCAGCGACACCACCGTCAAAAAGTATTTTAAGAATGTTTACGGCTACGGCTTTAAGGAATATCAAACCAAGGTACGCATGGAATGGGCGGCGGAAATGCTGTCGTCAACCAATATGAAAATCGGAGCAATATCAGAAAAAACAGGTTTTGCGCGTCAAACGAAATTTACAAAGGCGTTCAAAAACTATTACGGCGTCACACCGATGGTTTATCGCAGAAACTGCCGTATGCAGCGGGGACTTTAGAATTTTACCCCAAACATAATCCGTTGTGAAAATAGCCAAAATGTTGGGGCTAATACTGTTGCTTGTGACAAAAAGCGCCTGTCAATCTTATGCAATCCACCTCTTGAAACGTCTTTGAATGATTTGGTAAAATAATGGTGATAAATTGCATTATTTAAGGAGGAATTTCTATGCAAAAATCATTCAAACGTACACTCAGCCTGTTGTTGGCTGTTTTAATGGTAATGACGCTGTTCACAGCGCTGCCGCTGACCGTTAGCGCGGCAGAAAACGAGCCTGAAATTGCGGGCACAAGCATTACGCTAAACGGTGCAATCGGCTTGAATTTCTATGTAAAAGAAAACGGAAATAACAGCTACAATGCTAACTTTGACTATGACAGCGATTTGCGCTCCGGAGACAGCGATCCGACAACCAACCTTTATGATGATGCTGTTTACGATAAAACAAATACTTATCGCATCTACACCATAAATCTTTTTGCAAAGCAGATGACAGAGGAAGTCACCTTCAGCGTATCGGATACCGAAACAAAAACAACCTCTGTCAGAGAATACGCCGAGAAAATCATCAGCGGTGAAAGCGACCAGACTCTTTCGGCGCAGGGCTATTCCGCCGATAAGATTGCCAAAGCGAAAGAGCTCTGCAAGGCTATGCTGAATTACGGCGCACAGGCACAAACAGAGTTCAATTATAAGACCGGTGATTTAGCAAACAAAAACTACAGCGATTATACCGCTCCCGCACTGAATCCCGATTCTATTACGGATATGGATTATTCAAATCCCGCAGGCGCGTGGTTGACAGAGAAAAACCGTGCTTATCAGTTTGTAAACACCTATAACTGGGAGCATGTGTATGTTCACTATTTGTTTTCGGAAGAAAAAAATATCGATTACGGTGAGTATAGTAGCAATGAATCTGTATTTGCCGACGATATCGTAGAAGAGATTTTCCCAAGTGATTATATCTATACCAACTCTAATGACGAATCCGATGCTTCCAACGGAAAAAGAATCTATATTTTTGAACCTACTCAAGAATTCAAATATTTAGTATTTACCGATGCTCCCGGACTGCTCGATGGTGAAATGATCAATACAAACAGTCGGTACGCGTCCTTTTACAATTATTCTTCATATGACACAACTGCCGGATGGAAAAACTGGAAAAACGGAGAAGAACCCTCCTATGATACAATTTACTACACTCCCGTTCACTTCATCGACTTTGTCAACGCACCAAAATGGAGCTCCGTTTCCGCGGATGTCATTACAAGTGAATGGAGTGAGCAGGACGAAAAAAATGTCGATGTTTCTCATGCTTATTCTATGACCAAGCTTTCCGAAAAGGCAGCGGACGGTTCGGATATTTACCGTTTTATTTTGCCGGATGAATTCACCAATGAATATGAGGTTACAATCAAATTTACAAATGGTTCGGATGCGACATTAAAAACAACGTATGAAACAAACAATAATATTCACCGCTATACCCCTTCGCAGCGCACTGACAAATTTGAAAAGTTTGGAATGACCTACAGCGGTTCGTCCGTCGGTCTGCTGCAAAAAATCGGCTATTCGCTGTTTTTCTCCGCGCTGACCGGTTTTTACAGCGATGATTACCAAGATATTAAATTGTATTGTGGTGAAGAACAGTTAAACGGTGACATAGATCCACAGTATAGTTATTTGGGATATTCCTGCTATTCTATTACAGATATCGCCCCAAGCGATTTGCTGAAGCCGATTACAATTACTTTTAAATGGCAGGACAGTGATTGGAATGAACAAAGCGAAGACTATCAGTTTACCGTCTGCAATTACATCAAGCGCGCGTTAATGCTTGACGATTCCAACAACAATAACATTCAGTTAAAGAAAACCGTTACCGCGCTGGTCGATTACGCCGAAAAAGCAGACGCATATTTTAAGGCGAACTAAGGAGGAAGGCAATATGAAAGAATATATTCGTGCGGAACTGACGATTACCGAATTCGACGCGGAGGATGTTATCACTACCTCGGGCGTTCCTTCGGATCCGCAAAACCGTGTCAGACAAAGAGAGAACCCTGTTTACACCAATGGTACAAATGACAGCAACTGGTTGCCATGGTTGCAGTAATATGTTGAGAGAATTCTCCTTGCGCGCGGCTGCGATATTTCTCGCAGCCGCCGCGGCGGTTTTGACGCTTTCTGCGTGCGGGGACAAAGCCACCGACAGCAAAGAAACCTTACCCGCAACAACCGTTGCCACAGCGACACAAGCAGCAGATACAACGCAGACCTCTTCAACTGCTCCCGCGACACAACCGCCGGTGCAAAAGCAGGAAACCGGTACAGCAAACTCACAGCAGCGTCAATCGGATAATGACAGCAAAGCCAACAACGCGCAGAGCAGTGTCACTGATAATGCCGGTGAAACATCTCGCGGCTCTTATCAAAGCAGCTCCGGCGGAAATTCCGGCAAATCCTCGGCAGGCGCTTCTTCAAGCAATTCGGATAAAACATCGGGCAGTTCTTCCCCCGAAGTTCCTGCGGCAACAGTCGTAATCGACAGTGGAGACAGGGAAATCGTTATTGAGCAGGGTGAAAATGAATTGCCGTTTATTCCAAACTGACGGGAGGTACAAAATGAAGTCTCTTAAAATACTAACAGTGATTTGTGCTGCCGCCATCAGCTTTGCCGCTGTAAGCATAGGCGCAGGCGCTGTCAATACCGAAACAAATTATTTGCGCGGAGACGCAAACGGCGACGGCTTCGTCACCATTTATGATGTCACAGCTTTGCAAAGGCACTTGGCGAATCTTGAACTGTTTTCAGAAAACAATCTGACTGCGGCTGACATTGACGGCAATGGGCTTGATATAACAGACGCGACAAATATTCAACGCTACTTAGCTGAGTACGAAAACGTGTACAATGTAGGCGAATGGATAAACATCGGCGCAACAGAGCCTACAACACAACCTTCAACGCATTGGTTTAAGCCCGGTGACAACGAGCTGCCGTTTATTCCAAATTAAATTTCAAGCCCTGTGCTTTGCCGCAGGGCTTCTTTAGGTGATATGATGAAACTGAATCCAAACTTTGTAATTCACAACATAGACCGGGAAACTTTGCTTGTTCCCACCGCTGAAGCACCCTTTCACGGCTTGGTGCAAGGCAACCCTACCGTTGATTTTATTTTGAACCACTTGCGGCAGGATACTACCGAGGAGGAAATTGTTGCGGCAATGAGCAGAGAGTACAACGGCAATATTTCCGATATGCGCAAGGACGTGGCAAGAGTTGTCGCACAGCTTAAACAAATAGGCGCGATAGATGAATAAAGATAGGATATTAAACAATGGCTGAGTTATCTACCTTGCAAACGACATGGATCCACTTGCTGTCTTCTGCTATAAACGGTATGCAGGCGGACAGGGAAAAACTTCTGCAAATCAATCCGCAGGAGTTGTTTCAACTTGCGGAGGCACACAAAATGCTTGCTGTTACTGCCTTCGCGTTAAACACCGTCGGTGTGCGTGAGCCGCATTTTGAAGAAGCAAAAACAAAGGCACTTCGCAAGCTGGCGTTATTTGACGTTGAACGTAAAAATATCTTTGACGAATTGAATGTTGCCGGGATTTGGTATTGTCAGTTAAAAGGAATTATTCTAAAGGATGACTATCCTTTATTTGGCATGCGCGAAATGACGGATAATGATATTCTCTGCGACCCAATGCGTATGGCTGATGTTAAGGCGATAATGGAGAAACACGGATTTGAATGTGATAGCTTTGGAGAATGGCATCATGACACTTATTCCAAGCCGCCGTGTCTTGAATTTGAAATGCACCACAGTCTTTTTAAGGAAGATGAAATGGCTGAATTCTCCGCATATTATGCCAATGTGTTTGATAAGCTGAAAAATGCCGGCAATAATGAATTTTGCTTTACAGACGAGGATTTTTACATTTATATGCTCGCTCATGAATACAAACACTTTACGCATTTTGGCACGGGAATGCGCTCGCTTGCGGATGTTTATGTATTTCTCAAAATGCACAAAGATTTGAATTGGGAATATTTAAGAGCTGAGCTTGTCAAGCTGAACCTCACCGATTTTGAACAGCATAGCCGTGTTCTTGCTGAAAAGGTATTTACCGGGCAGAAATTAAATGATGAAGAAACAGAACAGTTAATCGATTTTTATCTTAATTCATCCCTTTACGGCACGGTTGAAAACGGCGAGTATAACAGCATGACACGATTATTGGGTGGAAAAGACGATAAGAGTGTTAAGGCAAAATATTTCTTTAACCGTTTCTTTTTGTCAGGTGAGGCATTGGAAAAGAATTATCCATTTTTCCACAAGCATAAAGTGCTTTTGCCTATTCTGTATATTTACCGTCCAATTAAGGGCATGATAACGCACCCAAAAGGAATCTTGCACGATACCAAGCGTGTTGTGAAATATAAATCACCAAAGCATAAGTATTGATTATGAGAAAGACTTATAAGGAATGAGTTAATCAGTTTTTTAATCTTCCGACAGCGTTTTTGATGCGGTGAATAACCGCCTTTCTTTTGTTTCATGCAGTGCAAAATAGATTGAATCGCCCGACAGCGCGCAACACGCTGCCGGGCGATTTGTTATTCTCTGCCGTAAAAAAATTCCGCCATCAGCCTGACGCCTAATCGAAAGCCGTTGATGAAGCCTTCACACTCGCATATGCTGCTTTGCTACGTCAAAGCGTCTTTTAGCTTTTCTACAGTTTGCATTTCTTGCTCATTCAGCGTTGCTTTAAGTGTTGTGGTATGCCTGATGATAAGCTGATTTAGATTGTCACCCTCGCTGTCTTTAGGTACGTCGCGCTCAAATGGGTGTATATTTCCGTAGAACAGTTCTTTTATCGTATCCATGTTGGCACCTCCTTCTCAAGCACAACAGGATACCACAGAAAAAGTCCAGAATTTTTTCGGGTTATCTTTGTTTTATGCGTCGCAAATTTTGACTTGTGCTGTTGCCTTGTTTTTACAACACACTACGTGTATTGTAAAAAGGGCGAGCGTAATAGGCGAATGGATGTGCTCCCTGCCCTTTTCAAATCACATTGTCGCTCTCAAACCGCGACAAACGCTCAAAAAACGGCGCAAACGGTTTTGATGGATACTTTCTCACCTTTTGCCGACAAACCACACACAGGGCAAAATTCGGCGAAACAGGGTGCAAATCAGGCTGTTCACATAGAAAGTCCGAAGTGTTCCTCCTCATCTTCGTCATCAAGGTCATCGTCACAGCCATCATCTTCATCGTTCATGTATTCAGCATAAGCGTTGTCAAAGTTGAAATCGTCAGCTGTTTGCACATTCTGTTCTTCGTTATCCTGTTCGTTCTCCTGATTACTGAGCGAAATCAAATAATCAAGCATAGTCAGGATTCCCTCTACAGCTTGGCTGTCGTAGACTTCATCATCAATACCGGTGCCATCTGCGCCTTCTTTCTGCCCGTGAGCGAGCTTTTTAGCGCGGATTTTATCTTGCTCCTTGCTATCAGACTTCGGCATCATCTTGTGTAATTCGTCCAGTCTTTTGCCTGCGCTGTTGACAATTTGCTTTGCCAGCATAGAGAAAAGAAAACCTATTCGAGCAGTATTCACAGTTACTTGTGCATTGAAATTCATACTCAAAGCAGTCCGT
>OCTW011544508.1_pt1 | contig 16935 bp, 4 predicted proteins | sample 1539671 | NCBI WGS metagenome assembly OCTW01 (sample SAMN02144230, study PRJEB22623) | gut metagenome | biome: sheep rumen | host: Ovis aries | place: New Zealand
TCAGGCGGACTTTCGGATGCGGATCTTATACTCTGGATTGTTGAAGCCGGTGAGAAGCTGTCTGAAGGCGAACAGGCTGTTATGGAAAAGCTTTCAGGGACAGGCAAGCCTGTGATCCTTGTTGTAAATAAGGTTGATGTTCATAAAGAGGAAGAGGTTGCCGGAACCATCAATGCCTTTAAGGACAGCTTTGATTTCACAGAGATAGTACCGGTTTCAGCGCTGCGTGACAAAAACAGGGAAGAACTGATAAAAACCATATTAAAACATCTTCCTGAGGGACCGATGTATTATGATGAAGAGACGGTTACCGAAGAGACTGAGCGTGATATTTGTGCCGAACTCATAAGAGAACAGGCACTTCGCAAGCTAGACAAGGAGATCCCGCACGGAATAGCGGTTGAGATCGATTCCATGAAGGAGAGACCTGACGGCAGTATTACGGATATAGAGGCTACGATAATCTGTGAGAGGGACAGCCATAAGGGCATCATAATCGGTAAGGGCGGCGCCATGCTTAAGAACATCGGAACCGGTGCACGTATCGAGATGGAGAAACTGCTTCTTACAAAGGTCAATCTTAAGCTTTTTGTCAAGGTTCGTCGTGAATGGCGCGATAACTACAATATACTTAAGACGCTCGGATATTCTCAGAAAAAATAAAACTCACACACAGATATACCTGAAATTAAAATATAGATCACGGGTGTGTCTGTGTGTGTTCTGTATCAGGAGACATTTGGAGTATGCTACAGGAGATTAAAACAAAAGGAATAGTTCTTTCGGCTGCACCATACGGAGAGTATGATAAACGTCTCGTGTTACTTTCGGAGACGGAGGGAAGGATAACCGTATTTGCAAATGGTATCAGAAAGCAGAACTCAAGACTTTCGGCTGCAGGCCAGAGCTTTGTCATGGGCGAATTTACGCTGAGGCAGGGAAGGGATACTTATACTCTTGTTGGCGCGGAGATCAAAGAGAGCTTTATTGAGATGTCCTACGATATGGAGAAAATGTGTTACGCTTCGTATTTCTGTGAGTTTACTTCTTATTATACAAGAGAGGGACTTGCAGCAGCGGATGAGCTGAATCTCCTATATCTGTCCTTTAAGGCGCTGCTCAGTGATTCAATCTCTGACAAGACCGTAAAACTCGCTTTTGAGCTTAAGCTTATGGATATCGAGGGAGAGGTACCGGAGGTTTCAGGCTTCGGAAGGCTTGATAAGGACGCCGAATATGTTATCAGGTATATTCTGTCGGCTCCGCTTTCTAAGCTTTACAGCTTTAATCTTGATGACGATCTTGCCGACAGACTTGGCAGTATCAATCAGAAGCTTATCGGAAAACTTGTAGACAAAGAATTTAAGTCGCTTAAAATACTTGAGGGACTTTGATTTTTTAGTTGATATTTTTCGGTAATAAAGGTACAATACTGTTTTGCTGATGTTCTTATATCGGCATAATACCGGAAAATATGATATTTCCGTACTTAAATATCGATGTTCTGTAAAAAAGGAGGCTCGGATGAAAAAGATATTCAGAAAAACTGTGATAGCTTTTACTATATTATCTGCAGCTTTTTTTGTTTTGACCGGATGCAATCGTAAGGATTCGAAAAAGGATAAGGAAGAGAAGGAACAGCAGGTTTCTGTTCCGGAAAAGGATTATCTTTCGGGAATAGATACAGATACTCTTATGATGGATAAGGATGGAAGCCTGATTGAGATAGCCTGTGATGATTATTCAAAGGAAAGCTTTGATTATTCAGGCCTGTCAGATGATATTCAGAAGGAGATTGACAGCTTTAATCAGATTTCTGGCTCTAACAAGGTGTCATTTCTTCAATATTCCGACGATGCAGGCAAGGTCAAGGTGGCCATCAAATATATGAACATACAGGCCTATAATGATTTTAACGGTACATATTATAAGCTTGAAATGTATGATGCTTCCAAGGTGACTGATATAGTCGTTGAGGAGGAGAAAAAGAAGAATGAGGCTGCAATGTCCTCTGCAGAAGGACTTGCCGAAGCGGGCATAGATAACGAAGATGAGGACGAGATATCCAGCATTAAATCGGACGCCGTTAAAGCTATAATGACAGACAGAGACGGTAAAGAGATTGAGGCGGCTGATATTAATGATGAGAGCCTTATGATGCTTATTACCGATCAGAGTATCGTATTTGATGCGGACGGCGGTGAGGTAAGGTATGTCAATCATCATGCTTCCATAAACGGTAAGGAAGATGCGACAAGCGACGGTAACGGCTGGGCGGTTATTGTGTTTACGCTTGGAGTGTATTAATTGAGTTTTTAATTTTTGATTATACTGATTTGGACTGTGTTGGTTTAGGCGATAATTGTGATGCGTCAGACTGGATTGATTTTGAATAATTTCTGATGAGATCATATCGGTTTGAATAACATCAACTCATATTGTGTTATTATGTGTTTTGATAATAAGGATAATATTGATTCATGTATCGATCGACTCGCAGCGTCATGTCTGCGGTGATATGTATCCATGAATGATGATATATTATTATGTGAGAAACGGAAGGAGTAAGTAATGGAGAAATCAATGGAAAAAATCGTTGCTCTTGCCAAATCAAGAGGTTTTGTGTATCCGGGCTCTGATATCTACGGAGGCCTTGCAAATACATGGGACTACGGCAACATCGGCGTAGAGCTGAAGAATAATATCAAGAAGGCCTGGTGGAAGAAATTCATCCAGGAGAATCCTTATAATGTAGGCGTTGACTGTGCCATCCTTATGAACCCTCAGGTTTGGGTTGCTTCAGGACATCTCGGAAGCTTCTCTGATCCTCTTATGGATTGTAAGGAGTGTCATGAGAGATTCAGAGCTGATAAGGTTATCGAGGACTTTGCTGCGGAGAATGGCATCACACTCGAGTCATCAGTTGACGGCTGGTCAAACGAGCAGATGGAGAAATTCATCGAGGAGAATAACGTTCCATGTCCTTCATGCGGTAAGCACAGCTTTACTTCAATCAGACAGTTCAACCTCATGTTCAAGACCTTCCAGGGTGTAACAGAGGATGCTAAAAATACAGTTTATCTGAGGCCTGAAACAGCTCAGGGTATTTTCGTAAACTTCAAGAACGTTCAGAGAACATCCCGTAAGAAGGTTCCTTTCGGAATCGGTCAGATCGGTAAGTCTTTCAGAAACGAGATCACACCTGGTAACTTCACCTTCAGAACAAGAGAGTTCGAGCAGATGGAGCTTGAGTTCTTCTGTAAGCCGGGTACTCAGACAGAGTGGTTCAACTACTGGAGAAGCTTCTGCTATGAGTGGCTTCTGAACCTTGGTATCAAGGAAGAGAATCTTCGTCTCAGAGATCATGATCCAGAAGAGCTTTCATTCTATTCAGATCATACAACCGATATCGAATATGCATTCCCATTCACAGACTGGGGCGAGCTCTGGGGTATCGCATCAAGAACAGATTACGATCTTACACAGCATCAGAATACTTCAGGTGAACCTATGGATTATTTCGATGATGAGACTCACGAGAAATATATCCCATACGTTGTTGAGCCATCACTTGGTGCAGACAGAGTAACTCTTGCATTCCTTTGCGAGGCTTATGATGAGGAAGTCCTCGATGCAGAGAAGAATGACGTCAGAACAGTTCTTCATTTCCATCCGGCAATCGCACCTGTTAAGGTTGGTGTGCTTCCGCTTTCAAAGAAGCTCGGCGAGGGTGCTGAGAAGGTATTTAACGAGCTCAGCAAATACTGGAACTGCGAGTATGATGACAGAGGAGCCATCGGTAAGAGATACAGAAGACAGGATGAGATCGGTACACCTTTCTGCGTAACCTATGATTTTGACTCTGAGGAAGATGGTACAGTAACCGTAAGAGACAGAGATACAATGGAGCAGGAGAGAGTTAAGATCGAGGATCTTCGCGAGTATTTCGAGAAGAAGATGGAGTTCTAAAGCATTCTTCGAATAAACTTTTGTTATAAATACAGTGTATTTTCATACATTTATCAATGCATAAAATTAATTTTGAAATTATTGTAATTTTTTGAAATATAATTATTTCAAAACAGTTAAATTTATGTTATAATTTACGTTACGGAAACGACAGACAGAACATCCTTCACTGAGCCGGCGGTTTCAGTGTGAGCCCTGTTAGCTCATGTTGTTATGACAGCAGTTCGATAAGGTGGCGGATAGTATCTTTCTCTCGTTGGTTTATAAAAACATATTTTATTTAGGAGGTAGTAAACAAAATGGCAAGAAAATGGGTCTACATGTTCAGCGAAGGCGATATGAGCATGCGTAATCTTCTTGGCGGTAAGGGCGCAAACCTTGCAGAAATGACAAGCATCGGCCTTCCTGTTCCACAGGGCTTCACAATCACAACAGAGGCTTGTACTCAGTATTATGAGGATGGACGTAAGATTAATGATGAGATAATGTCACAGGCTATGGAAGGTGTGGCTAAGATGGAGGAGATCAACGGTAAGAAGTTTGGTGATCTTACAAATCCTCTTCTTGTTTCTGTTCGTTCAGGTGCTAGAGCATCAATGCCTGGTATGATGGATACAATCCTTAACCTTGGACTTAATGATGAAGTTGTTGCAGCTATGATAGCTGGTAACCCTGATCCTAAGTTCGAGCGTTTCGTATATGACTCATATAGACGTTTCATTCAGATGTTCTCTGACGTTGTTATGGAAGTTGGTAAGAAATATTTCGAGCAGCTCATCGATAAGATGAAGGAAGAGAAAGGCGTTAAGTATGACGTTGATCTTACAGCTGCTGATCTTAAGACACTTGCTGAGCAGTTTAAGGCAGAGTACAAGAAGCAGTTAGGAGAGGATTTCCCTTCTGACCCTGTTGTACAGCTTAAGCTTGCTATCGAAGCAGTTTTCAGATCATGGGATAACCCACGTGCAAACGTTTATCGTCGTGATAACGATATCCCTTATTCATGGGGAACAGCTGTTAACGTAATGCCTATGGTATTCGGTAACCTTAATGATGAGTCTGGTACAGGTGTTGCATTTACTCGTGATCCGGCTACAGGTGAGAACAAGCTTATGGGTGAGTTCCTTAAGAACGCACAGGGCGAGGACGTTGTTGCCGGTGTTCGTACACCAATGCCAATCGCTCAGATGGAGCAGGAGTTCCCAGAAGCATATGCAGAGTTTATAAAGGTTTGCGATATCCTTGAGAATCATTATCATGATATGCAGGATATGGAGTTCACAGTTGAAAACAGAAAGCTCTACATGCTTCAGTGCCGTAACGGTAAGAGAACAGCTCCTGCAGCTCTTAAGATCGCTTGTGACCTCGTTGATGAAGGACATAAGACACCTGAAGAAGCAGTAGCTATGATCGATCCACGTAACCTCGATACACTTCTTCACCCACAGTTTGATGCTGCAGCTCTTAAGGCTGCTACACCTCTCGGCAAGGGTCTTGGAGCTTCTCCTGGTGCTGCTTGTGGTAAGGTTGTATTTACAGCTGATGACGCTGTTGCTTGGGCTGCTAAGGGAGAGAAGGTTGTACTTGTAAGACTTGAGACATCTCCAGAAGATATCACAGGTATGAAGAGTGCACAGGGTATCCTTACAGTTCGTGGTGGTATGACATCACACGCTGCAGTTGTTGCACGTGGTATGGGTACATGCTGCGTATCTGGTTGTGGTGACATCAACATTGATGAGGAGAACAAGAAGTTCACACTTGGCGGCGTTGAGTTCGTTGAGGGTTCTGAAATCTCTATCGATGGTACAACAGGTAACATCTATCAGGGACTTATCCCTACAGTAGATGCTCAGATAGCTGGTGAGTTCGGCCGTATCATGGCTTGGGCTGATCAGTTCAGAAAGCTTAAGGTTCGTACAAATGCAGATACACCTGCTGATGCAAAGAAGGCTCGTGAGCTTGGTGCAGAGGGTATCGGACTTTGCCGTACAGAGCATATGTTCTTTGAGGAAGACAGAATTGCTGCATTCAGAGAGATGATCTGTGCAGATACAGTAGAAGCAAGAGAGAAGGCTCTTGATAAGATCCTTCCATATCAGCAGAGCGACTTCAAGGCACTCTATGAGGCACTTGAGGGATGTCCTGTTACAATCAGATTCCTGGATCCACCTCTTCATGAGTTCGTTCCTCATGAGGAAGCAGAGCAGATCAAGCTTGCTAATGACCTTGGCAAGACACTTGATGAGGTTAAGGCTATCGTTGAGTCTCTTAAGGAGTTCAACCCTATGATGGGTCACAGAGGATGCCGTCTTGCAGTTACATATCCTGAAATTGCTAAGATGCAGACTAAGGCAGTTATCCGTGCAGCTATCGAAGTTCAGAAGGCACACGCTGACTGGACAGTTAAGCCTGAGATCATGATCCCGCTTACATGTGAGGTTAAGGAGCTTAAGTTCGTTAAGAAGGTAGTAGTAGAGACAGCTGATGCTGAGATCGCTGCTGCAGGCGTTAACCTTGAGTATGAAGTTGGTACAATGATCGAGATCCCAAGAGCTGCTCTTACAGCTGATGAGATCGCTGCAGAGGCAGACTTCTTCTGCTTCGGTACAAATGACCTTACACAGATGACATTCGGCTTCTCAAGAGATGATGCAGGTAAGTTCCTTAATGCTTACTATGATACAAAGATCTTCGAGAATGATCCGTTTGCTAAGCTTGACCAGAATGGTGTAGGTAAGCTTATGAAGATGGCTATCGATCTTGGTAAGCCGGTTAATCCTAACCTTCATGTTGGTATCTGCGGCGAGCACGGTGGAGATCCTTCATCAGTTGAGTTCTGCCACAAGATCGGTCTTGATTATGTATCATGCTCACCATTCCGTGTTCCTGTAGCAAGACTTGCTGCAGCACAGGCTGCTATAGCTGAGAAATAAGTTATAGCTTAATACATGTAGAAAACATCGAAAGATGTAGGAGAGGCGCTCCGGTTAGTCCGGGGCGCCTTATTTTATGTAATGGATAAAACATATATAATTATTGAAACATTAATAAAAATAAGGTATAATATTAAATGGATTATTCTAATGTATAGGATTTCTGATCATTCCATGAATGGCTTGAATGACTAATGAATGACCGATTTTTTATTAATATATAATTAGAATTCAGATTTATACTTATTTGTGAAAGAAGATAAATAGGGAGGGCTTAACTTATGGGAAAAAGATTGAGAAATAATCAAAGGAGAATTATATCACTTACATTAGCGGTAGCAATGATTTTGTCACTGATTGTAACAAAAAGTGGAAAGCGTGTTATGGCTAATGATGAGCAGGATTTAACTCAGTTTACTCAGAGTGTGGAGTTTAATCTGCCTGAAACTGATACGCCTGGAACATATAACTATAAAACAGGCAGTAAGTATTCTTTTGGTATAAATTTTACCGAGATAGCAGGCGGTGGAAGACAGTTCGAAAATGGTACATATGTTTATACATATAAACTTCCTGATGAGTTGAGTGTTGCTGATTTCAGTGGAACTGAGGATTTGATGATATCGCTGACAGAATATGGCGATGTTACATATCAGGGCTGTGAATATACAATCAGTAATGGCTATTTAAAACTGAAGGTTAAATTTGATAATGTTTCTCAGACTGCATCTCCTGACCTTCTTTCACAGGACACAGCAAGAAATCTGTTTGACACAACAGAAAATCTGCATTTTGAACTGCATTTTGATGGAAGTATTAAATCCGGAAGTACAAAGATCAGTTTTGGCGGAGATACCAATGAAATAAATCTTGTTGAGGATACAACAAAGAATATTAAAACACAGAAAAGTGTTTCTGCATTTAATATGCAGACCGGTGTGGCTAGATATACATTAACTCTCACAAGTGAAGGTGAAAATAGTAACGTTAGTTTGAGTGATACTATTGGCTCAAATGCTTTTATAATTTTATCTGATAGTTTTTCGGTGTCAAGCACTACAGGTGAAAATAAATCAATCAATCAGGTTGTTACAGGGCATTCATTTACCGGAAGTATTGATATGGTAAATGGGGAAACAGTAACAATTTCTTATGATGCAAAACTAAATAGCAATCTTGCTGAAAATAGTAATGATAATACATTTATATACTATGGTTCTGATTCTGACAGAACAAATTCTTTTACAGTTACCCCGAGTGAAAATACCACAACAATTAATAATCCTGATACTACAGATGATGATGTAGTTACATCTACTGTAGCAGTTAAGTATCCAAAGGTTAATAAAAGCGCTGATAGTATAACGGTTGATGAGGCGACAAAAAAGGGCGAGATAACATGGACTATTACTGCATTTTCATTCGTAGACCATTCTCTTTCGGGTAAGTCGATCACCGATACGTTTGGAGATAACTTTGATACTGCAACCTTTAGTAAGGACAATCTTACAATTACAAGGCAGCAGGTGAATTACGATAGCGAATATTATCAAGCTCCGATAGGAAATGCTGAAAATATTTCCACAGATAATCTTACAGTAAACGGTACTGATGGATGGACTTTTAATGTTCCTGCAGAAAACAGAAGTGGTAACGAATGCTATAAGTATATGATTACATACACAACACCTGTTGATGCAAGTGAAAAAACAGCGAAATATAACATTTCGAATACAGTAAATACAAATGTTTCTGACAGTGATTCGTCAACAGCTAATCCTGAGGTGAATCTTCCTGCTGATTCAAGTACATCAAAGGACTATGAATACTTAGGAAATAATCAGATCAGGTGGACGATCACATTGGATATTCCTATTTCTGGTGTAAGTTCAGATTCACCGGTCGTTGTTGAAGATGTTCTTCCAAGCCTTAGTTCATACAGAGGACAGTCAACAAATTGGCAGGATGTTGCTGTAGGTCCTTACAAAGATTTGCTGGTGGATGGCGTATCAGGAATAACTGTAAGTTATTCAAAGAAAATTGAAGGTGAAAATAGTACTGCAGAACTAACTGATGACGGTTTTAAGGTTACGTTTACAAAAGATGGTAATAATACACCGGGTTTCGCCGCAAATGATGAGAATTCAAGAAGAACTGTAACAATATCATATATCACAGAGTTAAATCAGGATTGGCTGGATCTTATGAATGATAAAAAAGATATCAGTTCTCTCAGGGAGCATAAGAATTCTGATAAGCTTATTGTCGGAGATAATGAATTTCCGAGTGAAAAAACATATGTTGCTGATTATTATGTTGAAAAATCGATAAGCAAGTCTTTTGTGAATGGTTATAGTGCAAATGGAAGTCAGGGAATAACCGGAGATAAAGACAAGAACGGTACAGACATAGAAAAGCTGCCATATTTCAGATTTGAAATTGATCTCGTTGGAATTACTGATGAGGATTTTGACGACGATGGCTATCTTACGATAACTGATGAATTTAACGAGAATCTTGCATATTATTATTCTGATAATTGGGAAGTTGGATTTGGAGGAGTTGAAGACTGGGGAGGAATTAATACCAGAATACAGCCTGTTATTGATGGCTCTCAGGATGGAAAAGTTATATTTAAGGTTAATAAGTCAGATATACCTAAAAATTCAGGCGCCTATTATTCAAAATACAGAATGATATATTTTTTGAGAATCAAGAACAGTGCTTCTCTTGCCAGTATTATCCAGAATGCAGTTCGAGAAGATGATGGTACTGCAACGTTAGAGAATTCTGCATCTGTAAGTGGCTTTGGAGAAGACACTGCTAGTTTTGATTTTTCGTATGATTCTGTGGACAAAACATGTTCTGGTTTTTCGTCATCTAATAGAGATGCAACCTTTACAATAACATTAAACCCTGATGCAGTTGATCTTGATCCATCAAGTGATACGCTTGAAGTAACAGATACATATTCGAAAACGATGAGTATCGATTTTAAGTCGATAAAGGCAACGATAGATGGTGTAGATGATGCTGAAGCACCAAATAATCTTGTGCATTACTATGCAAGTCAGAATGTTTTACATCTTACAGTACCAGATGGTAAAAAAGTTGTGATTACCTATAATGCTAAAGCTATAGGATTTGGTGATCTATCACTTTCAAATACTGTGGAGTTTTCTGGTCAGAATGAAACATGGAGTCAGGATGTTACATATTCTCAAGGATCATCATCAGGAGGTTCGCAGGCGAGTATTACTGTATTTAAATATCAGGATGGAGATATGACCGTTCCGCTTAGTGGAGTTGTATTTGACTTGTATGATAAATCTGATGACACTTTTATTAAGCGATATACTACAGGTGCAGACGGTAAATTTACAATATATAGTGCAGACGGAATTGGATTTAACAAAACATATTATGTAAAAGAAATAAGTGGTGCACCCGAAGGATATAATATGTCTGATGTTAATTGGACATTTACACTTGTAAATAGTATTGCTGAGGTTGATTATTCCTTTGGTGTATGGAAGTATTATGCAGGCGATACTCTTACTGTTTCAAATGAAACAACAAACATGAGTATTCCTGTAACCAAAGCGTGGGATGGAACTCCTGGAAACGAGGCTAAATTCGAGCTTTACAAGGTTGAAGGTGAGAATGAGGTTAAGGTTGAAGGCGTACAGACGCTTGTGCTGAATGCATCCAATAATTGGAAGGGATCATTTACGGATATCCCTCGTAGAGACACTGACGGTAATATCATAGTCTATAAGGTTAAGGAAATTGATGTTCCTGAGAATTATGTATCTGACAATGGAGTGAGAGTAGATAATTCAAGTGACAGCCGTATAGATAAGGGTGTTGTATTTACAAATACAGAAATCGTTAATGGTACTCTGATCATTTCTAAATCAGTTATAAATTCGAACAGTAATAATTCAGATGATACTTATTCTGTTACGATTACAGCTCAGGGCGAAGAAACAATCATTAAATCATCAGATGTGACTGTGTCTGGTGCTGTAAGCTATACAATTGCCGGTGACGACAATAAGAAAACTATAGTGTTTACATTTAAGAAGGGCGACACGGTTACTGTCAGTGGCCTTCCTTACGATTCATATACTGTTGCAGAGGCTGACGGAGAATATACAACTAAGTATATAGTTGGAAATAATGCAGAATCAGATACTGCTGTTGCAACTGTTACTGCTGATGACAAAAGTGAATCGATAACTGTTAAAAATACATATGCAATTGAAAGTGGTAGTCTTACTATCAAGAAAGCATTTGATGCAAACAGCGATAATACTGCACATAAGAATGTTTATTATGTGACGGTACATGATGATTCTAATGTGTACTACAAAGCAGATGGTACGGTTGCAGCAAATGATGCTGATAGGATGATTGCTGTTGATCCGGCTGTTGCTACAGGTGTTACTATAGAGAACCTTCCACTTGGCACCTATACAGTTACCGAGGTTACAGGTGAAGGACCTAACTCTGCAGATGCAGCAACCTATACACGTACAACAACTGTAAAGGTTGGAGATGCTGATGCGGCAGAAGGAACAAGCGGAGAGGCTGTTCTTTCAGATACTCATACAGATGAGACCGTAGTTATTACTAATAAGTATGTTAAAGATAAGGGAAATCTGGTAGTTAGAAAGAGCTTCAGTGGAGTGAGTGCACTTCCTGACAACTTCAAGATAACAAACAACTATAATGGAACTGAATTTACAGTTGCAAACGCTACAGGTGGAACCGGAACAACTGATGATCCATACACATGGACACTTACAGATGTACCGGTAGGTACACACGTAACCTTTACGGAAAGTGGATATGTAGTAGATAACTATACACTTACGATCAATGGTAAAGCATCATCAGTAGCTGGAGCGGCTGTATCTCCTGAAATCGTAGTAGCGAAGACGAATAATGATGAAACTGAGTTTAATAATGTATACACACGTGATACAGGATCTCTTACTATAAGTAAGACTGTAGTCAGTGATGTTGAAGCTGATAAAATTGAGCGTGAATTTGAGTTCGGTATCGGAATATTTGATGAAGATGGTATTCCTGATAATACTGTAACAGGGGATTATGATGCTGGCGATGGTAAAACAGTGACGTTTGAAGGGGGCGGAGCGCAAGTAACTCTGAAACATGGTGAAAGCATAACAATTTCAGGCCTACCAAAGGGTGATGACTATGCTGTGATTGAATATACAGATGAATCAATATTTGATATTTCTCCTGGGTATGAACAGGAAGGAACTATATCAGATACCACATCAACTGCTGCATTTACAAATACACGTAAGACAGGAAACCTTTCTGTTTCCAAAACGGTTGCAGTACCTGATGGTGATGCGATTGATGAAGATAAAGTGTATCATTTTGTTATTACATTAACTGATACTCCTGTTTCCAAAACTTTTGGTGACGTTACATTTGAAAATGGTGTAGCAAATATTACCCTTAAACATAGTGAAACAAAAACTATAGAGGGACTTCCGGCAGGTGTAGGATATACAGTTGTTGAGGCTGAGGCAGATAAGGATGGCTACACCACAACTAAGGCAAATGATACGGGAACAATCACGGCTGATGATACAATAATTGCAGCATTTACAAATACCAAGGGTGCAAATACTCTTACAGTAAGTAAAACTGTTGTTAGTGAAAAAGCTGGCGATGAGGATATCGAATTCGAATTTACGGTAACTCTTGATGATACGGAATTCAACGGCGAATGTGGCGGTATGACATTCGAAAACGGTGTTGCAACCTTCACGTTGAAAGCCGGTGAGTCGAAGCTTGCTTATGGCCTTCCGGTTGGCGTTGATTATACCGTTGAAGAAACTCCGGTTGATCATTTTACTGTTACATCGACAGGTGAAGAAGGAACGATAAGCAATACTGTTCCTCAGACAGCATCCTTTACAAATACCAGAAATACAACCGGAAAAGTTCGGGTTGCAAAGGTATTTACGGGTGTGGACAATAGTCTTATACCTGATGATTTCAAGATAACAAATGATTATAATTCTGATGTGTTCACTATTGATGGCTCGGATGATACTGTTGCACCTGTATCCGGTATCGGTACAGCATCATCACCTTATGTTTGGGAGATAGATGGTGTTACTGAAGGCACTGTCGTTAACTTCACAGAGCATAATTATGAGATAGACTTATATGACGTTCTGATTAATGGTGAAGATGATGAGACAATAGCGGCTTCTGCAGCTGTAGTTGATGAAACAGTAAGCCTTTTAATAACTAATGCATACACAAGACAGACCGGTGGACTTAAGATTGAAAAGAAAGTTGAAAGTGATGTTGATGCTGATAAAGATCCGAGCGCAAAGAAGTTTACTTTCAAAGTTACTATCAAAAAACCTGACGGTACAGTAGATACATCTGTAGTTGGTCATTATGGCGATGATGAGCATGGATTAACATTCTTAGAGGAAGGCGGCGTTGTCGAGGGAATTGAACTTGGCCATGGTGAGTATGTTGAAATAGCAGATGGACTCCCTGCCGGTGATACATATGAGGTGGAAGAGACATCAGATGACTTATTTACTACAACTTATTCTGTAAATGGCGAAGATGCTGTTACCGGAACTACAGCATCAGGAACTATTGCAGATGACACTGAGCAGAGTGTTGTATTTGAAAATACACGTAAGACTACAAGCCTTACCGTACAGAAGACATACAGCGGAATCAATGAACTTCCGGATGACTTTGTTATTAATGTAACCTATGATGATCAGGAATATGGATGCGTTATTGGTAACGCTGATAACAAGGACGAAGAGGGTGCAGGAACAAGTGCAAATCCATATAAGTGGACTATAACTGATGTTCCTCTCGGAGCTACAGTTACAGTTGCTGAAGAAGGCTTCCAGGTTGAAGGTTATACGATTAAGGTCAATGGAGGAGAAGATACAATTCCGAATACAACTGATTCGGTTGAGACTGTAATAAACAGTCTTGGCAATAATGTCACTGTTGATTTTACAAATGCATATACTCAGATAGTTGGTAATGTCAAGGTTGAGAAGTATTTTGAAGGTATAGAAGCATGGGATGATATACCGAGTGGCTTCAATATTACCAATGATTATAATGATGATGTATTTACAATTGGCAATGCTGAGAATAAAGACACTGAAAATGTAGGAACAGCAGAGAATCCTTACTACTGGATCATCGAGAATGTTCCGATCACAGAAGCTCCGATAGTATTTACAGAGAGTGGATTCCTTCTTGATGATTATACTCTTCAGATAAATGGCGAAGTAGTGGATGATGAGGATAGTGATGATGCGAAAGCTACATTAAACAAGGTAGTTGAGGGTGATCCTGTTGACAATACCGGTGATAATATAGTTTCGTTCAGCAATGTTTATGAGCATCAGTTGGGTGACCTCACAATTAGTAAAGATGTTGTGAGCTCTAATGCAGCAGATAGTGATATTGAATTTGAGTTTACTATTACTCTCTATCAAGACTATGTTAGCGATGAGAATAAAGTTACAGAAATCAATGATACGTTTAGTAGCATATTAAATGGCAAATCCACAGATGTGATATTTGATGATGGTGTTGCAACAATAAAGCTTAAGGATGGCGATGATATAACTATCGAGGATCTTCCTGCTGGACTTATAGTTGTTGTTGCTGAAACTGAAGAAGATGCATTTACAACTAAGTATTCAGTTGATAATGGACAGAGTGTATCCAGCTCTTCGGCTTCAGATGAATTGGCTGCTGATGATGAAGTATCAATTGCATTTGAGAATACGAGAGTTGAAGGTGGACTTGAGATTATAAAGATTGTAGACAGTCCATATGATGTTGATATGTTCGATGATGAGGAGGCAGATATTTGGGCTCCGGAATTCGAGTTTACTGTCACACTTTATCATAATGCTATAGATGATGAATATATTGCGACTGATATCAATGGTGACTTTAGTGGAGTTGTGTTTGATAGTGGTATAGCAACATTATCCCTTAAGCATGGCGAGAGTGTAACTATCGAAGGTCTTCCTGAAGGAATATACTATAGAGTTGAGGAAGAAGCTGTTGATGGCTTTAGCATAGTATCTGACGAAACTTTCGAAGGAACCATCAGTAGTGACTCTGTAAGTACAGCTGAATTCACAAATGAACGTGACAGAGCAGATGTCAAGGTTATTAAAACGTATACCGGTATTGATAATCTTCCTGAGAACTTTAAGTTATCATATAGTTTTGAACTTGATAATATTTCCGGTTCGGGCGATCTGACAGTTGCTGATGCTGCTAATAAGGACGATGCAAATGTCGGTACTGCATCAAATCCATATTACTGGATCATTGAGGATGTACCATCAGGCGCAACTATAAACATTGAGGAATCAGGTGCATATGTTGAGAACTATACACTCAGTGTGGTTGCGGGTGATAATGTTGCTGAAGATGTTACAAGTAGTGCTGATACCGTATCTACAGGTGATATTACTGTTGATATTGATGATGTGGATACTGACACCGGTCGTTATCCTGATATTGTATTTGAAAATACGTATGAAGAGATATTAGGAAGTTTGACGATTCTTAAGGATTTTGATCAGGACAGTGACGACGATGCACATAAAGACAGCTACTACATCACTCTTAAGAAGGGCGACGAGTACTTTAATTCATCCGGAGTAAGCACAGGCACAACTGCCACAGAGATTGAAGTTCCTGCTGATGATAACGGAATAACAATCAATGATCTTCATCTTGGTACATATACTATTACTGAGGTGAAGAGTGGACCTAATTCTGCTGAAAAAGAGTATTTTGATCTTGTTACAACTATATCGAGTGACGGCACTGTATGTGAAAATGGAAGTATCACACTCAACGCTGATAGCACTGATAAAATTGTAACAATCACAAACAAATACACAAGGCAGACCGGTGATCTTGAACTCAGTAAAGCTTTGGTTTCAGACGTTGGTGCCGATGCTGATCAGAAATTTACATTCACTGTAACACTTGAAAAGGATGGCAGAATAGCAACTGATCTGAGTGGTACTTTCGGTGACATGACATTTACTGAAGGTGTGGCTACTGTAGAGCTTAAGGGCGGCGAAAGTGCAACAGCTACAGGACTTCCTCAGGGATACACATATGAAATTGAAGAGGCTGCTGTAGATAACTTCGTTAATACTGGAAAAACCGGTGATACAGGAATAATTGGTGAAGAAAAATCATCTGCCTTATTCACAAATACACGTAATACAGGTGAACTTGAGGTTTCAAAAACAGTAATTGATGATTCAAATTCGTCAACTGATATAAATTTTACTTTCAAAGTAAAACTGTATCTTGGTGATACTTATAATGTTGATGAATCAATTAGCAAGACATATGGCGATATGACCTTTGTAAAGGGTGTTGCTGAGTTCACTCTTAAGGACGGAGGTTCAAAGACGGCTACCGGACTTCCGGCAGGAATAAGATATGGCGTTGAGGAAACTCAGGTAGATGGATATAAGTGCGATGTCGATTTAGACAGTGCATATGGTACTGTTCCGACAAATGGCGAATCCGTAACAGTTGAGTTTACAAATACCAAGCTTGGTTACATCAATATAACCAAGACTGTTGATTCCACTGTGCATGATGATAAGATATCATATATGACAAGCTTCCCGATTACAGTGACTCTGTATAAACTGGTTGATGGAGATCTTGTTATAGATACTTCAATAAATGGTCAATATGGTGCATTTGCATTTGCTGAAGGTGTATCAACATTGAGCTTGGGCCATGGAGAAACCGCGACTATTATCGGACTTCCTGCAGGTACTATTTACAAGGTAACTGAACCGGACAGCGATATCTTCGATGCTGTTATTAAAATAGGCGATACTGAAACGAATCAGGGAACTGCAACAAACGGTGTTACTGATATAAGCGTTACAAATACACGTAAGACCGGTAATCTTGTAATATCCAAGAC
>OCTW011593433.1_pt1 | contig 16932 bp, 10 predicted proteins | sample 1539671 | NCBI WGS metagenome assembly OCTW01 (sample SAMN02144230, study PRJEB22623) | gut metagenome | biome: sheep rumen | host: Ovis aries | place: New Zealand
GCATATACGAGCGTCAGCGCACCGATTGAGTTCAGAATCTGTATGCCGAAGCATGTCCAGCTCGCACCGGCTACACCTTCCTGAGCAAAGAACTCGGGTGCAGTCATAGGCTCACTGTTCATCAGCCACGCTACAGGTATAAGCACCAGTCCGGAGATCGCCATCCATATAAATATACTCTCGGCGTCCATCGAATTGTTCGCAAACTTCATAAAGAATCCCTGCACGCCCCAGGCAAACAGCACCAGCACTGCCAGCACGATCCACAGCCAGCCGCTGACCGGACTGCCGTCACCGCCGCTCTGAAGCGAGAGCAACAGGATGGCGGCCAACGCCACTACGATACCTGCAATCTGCCAGCGCGTAGCTTTCTCCTTGAGGAAAACGGCAGCCAGAGTGATTACAATCACCGGTGACATCGATATGAACGGGAAGATGATATATGCCGGACCCTCCGCCAATGCCTTGAACAGCACAAGCTGACCGCCTGCGCCCAACAGACCTACCGTGCAGCCAAGCAATGCAGACTTCCAGTCGTGCATGAACTTACCCTTGTTCACAATCAGCGCCGCTATGGCACACGGCACCATCGACAGTGCCCACAGGATATAAACAACCGTTTCCGGTATCCCTGCTTTATCCATCTGCAGGTCAGAGAATGCACCCCATATACCCCAAGTCACTACTGTGATGAGAATAAATACGAGCCAAAGTTTGTTCTTCATATTATATGCATTTAACGTTTTACCTTGTTTTTTTGTAGTTCTATTTTCGGTGTTACCCCGACGGTCAACCGACGGTCAGCCGACGGTCAAGGCTAACAAGACTACTTTATCAGTTCAAAATACGGCAACCGTTCCAGCGGCACTTTGATGCGATACGTCTTGCCGCCTTTGTACTTCTTGCCCTGCTCATCGCGCCATGTGCCCTTGGGCAGACGTACGTCGCGCTCCAGACTACTATCCACTACCGGAGCTACCAGGTATTTATCACCGAGCATGAACTGGTCCTTGACATCCGCAAAACCCTCGTGTGGGAACTGATATTCCATCAGTCGCACAATCGGCTCGCCGGTCTTGGCTGCCTGACGCGCATACTGCATGATATACGGTGCAAAGTCGGCGTGCAACTGAGCCATCTTTTGTACTATAGCGAGGTTCTCCTTACTGAGTATGCGCCACGGCGCAACCGAGAACTGCATCATCGGCATCAACGCGTGTACCTGTGCCGAACGAACAATGAGGGCCTGATCGAACTCGTCATCCTTGATGTTCAGGAACGCTGCAAACTGTCCGCCGCCTACCATATCCGGGCAGGCGTATGCATAACCTAACAGACCGGCCACACACATTTGCGGTATAAGTTGCTGCACTGCTGCCCAACTGTAATCCTTGTCACCCAGACGCTGTACAAGCGGCTGACCGCCCATCTTCCAGCACGCGCGGTACTCGTTGAACGGGAACTTAAGACCAATCTTCGCCCACGACATCGTGTGATCCACATTTGTGGCTTTGCTATCAAAGGCAACTATACGCGCAGAGGCATAGCAGTTGTTGTCGCCCGCATCGAACTTGAAACCGTCGATGCCATACTCCGCCTGCGCCTGCTTGAGCACGCTTACAAAGTATTCGGCAGCCTTGGGATTGGTCAGGTCGTAACAAGCCGAGTAACCGTTCCACCAGTTCAGTATGGCCGTACCTCCGTCACGGTTACGCAGCAGGTAGCCTTTCGCCTCCAGATCCCTGTATTTAGGTGAGTCAGGACTGACGAACGGACATATCCACACCATCACTTTGAAGCCCAATGCATGCAGCTCATCAATCATCCCCTTCGCATCGGGGAAACGCTCTGCTTTGAACTGGAAATTACCGTAATACCGCTGCCAGTTGTCGTCAATCATCAGCACACCGGCAGGAAAACCGTTGTCGATGATTGCATGCGCGTAGCGCAATATATCCTCCTGATTCTGGTTGTACATCAGTTCTATCCACGTGTTGTATTGCGGACGGGTGAAGAACAACGTATCAGGCAACTGCCCGTTGGCGGGGAAGTAACGCGCCTGGGCAGCCAAATAGGCGTCACGCAGCGTGTTGCCCGCCTTGACGGGTATAACCGGGTGCGAAGTGCGTATCGTACCGTTCTTCACTGTGAAGTTAAACGCTTTGTCACTCCACATATACTCGCCGTCCGACGACAGGAACAACGGCACCAACTGATTGTTGGCATCCTGCGTGTTCAGGTCAAACAGCGGCTGATCAGTGTATGGCTGTTCGTGACCCAATCCTACTGCCGCACCCCACCAGTACGCATCCTGCGCACTGACTGATACAGCAGCAAGCAACAGTATATATAATATCCTTTTCTTCATTATCTTCTTTATCTTTCAGTGAAACGGTCTTTTGTCTCTCAGCAGCCAAGTTTGGCTGCGGTCTCTCTTCTGTCGCGCCAGCGGTCTCTCTTCTGTCAGCGAAGCGGTCTCTCTTCTGTCAGCGAAGCGGTCTGTCAGGCGCCTTGCGCCGGTCTTTACTCTACAGTAACGGTGGTAATATAGTTGTAACCGGTCGTCTCATCCCACATATTCTCGTTCGCGAGACGGATGCTGTAGCGCGGATCGTTATGCAGCGACTCGTATGGATCGGGCAGGTTCATATAGAGTTTGTACTCGCCTTTCATGCTCGCATCCAGAGTGCAACTCAAGGTGAACCGGTGTTCCTCACCCGGCAGCCAGAAACGCGGATCTTCAGTCTGCGGATAAACGAACTTCTTGCTCGGATCACTTGCGCTGACAAGGATAAGCTCCAAACCGCGTTTGTTCATCGGGGCAGCAAAACCTACGTTGTTCAGCACAAAGTATGCCTCGAACTTCTGTCCCGCTTTCGGAGCAGGAGTTACGATAGCCTTATTAAGTACCAGACGGTAACCAAGTCGATGAAGGATGGTATCCATCGTGCCGTCGCCACGCCACATACCCGTTACTTCTTCGCGGTAGTCGCGGTTGAGATACGACCAATGGTATTTAGCCATCTCCTTCAGGGCGTAATCACCGCCCGAGTACGGCATTTTCTTCTCACAGGTCTCACCGCCCATGATGGTATATTTGGTATCCTCAGCCCAGAAATCGCGCTCTTTGTTTCCGCCAAGGTAAGTACCTACGTCATTCGAGGAAGATACAAAGCAGTCGTTGTGTCCGCATATACGGGCTTTTATCGTTGGCTGGTACGCTTCTTCAGCAGTCAGCGGTGACGACAGCGAATCGCCGCGCATCCTCAGGTAGCGCATTTTGTACGCAGGGATACGCAAGGCAATCTGGCGGCTCTCGGGTACTACGCGCATAAAGTGCTCCAGCAACTCCCAGCGCATCTCGTAGTCGGAATCTTTGGTCGGATTCATCTTGTAGCCGGAGTCGGTGTAGTACCACTCACCCCATGAACCGATCCAGCCGCATTGTACGCAGTAGATCACATCTGCATGCTTCTGCAGGTACGGGGCTATCTGGTCCATGTGCTTGCTGATCCATTCGGGAGTTGCATTCCAAGGCTTATCCTTCGTATTCATGCTACTTTTATATGAGAAGCGAAGTACGACTTTTGCACCGCCTTCGCGTAGGGCATTCATGTTGGTCTCCAGGCGGTCGAGGAACTCCTGGGGTATATCGCTCTCCATATAATCGGTCAGATAATAGGAGTGCAGGTAGAGGGTCAGTTTGTACTGCGACTCTCTGTTTCGGCTGATGATAGTGGCATCAGCGTGTGAATTGAGATCAGCCGAGGTGTAATAGATCTGTACGAACAATCCGCGCTCGGGATTAGGGAATATCTCGTCTGACTCACTGAAAGTTACGGTTGTACCTTCCGGCTCTTGGGGTTGGGGATCCGGATCCGGCTGGGGATTATTTTGATTGCATGAGGCTAACAGCAAAAGGCTGAGAGTATAAGGCAGAAAGTTTCTCATAACGGTAATTAGGGGAGAGATTTATAAAAAACAGTGTCGGTGTGGTTGCGGTGTGCCCCCACACCGGCACTTCAATCAACATTGATTAAGCTTAATTTGTTGGGTAAGTTAAGTTAACTTGCTTCCGGAATTACTTGTTAATCTTAACTTTCAGCTTGGCAACGTGGCCACCGGGGTTCTCCTCGGTTTCCTCGCCAATAGGCAGAATACCTACAGAGTTCCAGTTTTGCTGGATATCGAAACCGATACCAAACTCTTCGTTGTTCATCGTGAAACCAGAAGCAGGAACCGTAGCGAGCAACTCGCGGAGGAGTTGGATCTCGAACTTGCCATTTACGTACTCGCTGGCACCTACAGGAAGTTGACCTTCACCGATGATAGCGCCCCAGAAGTCAGATGCATCGTGAGTTACGCTCGGGTCAGTCCAATAGTCCCATCCGTTTGCACCAACTTCTCCCCACCATCTGTAAACGCCAGGATTGTAGCTGCACGGCTCGCCCTCTGCCCACAAACCGGTCTCGCAGAGGATGTCACAGTTAGCATCTGCGAACTCGTCACCATAACCACCGGTAGCATCGCTGTTGTCAGCGTCAATGTAAACGTGGAACGGAACCCAAGAAAGGTCGGTAATGTCGTCCATGTTCGGCTCAACGAGAATGCTGATGTACATCTCGGTTGCATACACCTTAACACTCTTCAGACCCAGCATTGATGCGCCATCAGGGCAAACTGCGGAAACAACATACTCTGCAGGCAGAGCATCCCAATCAGCCAATGAGTTGTCGGTAACATTGACCTCGGGTACAGAAGAAGGAGTTACATCACCCTCTTTTACAGTTACTTTGCACGTAGCAGTAGCATTGGACTTAACAGCCTTGGCGGTAATAGTAACTTCGCCCTTAGCGTTACCTGTTACCAAACCTTTGTCGTTAACACCGGCAATAGCAGCATCGCTGGAAGACCAGGTAACTTCCATGTTTGCACTCAGTTGAACTGTAGCACCAACAGAAACTTCTGCTTGAGCCGGAGTAATCTTCAACTGTGCCTGCGGCTCATCTTTCTTGTTACAAGCCATCAATGTAAGCGCTGCAAGCGCGATAGCAAAAAATTTGTTCGCTTTCATAATGATTTGTGATTAATTGGTTAATAATAAATGTTGATTGTTGTCTTTATCTTTATCGGGGTCCCCGCAAATTTCAATTTGTGGGGAGAGCGAAGGCAATCATGCACTTTATGTTGCAGGGCAACATCCGGATGCATGATTTGCCGAACGCATTAATAACCCGGGTTCTGCGGAATTCCGCTTACCGTCCATTCGTTGTTAGGAATAGGATAGATGATATGGGGATCATTGTAAGAAACGATCTTCCAAGGTTGTGCACCCGGGTAGCGACGGTCCATATCCAGTTTGTTGCGATATACATCGAACACGCGGTGTCCCTCAAACGCCAGCTCCAAGCGGCGCTCATCCATCACGACATCGGCAGCATTGGCGTAGCCGTGCATATTGCCGGTGGAGAACAAGCCCTCAGCGGGGATATTGGCACGCGTACGTATAACATTGACGTCAGCCAAAGCCTCGGCATCCTTGCCCGTACGGGCATAAGCCTCAGCGCGGTTGAGGATAACCTCAGCCCAACGCAGCATAACCGGTGAGCAAAGCATCGGATCGCCATCCTGATAACTGAACTTATTCATATAAATCACAGGGTGCGTATTACGCTCAAGCATCTTCGGAGTAATGCGGGCGGTGCACTCTTCGCCACCGTAGTTAACGTAATATTCGGTGTACTCACCATTTACTGTACGCTTCTGAACAGTGTACTTCACGCCGCCATCGGTAAACGTATAATCGTCACCCGACTTGGTAAGCGCGAACTTCAGGTTCATGCGCCCTGATTGGTCATCGGGTGTAGCAGGGTCGGGGAAGTAAACGTATCTTGCCGATGCGTCCTGAACCTGCGGCACGAAGATCTCCGTAGCACGAATATCAGTAGGATAGCGGTCATACAGGTTCTGCAGGGGCACGGAGGGATAGATCTCACCCCAACCTATACCATCCTTCAGATACATCGATCCGGCAGACGATTGACCGGTGGACTCGGTAAGTTCAACTGCTATGCAGAACAAAGTCTCCTTCGAATTCTTGGTATGCGAGAAATAGTTAGGATACTCGGCTGTAGAAACGATTTTGTCTGCAGGGTTAGAGCCCAATATCTCGTTAGCAATGGCTATACACTTGTCATACTGCTCCATGTACAGATATACGCGTGAGAGCAATCCGAGAGCTGCGTCATGACAGGGGTAACCGGCGTTGCCGCGCGACTTGCCCATCAATTCGCCTGCCTTCTGCAGGTCAAGCACGATCTGGTCGTACACCTCGCCAACGGAGTTACGCTTGGTCTCAGGCGAGCTGGTTGAGGTACGCAGAGGCACGCCCAGATTATCGCGGCCATGGCTATAGGGGCGAGCGTATAGCGTAACCAGATGCAGGTGCAGCAGGCCGCGCATGAAGTATGCCTCGCCCAGAACCTGCTTGTTGTTCGGGTCGTTCTCGTCGAGCGCACCAATCACCGTATTGCACATATAGATGGCCTTGTAGGCAATCATCCACAGGGTACCCACGTTCTTCAGTCCATCGGTCATCATATACGCTGTAGCCTCATAGAGAGGGTCAGTGGTGTGTGACGACAGGCAGGTGTTGTCACCGGGGAACTCTGCCAACTGGAAATAGTGACGGATATAGGTATTACCGCTGGCATAGCCAAGGAATTCAATCTCATCCTTCAGCAACGCATAGCAGCCGTCCATGATGTACTCGGCGCCCTTGGCATCTTGCAACAACAGATCGCCGTTCAACTCATCCGACGGGAAGACGTCGAGGTTGCAACTATTCAGACCGAACACCAGTCCCAGTGCCGCGATCAAATATAATGCTTTTGTTTTCATAATCTTCATGATTTTTCTTTGTTTCGGTTATTCAACATTTCGATATTCCGATATTTCGATATTTCGATGACCTGCGATTAGAATGATATCTCCAATCCGCCCATGAACGAGCGGCCTACAGGATAGTTCTCGGAATAGAAACCAGCGAGGCTGTAAGTAGATTTCTCAAGCGTAATCTCGGGGTCCATTCCTGAGAAACTTGATGCAGTCCACAGATTATCGGCTGTGAAGTAGATACGGCACTTGGTCATGTGCGCCTTGCTGATGAGTTTGGTCGGGAAATCATAACCAACCGTCAGGTTCTTGATACGGAAGTACGAGCCGTCCTCCAGATAACGAGAAGAAATCTGATTGGCGTTCTTGTTGCCATTCAAGGTTGCCTTCGGGTGCGTAGCGCCATTCGGGTCCTCAGCAGTCCAACGTTTCCACCCAAGAGGTGAATCGGTAATCGAAAGTTGGTTGTAGCCTAAGTAGGCACCGTCGGCATCGGATGAGTGACGGGTGTAGTTGTAAATCTTGTTGCCGTACTGGAAGTTGGTGTTGATATTCAGGAATATGCCGTTCCAGCTAACCTGCGTATTCAAGCCGCCCGAGAACAGAGGTGTAGCCTTGCCTACGATGCGCGCTTGCGTAGCGTTGTAATCATTGGTTGTGGTCTTGTTGCCATCGGCATCCAATACATAATTGCCGTCAGCATCCACTACGTACCACAGCGGATCACCGTTAGCAGGGTCAACGCCAGCCCACTCCTTCATGTACCATGAATAGATATCTTCGCCCTCCTTAACAATCTGGTTGACAGACGATGCGGTCTGCAGGAACGACTCATGATTCGGCAGGTAGGTTACGCGGTTCTGGTTCATGCCGATATTGAAGCCCAGATCCCAACGCCACTTGTTTTGGTTGATGATGTTGGCATTGATGCTGAACTCTATACCGCGGTTGCGAACACGACCTACATTCTCCATTCGCTGATAGAAACCCGTCGAAGGAGCAAGCGGCTTATACAGCAGCAACTCATTGTTATCGGTCTGATACAGATCGATGGTCATCTCTACGCGTTTGATGAACGTGAGGTCAACACCGACGGATGCCATGTAGGCTGCCTCCCAATGCAAGTAGTCATTGGCAGGACGACTCGGGCTACCGGCTACTTGGTTCTGATAGAGCTTATTCAGAGCATACGTACCAAGGTACTGGAACGCGGGTATATTATTATTACCCGTCAAGCCATACGACGCGCGTAGCTTGAGGAAGCTGACTACATCCTGCCCCTTCATGAACTCCTCGTTGCTAATCAGCCAGCTGGCTGCTACAGACGGGAAGTGACCAACGCGAGTCTTGCTGGCGAACAGCGAGCTACCCTCCGTACGATACGAAGCAGTGATGAAATAACGCTTGCCATAATCGTAGCTGGCCTGGATGAATGCTGCCCAACTCTTGCCCGGGATGATATATCCGCCGTTGGCTAACGGAGCCGACGAGTTAAGGGCATCAACAGCATTCGGCATGCCGTAGCCGGAAGCAGAGGTATATTCGGTGCTCCATGTGCCGAACTCCTGACCGATCATGGCATTGAAACTATGCTTATCCCATTGGTAGCCACCCTTCAGGATATTGGTCGTACCAAATGATTTGCTCATGCCTACATCCTTGCCCAGATATCCGTCTTTGTACGTTGAATCGTACGTACGCGGATCAATGAATGATGACGACAGCCAATGGCCTGCGCCAAACGTATTCGTAGTTGTGAAGTGCAACCAATCGGTGAAGTGCACACCTAACTGCAGCACGCCTGAGAAATCAAAGTTATCCGACTTTATATAGTTGTACTGCGTGCCGTGCAGCGAGTTCCACGTCTCCTGACTCCACCACTTCTGACCATTATCCGGACGGGTGGCACTGGAGATATATACGTATTGGTTGGTCAGGTTACCATTCTCATCGTATGCGTAGGGGCTATCCCACGGCATCTTAAAGAATGCATCACCCAACATCGTCCAACTGGACGGATAGCTAACAGTTGATTTGCTGAAATCCACCTTGACATTCATATCCAACCACTTAGTAATATCAGCGCGCAAAGATGCGTGACCGCTCACCTTCTGCATACCCGTGGTCTTGAGTGTACCTTCCTCACCGAAGTAGTCAAGCGATACATAGTATCCTATGTGCTCCGAGCCACCATGAACGGCTACGTTGTAGTTCTGAATCACACCGGTCTTGAAGAACTCATTCTGCCAGTTGCAATCCTGCTCCAACAGAGTCTGGGGATAAGTTAGTTTGAACACGGTTGGTGAGAACAGTTGGCTGTGGAAATTGTAGAGCTCCTCAGACTTCATCATGCGGAAATTACCAAACAATGCCTGCTTGGCACCTGCCTTGGCACTCAAATCCACATGTACCTTGTTGCCTTTCTTTCCCGACTTGGTCGTAACAACAATTACGCCGCCTGCACCTGCTGCTCCGTAGATACCCGTTGAGCCGGCATCCTTCAACACGGAGATCGTCTCAACATCGTTCGGATTAAATGTACCACCCATCACGCCATCCACAACGTATGCCGGTTGGCTACCAGCTGTGATGGAACCTGTGCCACGGATTCGGATTTGCGCTGCATCACCCGGCTGACCACCGGCATTGCTTACGAACAGACCTGCCACCTTACCCTGCAACATGTTACCTATATCATTCGTGGTAACATCCGTAAGTTGCTCGGCTGAAACGGTAACTACAGCGGAGCTCAACTCTGCACGTTTAACTGCCGAATAACCGAGGGATACAACCTCTTGCAGTTGTTGAGCATCGGACTCCATGATAACCTGCATACTTGCCACGGCACGCACTTCGATCGTCTTGTAGCCAATGTACGAGAATTGCAATACAGACTTGTCGGGAACAGTAATCTCGAAGTTACCGTCAAAGTCTGTAATGGTACCTTGTGTCGTACCCTGCACGAGGATACTTACACCAATCAAAGGTTCCGAGCCGTCGGCATCGATAACCTTGCCTTTCACGTTGATGTCAGCAAAAGCTGATACAGCAAGCATCAGGCTCAATAGGATTGCTGGAAATCTTTTCATGTGATTAAATATTTTGGTTTGTTGTCTTTTCTAATATCTGTCAGCGAAGCGATCTGTCAGCGCAGCGGTCTGTCTTCTGTCAGCTGCGGGGTCCCCACAAATAACATGCAGTGGAGTGCTTTGCAGCGGTCTATTGCTCAACAAGTTTGAGCAAATAGCTCCGCTCAAAGTCCACTTCAATCTTCGGGTTGCTGCCGTCCACGGTGAACTCCTTGGGTTCATCGGCTGCATACTCGATGGCAGTGTACGTCTTGCCGGGCTCCAGTCCGCGGAGCTCCAACGTACCTTTATAAGAAGGAACAGGCACTGTTGCTGCATCCACATGCGCCGGATCCATTGCACCTTCCGGAGCTATAGGATCAACGTAGAATGCATAATACATTGCATCCTTTGCGCCTTCGACTTTCGACTCTTGGCTTTCGACTTTCGACTTTCGACCTTCGACTCTTATAACATGTGCCTCCGGATAGTCGTACCCCCATGTGTAGAGATTCAGGTACTCGCCGCGGGCGAGGTTATTCTCCTTATAGATCTTCATCCATTTGCGGATGAGTGCTTCTTTCTCCGGTGTCAGCAGGAACGGACCTTCCTTCCAGTTCGGGTTGTCTTTGGGCCAAGTGAACTTTGTGCCTATAACCGATCCCGTACCAATCTGCGAAGCAAAATCGTTGCCTCCGTCCGTCAACTCTACATGGTCGCCGTAGTATGCCAGCTCCGGCGCCATAGCGGCGTATGCTTTGCGTTTCATACGTACCTGACGCGACGACATCGGATCAGAAGCCACAGCCTGATTGATCTCAGGAACAAGGAAGTAGTTCACCGCACAACCGCACGGGCACACCTGAATAACTGCATCGGGTTTGTACTGGCGAGCCTGGTCATATATCTTGCCGAAGTACGTAGGCATCTGCTCCGGCGCATCCCACGGGCTCTCCAATGCGGACGTCTCGTTATAGTCGGGCAGACAGCAGTTCAGGTGCTGACCGTCAATCTTCAAACCGTCGAAGTTCCATCTGTTCAGAAACATATCCAGCAGGTCTTTCGTATAGGCATCAACACCCGGATTCACAGGCGACAAATACCAACTGTCCCACCAGGTGATATATTCGTGCGCCCATTCTTCTGTCTTGAGCAAATATTCAGGGTGCTCTTTCACCAACTTCGTATCAGGGTCGGCTGCCAGCGGTGCCCACCACAGTTTGGCTTTCAATCCGCGCTTGTGGCACTCGTCGGTTATGTGACGCATATCTTTGTCACCGCCGGGGAACAGCTCGTTGGTGTTCCAGTCGCCTTCGGCTATCTGGTAACCGTCGTCTATGTCCACCCAAGTGAAACCTAATTCAGCCACCTTGTCCAGTGTACCCAGTACCATTTTCATCTCAAACGGACGACCGTAGCCCCATGCGCACCATACAGGCTCAAACGCCTGCGGCTCCGACGGCTTCATCTGCACGCCTTCGTTAGCCTGCATGTAATCGGAGAAGATGCGCAGAGCATTGAAATAGTCACCCTTATGGCTGAGGCGGAAAGCCTTGAAGCATTTCAACGTATCGCCTTGAGCCAACTCTACCGACTGAGGCAGGTTATAATGCAGCGCCATGGTCACTTTGTTGTCGTAGCGTTTCCACTCAACCGGCATTGATATCATACGCAGCACCGGCTCAAACAGACCGATAGCCTGACCGCCGTCACGTTGCCAGAGATCCACAACAGGTATACCTCCGCCGTAATCGGTGTTGTTCATGCCAAGGTAGTTGTCCTTCTGGAATCCCTCCTTCACCGGCAGCACCCAGTCCATACGTGCGCTCGTGCTGCTCGGCTGAAGCGACCACACGACATCTTCCTTCGCCTCAACAGCCGTGCGGCAAAGCTCGTATGCTTTGACGGTCACAGGCTTGCCCAGATTGATGAACTGCGTCTCTACCACCTGCAATCCCGGCACTCCGTCAACATTCGTCACGGTCTGCTGCTTGATCACATGCAGTCCGTCACGCTGATAGGGGAACTCCTGCATATCGGCTTCGGCACAGATCAGTCGTTCGCTGTCCTGTTTCGGCTGGCAAGAAGCAAGACAAATGACCGCTACGCTCAAAGATAAAAGATAAAGGACTTTTTTCATAACTTTTCGTAATGTCGGTGTTACGTAATGTCGTTATCTCTATTATTTATACTCGTTGAGTATCCGCTCTGCGTTGTCGTGATAAATCTTCTTCAGCACCTCGTCAGGCAGATTGAAGCCCGAGAGCGCCCAGTGGTATCCGTACTCGGGGATATAGAAGTGCTCGTCGTTGGTCTCCAATACGCGGAAGATGTTGCGGTACATCTGCAGTTCATAGCCGTTGTCCGTGCCGAACAGTACGCGATCCTGGTACTTGATTAGGAACTCGCGTGTAGCGCGCGGCGTGTGCGCGGACTCAGCCACGCGGGCAGCGATATCCACATACATGTTCGGATACTTGTCCAGCATCTCACCCAAACGAACCCAGTCGTGCGACATGTTCAGGTAATGGCAAGCGATGAACAATGTACCCGGATTCTCGCGTACGGCGTTCTCAAAACTCTCAACCAGCTTCCAGTAGCCGTAGCAGTTCGTGGTATCCACGTGCCAGTTCACGGCATTTACCAGACCGTCGTTGGTCTCATCCATCGGCAGGTACATCCAGTACGGCTCGGCTATATGGATGCTGATCGGCATCTTCAACTCGCCTGCCTTGCGGATCAGCGGCTGGATACGCGGGTCGTCGATATGAATATCCTTGCCTTCTACAGGGCGCGCATACAGGTCACCTTCGCCTTTGTCGCCCAACTCACCTATACCTACTGCGCCAAGTTCGTTATGATAGCGCTCCAGCAATTGGCAAGCCTTCTGAATACCTTCCTCGCTCATATCCGAGTAATCGAAGCAGCACCAGAAGCGGAAACGGTCCTTGTACGGAGCGTAGAGTTCTACCACCTCCTCAAACGGACGACCGATCCACGAGCAATGCATTACTGCGGTGTGCAGCACGCCAACCTCGTCCATGTTCTTGCACCACTGCTCGATGTCGGCTGCGCTTTCAACGTAGTCGTGCGAGTGCATATCAATTATCGGGAACTTAGCCTTATCTACCTGCGTTACAGGGATATTGTTCACCACAGTCGGATTAAAATCTTTCAGCAGAATCTTGTCCACAGGGTTTGCCGATTCGCCCGAAGGCTTCGCATTGCAAGCTGTCAACACTACGGCGGCGCAGAATAGGTAGAAGAGTTTTTTCATATCAGTCAATGGTTTATATCCAAAGCGCGTACGAAAACATATTACACGCTTTATTTTTTCGGCTGCAAAGTTACAAAAAAATTTGCAATTTTCAGGTGTCAAAACATATGCTCTATAACATATTTTCGAAACACCACCGCATAACACATATATTTTCAATATATTACAAGTAGCGAAACCCGTAACACAACCATTTCGCAATGTTTCGAAAAGAACAAACGAAACTTTTTATTTGCAAATATGATTTTTTTTTTGTAATTTTGCACCCGAAATGACCAAATAACCAAATCGTAAATACCCTCATGAATTCATCATCTGCAAAAGAGCGCAGGGCGCTCATACTACAATTGCTCGAACAGAAGCAGGAGGTTCAGGTCACCGAGCTTAGCCGCCAAACCGGTATATCGGAAGTGACTATACGAAAGGATCTGACCATTCTACAGAACCGGCATCTGCTGCTGCGGACGCGAGGCGGAGCGATGCGCAAACCTGTGGAGAACACCAACGAGGAAACAGCTATCGATCGTAAGCGGCTGTTCAACATCAAGGACAAAGAACGCATCGGCGAGGAAGCTGCCAAACTTATCAAGGACGGTGACTTCATCATGCTCGACTCAGGCACAACTACGCTCGAGGTCGCACGACATCTCGGGCAGTTCCACCACCTGCGTATTCTGACTAACGCCATGAACATCGCCACCGAACTGATGCAGTACAAGCGATTCGATGTCGTTCTTCTGGGCGGAAACGTGCGTATCAACAGCCACTCTATGGTCGGACCGCTCGCACTTTCTGTCTTGCGTAACTTCAGAGGCTACAAACTGTTCCTCGGCGTGGACTCGTTCTCCTTCGAGAACGGTGTGAGTACGCCCGATCTTGAGGAAGCGTTGCTCAACCAGGTTATGGTGCAGCAGGCGGCTAAGGTCATTGCGGTCTTCGACTCATCGAAGTTCAACAAACGAAGTTTCGTTCACGTCGCCAATGTTAACGAACTGGACTGCATCATTACCGACCACGCTATTCCCATCGGAATGCCGGGCAAACTCAAATCTGCCGGAGTGGAGGTTCGGCTCGTCTAATCCCGTTATCTGTCTTTTATCGCTCCGTTTCCGCTCTTTTATACATCATTTTTCGACCCAAACACGTAAACGACACGTAAACGAGACGTAAACGAATCGTAATCGGATGCTACTCTTATCCTACTATCTTCATAACAAACAAACATTCTTATAATCAGCAAACAAGCCTCCGCATGTGCAGAGGCTTGTTTTCTATTCAACATCCTTTGTCAGGATGAGTATGGCGGCAAAGGATTGCTTATTGCAGTTGTCCTTGCGCGTTGAACATCTGACCGTCGCGAATGATGAACAACTGACCGTTGATGATCATCTTCTGTGCCTTAACAGCAACATTGGCGTTGTCGATACTCGAAGGAACCGGGAAGGTGATGTTCAGAGCGTTGGTAGCGAATGTCCATGTCAGAGTGTACTCGCCGGCTACGTCAGCCTGAAGAACCATATTGTCACCGTTTCCGGTAATATTCTCAGCACCGGTGAACTCGCGATGATAGCTGTAGCCGTTCGAACGCCAGTCGCCACCGTTCAGGATAACCTTGAACTCATAGTTGCCCGGTTCAAGATTCAGTGCGCCGGTAGCAGTCTCTTTGTTGTCAGCGAGGACAAATACTACTTCAGCAGCCCAGCTGTCCCATCCTCCCTTGGCGGAAACGGTAGGATCAATCTCTGCCGAACCGGTCTTGACCAGTTCTGCACCTACATTACCGGAAGCCGGAGTGAAAGTAATCTTGAGGGTATAAGTAGCAGCCTCCGAAACATTCAGAGCATAGTTCTGAGCAGGCCAAGCGGTTGTCCATGCGTGATCTTGGCAAACCTTGAACTCGATCGTACCGGCAGGAAGTTCGAGATTGGCTTTCTCCCATTTGTACGAGCCGTCGTCTTGCTTAGCCATATCGTTGGCAGTGTTTGTCGGATCCCAAGCAGTACCGAAAGCAACAGCCGAACTACCGGCTACGGTATATGTATGCTCTACGCCTGAAGGCTCTACATACGGACCGACAACGATAGCTGCAAGCGATTTTTCACTCGGAGTGTACACGAACACAACGGTATCCTTTGCCTTCAATGTGGTCGGCTGATCATTGGCGTCGAATGCTGCAATATTCTCTATTGGGTACCAATCTGAACCTTCGTCAGACGCAGCAGTATTGATGTTCACACCTGTACCGCCGAATACAACACCTTCCAATTGGTAGTTACCGTCCTGAAGCTTAGTCATTTCTTTCCATGTCCAATCAGAAGCAGCGTCCCAGTTGTTCTTCAGGTAGTATTTAACTTCTGGAGCAACACTCGGAACCCAACGCGGGTCACCGATAGGCTGACCATCGTTCATTGTCAGAGCAGGCGAACCCTCACCAAGCGTATAGTTTCCATTAGCTGCATCTACAAACTTAGGATCAACTTGCGTGCAATTATTCTTTGTAACCGAGCTATGAATACCTGTTCCACTATCTTTCAGATAATTATATGTGATGCAGTTATTAGCTGTCACACCGCGCATAGCACGAATGCCGTCTTGTGCTGTAGCCAGCATGAAGATACTATTAGAAACAACACCTTTCGTAATCGTAACTTTGGACACAGCAGAGTAATCCGTGTTCATCGGTATTGCATCATAGAATGTACAATGATCAACAAGGAAATCTGCATCTGTTGCTCTTACATCAATAACACCTGCGTAGTAACTGCTTGCATCTGTTGTAATATTAGCAATCGTTGAATTGGTAATTTGAACTTTGATTGCAGCTGTGTTTTCCACAAATAGAATGCTCTTCATAATATTGTGGAAATAACAGTTATCAACATACACGTTTGCCAATCTGTTGCTGGAAGAGCAGTACAGCATTGATTTGTTGAGGGTGAATCCATAGAACTCGCATCCCTTTAGGCTCAAACTGTTTGCCTCATTGGCATCCGTTGCATAAATCAGGTGCTCATACCATGTAGCAAGTTCAGTCAGACGCGAAACATCAAACTTGATGTTCTCAAATTTTGCGTAAGCTCCATTAGTAATGGTGATTGGTACTTGTGGTTGGATAAGTACATTAGCTCCCTCAGCAGCTTTGACTGTAACACTCTTGCCATCAAAAGCAATGTAGTTGCCATTTGACTCTACATACGTACCGGCAGCCATAACAATTTCATCGCCATCGGCAGCACTATTCAGTGCAAGACGCAAAGCGTCTGGTGTTTCGTTGGTGATGTTTATCACCGCAGCATTCGCTGCCACCGCAATCAGCATTGCAGCAAAAAATGAAAAAAACTTTTTCATACTTTTAGAATTTTGGTTAATAAATATGGGTTAATTGGTTAGTGTTTCTGTTCTGTGGATATTGGGATTTATTTAAAGTATCGACAAAACATCGATATTCCCTCGATAAAACCCCGATGGAACGGAACGTTTTTTTGTTTTCTGCACCTCTGCAATAATCCGGTTAAGACTATTGCAGAGGCGAGACATCCGAGCGCAAAGATATAAAATATTCTGAATAAATGCAAGAAATCTATTCAAAATTTTTCATATTTTTGCATTTTTACGTTATTGGGCTATTTTTTGGCCCAAAACATTGTACGTTTTTCCGTCAATTTGTATGAACACTTGCCCGTCGCGTAGATA
>OCTW011572086.1_pt1 | contig 16920 bp, 16 predicted proteins | sample 1539671 | NCBI WGS metagenome assembly OCTW01 (sample SAMN02144230, study PRJEB22623) | gut metagenome | biome: sheep rumen | host: Ovis aries | place: New Zealand
CATCGTATGGCCGTATTCTCCGATCAGTTTTCTGTAATCGGTCGGATCCGTGCTCTCCGTAAGGACGATCAGCCGCTCCACGCCCGCATTAGCGCAGAGTGTCAGGACAGTCTCCAGACTCTCCCCCTCGTCGGCCGCACGTCCCCCGTCCGCACATCCCGTCACGTACCAGACAGCCCGGATCTGGCCCAGCTCAAATACCCTGGCAAAATCTTCGTCCTGCGGGCCGGCGGAAAAAGTCCGGACGGCATCGGGAATATCTCTATCCCCTTTCTCCGCGTCCGCGCCTGTCAGCAGGACGGAGAAGGTTCCCGCAATATATCGAAGGGCTTCCTCGGAAAAAAAGCCCGTTTTCCCTGTAATAAGGATCTTATCCATATAGACACCTGTGTGATCCGGTCTTATTCATCGGGGATGAGCCCCACATGGCCGGAGATATAGCAGCGGAAGCCCTCTTCCGCACAGTATTCAAGGATCTCCACCTCGACATCCGGATCCGTCGTGTATTCCAGCAGGAATACTTCCAGACCCGCCCGGCTGCACCGGTCCAGATAATCCGTGAAGTATTCACGTTCCTCCCGGCTCTGTTTACCGAACCTGTCGCGGTCATAGTCCAGGATCGAACTGAACACCGTCTCCTGATTGACGCCCAGGATCAGATCCTCCCGTCCCTGATCCAGCAGCTCTGTCACAAACACATCCGCGCCGTTGATCAGGACCGGCAGGTCCTGACTCCGGTAGGACTCCAGAATGCTGCAGAGCGCTTCAAACACCTGCGCCGGGGCTGTCCGGATCTTTTTGCTCTCCCGGACATGGGCGTAAATGTCCAGATTGTCCAGAAACAGGCCGTCGATCTGCGGATCTGCATCCAGAATGCGGTCTGTCAGCTCCTCCGTGACCAGCTTCTGCCACTCCGGTCTGGTCACATCGACCCAGAATTCCTCCGGCCAGTTCTCATAACGGTCCAGGCAGCAGTCGCTGTAATCATCAAAATAGGACCGGCTCTCTTCGATGGATCCGACATTCAGATAGGAGTAGACTGTGTGGCCGGTGGCATGGAGCTGGGCCAGCTGGTCGGACCGGAGCTCCTGCGCATCCACGACCACCATGTCGTAGCCCTCAAAAAGATCCATGGAAAAGGTCGTCGCGTCTACGCCCAGAAAGACCCCGTAGCTCTCTTCTGTCGTATCCTGTCCGGTATATTCCCTGTCCATCTTTCTGCCGCACCTCATCAGGATCAGGAGGACACAGAGACCCAGGAGAACAAGGGCCGTCCGCAGGGCGAAGGCCCTCCGGTTACGGCGTATCCGCCTGATGATCCTGGTCAGTTGTTTCTTTTCCTTCATTTTTGTCCCTCGGGGCTTCCCGCATGTTATTCATCTGCTCTCCCCGCCGGGGTTCCGTCCGGGAAATGCTGTCGATCGACGATTCCTGTCGTATCCTCTCCTGCTCCTGCGCTTTTCTCTTTTCCTCGCGCCGCAGACGCCTTTCCTCCAGCCGCCGGCGCCGCTCGATCCTCTTGCGCCGGGCCTCCATGATCTCCGGATGGTCCTGCACGAATTTCTCATAGAGGTCGGGGCGCTTCTGCAGGGTCACCGCCAGTGACTGTTCAAAGCGCCATTCCTCGACGCGGGCATGGTCGCCCGAGAGCAGGACCTGCGGCACTTCCATGCCGCGCCAGACGGCCGGCCTGGAATACTGCGGATACTCCAGCAGCCCGTTCATAAAGGAGTCCGTGTCGGCGGAATCGTTGTTCCCCAGGACCCCGGGGATCATGCGGGACACGGCATCGATGATGACCATGGCCGGCAGCTCACCGCCGGTCAGGACGAAATCGCCGATCGAGACCTCCTCGACCCCCAGTTCCTCCAGGGCGCGCGCATCGATCCCCTCATAGTGTCCGCACAGAAGGATCAGCTCAGGTTCGGCGGCCAGCTCCTGCGCCATCCGCTGGTCGAAGATCCTGCCCCGCGGTGACATGTACAGGACCCTGGCCCTGCGCTGCTGTCTGGCGGCGACCTGTTCCTGCACTGCTTCGCAGCAATCAAAAACAGGCTGCGCCTGCATCAGCATGCCGGCCCCGCCTCCATAGGTATAATCATCGACTCTGTTATGCCTGTTCTGTGTAAAGGCGCGGATATCCACCGCACTGACCTCGACAAGCCCCTTCTGCGCCGCCCGCCCGAGGATGCTCTCTCCGAGCGCGTCCGTGACCATACCCGGAAAAAGCGTCAGCACATGAAAGCGCATCAGAGATCCTCCAGTCCCGGCATGATATAGACGGTCATATACCCCTCTTCAGGTCTGACCTCCAGGATGCAGTCGTCGATCGCCGGAAGGAGCAGGTCTTTCTGCCCGGGCCTTGCGACCGCATAGACGTCATTTGCGCCGGTCTCAATCACATCGCGGAAGGTGCCGATCTGGATCCCGTCCTGCGTCAGGACCCGGATCCCAATCAGGTCCGCCACATAGTATTCGTCCTCCTCGAGAGGAATGGCGTCCTCTCTGTCGATCTCGAGCGAAAAGCCGCGGAGTTTCTCCACATCCTCGATGCGGTCCAGTCCCTCGAAGCCGAGGATCACGAATTTTTTAAAGAACTTCACACTCCGGATCACCAGACGGCGCTCCTCCCTCGGAGTCACCAGGATCACATCCTCCAGATCCAGAAAGCGGTCGGGAAACTGCGTCGTCGGAAAGACCTTGACCTCCCCGCGGAGGCCATGGGTCGATGCGATCACGCCGACCTGAAAACGTTCTGTCAATTCTCTGTCCATATATCTGCGGTATGGTCCCCCGTTTTCTTTAAAGCGAATAAAAGGGCGGCTGATTACGCCGCCCTTATTTTATCCTGACTCAATCGATGTCCACATCGATCCGGTAGTCCTCCTGGGAGGAGGCGGCCTTCACGACAGACCTGATCGCCCTGGCGATCCTGCCCTGTCTTCCGATCACCTTTCCCATGTCCGAAGGTGCCACGTGGAGCTGTACCCGGATGTTCCTGCCCTCTTTTTTCTCGGTCACGACCACTTCCTCGGGATGATCCACCAGCGCCTTCGCAATCACTTCAACCAATTCTTTCATAGACAATCCTTCTCGGAGCCGGCAGCCTGCTGCCGCCTCGTACTCTCTGGCTGGTGATAAATGAAGAACACGATGTCAATGCATTCTTATTTAATACCGGCCTGCTTGAACAGTTTTTTGACGACCGTTGTGGGCTGTGCGCCATTGCTGAGCCACTTCTTTGCTGCCTCGACATCGACATCAACAGTGCCGGGATCGGTGTTGGGGTTGTAGTGTCCGATGGTGTCGATTGCTCTGCCGTCCCTGGGGGTGGAAGCATCCGCAACGACGATCCTGTAAAGCGGGACCTTCTTCTCACCGATTCTTGTAAGTCTGATTTTTACTGCCATTTTTCTTTCCTCCTCATGGATCTGCCGGCTGTGCCGGCTCTTTTTCTTTTTGACTGTTAGGTTTTCAGCTGCTTGTTTGCGTTTTTGAAACAGATTCAGCGCTGTGCCGCCCGTGCGCGACGGACTGCGGCTATTCAAGCACCGGAACGGCTGCCCCGGTGGAACCGATCAGAGTTGAACTGTCATCTATGTCAAGCGGCCGGTCTGCCGCCTGAAACCTTTTAAAAGGGGAAGCCGCCTCTCCGGCCCGGCATACCGCCGCCCATCAGGCCTCCGAAGGGGTTCCTGCCCCTGCGGCGTCCGCCCATGCCGCCCATCTGCTTCATCATCTTCTGCATCTGATTGAACTGCTTGATGAAGCGGTTGACGGTGGCGATGTCACAGCCGGATCCTTTGGCGATCCTGAACTTGCGCTGGGGGTTCAGGAGCTTGGGATTGGAGCGCTCCTGCGGGGTCATGCTCAGGATGATGGCCTCCGTCTGTTTGAGCTGCTTCTCATCGATGGCGCCCTCGAGCATGTCCCGGCTCATGCCGAGGCCCGGAAGCATGGACAGGATACTGCTCATGCCGCCCATCTTGCGCATCTGCTTCATGCTCTCGAGGTAGTCGTTGAAATCGAACTTGCCCTTGCGGACGCGGCTGGCCATGTCGCGGCTCTTTTCCTCGTCCTCCTTGTCCAGAGCCTCCTGGGCCTTGTCGATCAGGGTGAGCACGTCGCCCATGCCCAGGATCCTGCCGGCCATTCGGTCCGGATAGAACTGTTCGAGGTCGGAGAGCTTCTCGCCCATACCGACATAGAGGATGGGCTTGCCGGTCACTGCCCGGATGGAGAGCGCGGCACCGCCGCGGGTGTCGCCGTCCATCTTGGTCAGGATCACGCCGTCGACGCCGACCTTCTCGTCGAAGGTCTTTGCCACGTTGACCGCCTCCTGGCCGGTCATGGCATCGACGACCAGGACCGTGTGGTGGACTGTCACCGCTTCCTTGATCTGCGCGAGCTCGTCCATCATCGCCTCATCGATCTGCAGACGGCCGGCGGTATCCAGGATGACGACCGTCTCGCCGTTTTCCCTGGCGTGCCGCATGGCTGCCTCTGCGATGGCGGCGGGTCTGGTCCCGTCCTCCATGGCGAAGACATCGACGCCCTGCTTTTCGCCGTTGACCTGGAGCTGTTTGATGGCGGCAGGCCGGTAGACATCGAGCGCGACCAGCAGGGGCTTTCTGCCCTTGGACTTGAATTTTCCGGCGAGCTTGGCGGCTGTGGTTGTCTTACCTGCACCCTGCAGACCCGCCATCATGATTACCGTGGCGTCCCTGCCCGGCTCCAGTGTGAGCTCGGTGGTCTCCGATCCCATCAGCCCGGTCATCTCCTCGTTGACGATCTTGATGACCATCTGGCCGGGATTGAGGCCGTTCATGACATCGGCGCCGATCGCCCGCTCCTCAACCGAGGCGACAAACTTCTTGACGACCTTGAAGTTGACATCCGCTTCGAGCAGGGCCATCTTGACCTCGCGCATGGCCGTCTTGACATCGGCCTCCGTGAGACGTCCCTTGCCGCTCAGATTCCGGAACACCTGATTCAGTTTGTCTGTCAGACTCTCAAAAGCCATTCAATCAGCTCCTTTCGTCATTCCAGATCGTCGCGGATCTGCTGTGCGATGGCGCGCACCTGCGCCGCGAGCTCCTCGCGGCCGGTCGCCGCACCGGCTGCCTCACAGAGCCTGTCCGCGGCCTCCCGCAGGTCCCGGAAGCGGCGGATCATGCCCAGCGTTTCCTCATACCTCTGCATCAGCGCCGTTGTCCTGCGGACAAGATCGTGCACTGCCTGGCGGCTGATCCCCTCCTGCTCCGCGATCTCGTTGTAGGAGAGGTTTTCATAGACGGCCAGCTCGTAGATTTTCTGCTGATGTGCAGTGAGAAGCTGTCCGTAAAAATCATAGAGCAGCCCCTGTTCGACAATTTTTTCCATACCTGACGTATTGTAACGGTGCGGAATGAGCTTGTCAAGCAAATTTTCTTGACCTGCCATAAATATTTGTAAAAAAACAGATCTGCCGAAAAAAAATACAGTCCACATCCCCGGAAAGGAGTGGACTGCAGCGTTCTGTGCGCCCCGCCGGATCCGCCCGGCGGACGGACCGCGCATAACGATCACCGGATATCGAGCGTTCCCTTCATATCCAGTCTGGAATACATGATGCTGTTGCCCGGGACACCCTCCATGCCGGCTTCCGAGCTGTATTCCCAGATCGCGAAGCTGTAGGGGAAGGTGACGGCCTCATCGTGGTCGATCAGCCAGCGCTCATACTGACTGACCTCCTCCAGGTCGATCTTGGCAGCGAAGGTATAGGGATCCGCCCCGATCACGGGGGTCATCCCCTCATCCTCCAGCATTTCACAGAAACTCCGGACCATCCCGGTCCAGACCTCCTTCTCCTTCCCGTCAGCCTGGAAATCCTCTCTCGGCCGCAGCCGCAGGACCAGGTCCGGCTTGTCCTCCTGGTCCCCGACCTGCTCCCTGATGGTATCCATGGCTTCCTGCATCACGTCCCCGCCGGCAGGCCCCGAGACCTCCAGGCATATTGCGTAAGGCAGATCCCTGTCCATGGCATTGCTGCGGTTCCGCTCAAACTGCTGGTCCGCGGTAAAGCCGCTCTCCGTGATCGTCCCTGCGGCAAGGGTCACCTCCGCGACCCCGCTGTCGCCCAGGCGGTCCCAGTCGACCTTGCCGTTGTGGTCTGACAGCAGCACCCCCTGCCGGATCTCCAGGGAAGGAGTCTCCCCGGTATAGGTGACCTCGCCGTCCTCATAGGTCAGAAGTCCCGGCTCAAGAACCGTCTTTTCGATCTTGTCCGAGACCGGATAAAAGAAATATCTGCCCCGGAAGACAACGACGATGTTGTCGTCAAACAGTTCTCTCAGCACCTGCGCGGAGCTCTTTCCCGATTCCAGTGAGGACCGGATCCGGAGGCGCAGCTCCTCCTCTCCATCCTCCGCCGCATCCCTGCGGATGTTCTCGATCTGCTGCTCCGTGTACACCTTGCCGAATCCCCTTGTTCCCTTGGCCCTCAGAGAAATGATGGCGATCAGGGCGACCAGGAGGGACAGGATGGTCAGACAGCTCATGAAAATGATGTTGACAAAATACAGCGTGTGGCGCTGTTTTGAACCTTCACCTGTTTCTTTTTTCTGATTCGGGTTCTGTCTGGATTTCTGATTCATGAAAACCTCTCATCACGATGCGACTGTACCTGAATTTCCGGGGCCATCCCCGCCCTTGGGCTTTTACGCTGATCCGGCGCATCCCGCCTGCAGCGCTCCGCCCGCAGAGCCGGGGGCAGGAGGCAGGTTCAGCTCCGGGTCCTGACCAGGCGCGGCCTGTAGCCGTTCTCCTCAAGGACCGAGATGATCTGCTTTTTGTGGGCTGTCCCGAAGGCCTCGAGAGTAATGCGGAGCTCGACGGCCGCGTTGCGGTTGATGGTCACGAACTGGTTGTGCTCGAGCTTGATGACATTGCCGTTGACATCCGCGATCAGGCCGGATACCCGGTGCAGCTCGCCCGGCTTGTCAGGCAGCAGGACGGAGACCGTAAAGATCCTGTCGCGCAGGATCAGGCCCTGCTGGACGACCGAGGACATGGTGATGACGTCCATATTGCCGCCGCTCAGGACACTGACCACCTTCTTGTCCCGGCCGTCGATGTGGCGGAGGGCCGCCACTGTCAGAAGGCCGGAGTTCTCGACCACCATCTTGTGGTTCTCGACCATGTCCAGGAAGGCCGTGACCAGCTCCTGGTCGGGGACCGTGATGACTTCATCCAGGTTCTGCTGCAGATAAGGGAAGATCCTGCTGCCCGGCGTCTTGACCGCCGTGCCGTCCGCGATCGTATTGACCTGGGGAAGCGTGACGACCTCCCCCGCCTCCAGAGAGGCCTTGAGGCAGGCCGCCCCCTCAGGCTCCACCGCGATCACCTTCACATTGGGCTTGAGGAGCTTGGCAAGCGTCGAGACGCCCGTCGCCAGGCCGCCTCCGCCGACAGGGACCAGGATGATGTCCACCAGCGGCAGGTCCTTGATGATCTCCATGGCGATCGTCCCCTGACCGGTCGCGACGTCCGGATCGTCAAAGGGATGGATAAAGGTATAGCCGTGCTCCTGGGCCAGGGCATGCGCGTGCGCCTCGGCATCGTCATAGACATCGCCGTGCAGGACGACCTCGGCGCCCAGCGCCTTGGTCCGGTTGACCTTGATCAGGGGCGTCGTCGTGGGCATGACGATCACCGCCCTGGCCCCGAACTCCCGCGCCGCATAGGCCACGCCCTGGGCGTGGTTGCCGGCGGACGCCGTGATCAGGCCTCTGGCCCGCGCCTCCTCCGACAGCGTGCTGATCTTGTAGTAGGCCCCGCGCACCTTGTAGGCGCCGGTTCTCTGCATATTCTCGGGCTTGAGATAGACCTTTCCCCCGGTCTGCTCGCTGAAATAATCCGAATAGATCAGTTCTGTGTCCAGGGTCACACGGTTGACGGCTTCGCAGGCCTCCTCGAACTTTTTCAGGGTGAGGGGCGCCTCTGTCAGTTTTGTTGTTGCTCTTTCTGACATGGTGGTTCTCTCTTTCTTTCAAATGCATATCTATAAGGATTATTGGCGCTACTTAGGGTTAATCCTCACTTTCATTGACGGAGCGACAGTCAGGACTGAGGACTGCACCTCTCTGGCGAGTGAATAGGGCGGAGTCTTAGATGTACTTGCCGGAAAACGGGCGGAGGGAGGGTAAAATGCACGGCCCTCTCGGCCGGGCATTTTAGCGCATCGCCTGTCTGAGTATCCCGTGTCTTCAACACGGGATACGAGTTAAAGCGGCACTCCTGGAGCCCGTTTTCCGGCTTAGTACATCTTGACGACGAACTCCTGAACGAGCAGAGAGGTGCAGCCGCAAGTCCGTCACTGAGTCTCTAACAATGAGGCGGGCTGCTTCAGTCCCTGTAGAACAGCGCATCCACATACTCATCCGGGTTGAACCGCTGCAGGTCTTCGATCTTCTCTCCGACACCGATGAACTTGACCGGGACGCCGACCTCGGACTGGACGCCGATGGCGATGCCGCCCTTGGCCGTCCCGTCCATCTTGGTCAGGACAATGCCGGTGAGGTTGGTCACGGAGGCAAACTCGCGGGCCTGGGAGATGGCGTTCTGGCCGGTGGCCGCGTCCAGGACCACCCAGTTCTCGCGGTAGCAGTCCGGGAACTCCCGGGTGATGATGCGGTCGATCTTGGACAGCTCGTTCATGAGGTTCTTCTTATTATGCAGACGGCCCGCCGTGTCGCACAGGAGGATGTCGATCTTCCTGGCCTTGGCCGCCTGGACGGCGTCATAGACCACGCTGGCGGGGTCGGACCCCTCTGCGCCGCCGATGATGTCGACGCCGGCGCGGCGGGCCCATTCCGTGAGCTGTTCATTGGCGGCCGCGCGAAAGGTGTCGGCGGAGGCGATCAGGACGCGCTTGCCCTGGCGCTTGTAGTTGGCGGCCAGCTTGCCGATCGAGGTCGTCTTGCCGACGCCGTTGACGCCGATCACCAGGACCACGGCGGGGCCCTGCTCAAAGTCATAGGCGTCCTTCCCCTGCTTCATGCGGTTGCGGATGCCCAGGATCAGCTCCTGGCGGCAGTCCGCCGCATAGCGGATCCGCTCGGCGCGTACCTCCTCCCGCAGGTGGTCCAGGAGCTCCTCGGTCGTGCGCACGCCGATGTCGCCCATGATCATGGTCTCTTCCAGCTCGTCATAGAAATCTTCCGTCACCTTCTCATAGGAATTGAAGATCTGATCCATGCCGTCCGTGAAGTTGTCCCTGGTTTTTTTCAGTCCGGCCTTGAGTTTTTCAAAAAAGCCCATACATCTGCTCCTTCATTATATTCTTTGTCTGTCCGGTCACGCCGTCTCAGTCCGCAATATCCTTATCATCGATGAGGTCGACGCTGACCATGGCGGAAATACCCTTCTCCTGCATGGTGATGCCGTAGAGCCGGTCCGCCTGCTCCATGGTCCCGCGGCGGTGGGTGATGACGATAAACTGGGTGCTCTGCGTCAGGTTGTGCAGGTACTGGGCAAAGCGCCCGACGTTGCTCTCGTCCAGGGCCGCCTCGATCTCGTCGAGGAGGCAGAAGGGCGATGGCTTGAGGCTCTGGATCGCGAACAGCAGGGCGATCGCCGTCAGGGCCTTCTCACCGCCGGACAGCTGCATCATATTCTGGAGCTTTTTGCCCGGGGGCTGGGCGATGACGCGGACGCCCGCCTCGAGGATGTCCGCATCCTCCAGGAGCTCCAGCTGGCCCTGTCCGCCGCCGAACAGTTCCTTGAAGACCCGGTCGAAGGCCTTCTGGATATCGGCGAACTGTTGGCGGAACTGCCTGCGCATGGCTTCGTCGAGCTCCGCCACGATCTTCTCCAGGGAGGCGGCCGCCTCCGTGAGGTCGTCGTGCTGGCCCTTGAGGAAGGTGTAGCGCTCCATGAGCTCCTTGTATTCGTCGATCGCGCCCACATTGACGCTGCCGAGCGCCTTGATCTGCTGCCTGAGGCCGGCGATCTCCTTTTTCATCCCGGCCAGGTCCGTGAGGGTCTCGTCGCGGAGGGCGGCGGCATCGGCCGGCGTCACCTCGTACTCCTCCCACATATAGGAGGCCTTCTGTTCCACGGCCTCCTCGACCCGCTCCAGGCGGGAGCTGAGCCGGTAGCACTCCTTGTCCAGGCCGGCGATCACCTCGGCTGTGCTCTCGCGGTCAGCCCGGGCCTCCTCCTGGTCCCTGAGGACCGCGTCATTTTCTTCCTTGAGCTGCTGCAGGGTCTCCTCATCCCCGGTCCTTGTTCCCTCGGAAGAGGCCGCCTCCTCCCGCAGCTGCCGGATCTTCTCCGTATTGGTCTCTATGACGGCGCGGTCGCTTTCCGATCCCTGCCGGACCTCGCCGTACTGAGCCCGCAGGGTCTCCAGTTCACCGCGGATCCGCGTGATATTCTGCTGCAGGAAGCGCAGCTCCTGGTCTGTCCGGCTGCGCAGCAGCTCCTGTGAGGAGACCTGCGCCGCGTCCTGCTCCTCCTGTTTCTGGAGGCTTTCCAGCTTCTCCTGGAGGGCCGCGCTCTCCTCTGTCATACTTTGTTCCGCGGCTTCACTCCTGCGCAGGTCTTTTTCAGCATCTTCCAGATCCGCCGCCGCCTGCTGTGTCCGCTCCTGCAGGGCGCGCAGCTCCTGGCGCAGGGTCTCCACGCTGCCCTGGGCCTGCCGGCGCTTCTCTTCCTCCTGCTGAATGCGGACCCGCAGGGTGTTCTGGCTGATGAATTTTTCCTGCAGAGTCCGCTTGTTCTCATCGAGCTTTCTGCGCAGGACATTGCGGCTCTCCTTGGTATCCTCGATGGCCTGTTCCTGGCGCTCCACCTCGCGGCGGAATTTCTCGGTGCTGGCTGCCAGCTCCTCCATCTCCCGGCGTCTGCCCAGAAGATTGCTGGCATTGCGGAAGGTGCCGCCGCTGATGGCACCGCCCGGCGCGAACAGCTCGCCCTCCAGGGTGACCATCCGGACACCGCGCCCGCTCCCTCTGGAGGCAGCGACCGCGTGGTCAAAGGTGTCCACGATCACGGTCCTGCCCAGGAGGTTTTTGGCCACATCCTCACAGCCCTGCGACGTCCTGACCAGCGTGTCCGCGGTCCCGATGACGCCCGGCTCCCGCAGGACACCGGTGTCCCTGAGCCCGCTGCTGCCCCGGATCCCGGAGAGGGGCAGGAAGGTCGCGCGCCCGGCGCGCTCCCTCTTGAGGATCTCGATCAGGCGGCGGGCGGTCTTTTCATCCCGGGTGACGATATTCTGGATACTGCCGCCCAGGGCGACCTCGATTGCCGTTTCATACTGTTTGTCTGTGGTCAGAAGCTCCGCGACGGACCCGATGATCCCCGGCTCTCTGGACTTCTCCTGCATGACGCGCCGGACACTGCCGCCGTATCCCTCGTAGCGCTCCGCCAGGTTAGTGATCGCATCCAGCCTGGACTTTTCCTGGTGGTAGGAGAGCTGGGCGCGGCGCAGCTGCGCGTCGGCGTCCCCCAGGGACGTCTTGTGCGCCGCGATCTCCTGCTCGATCTGCTTCTGACCATCCTGCAGACTGCGTATCTCCTCCGCGATCTCGCGAAAGGCCCCGCGCAGGGAACTGATCGTATCGTCCGTCTGGGTCTGCTCTCCGCTGGCCTCGGACAGCTCCTTCTCCACCTCCTGCAACCTGGCGGTCTCCTGCTCCTGCAGGGTCCTGAGGCTGGCGACCTTTGACCGGACGGTCGCCCGGCGCTCCATCTCCTCCAGGATCCCGGACCGCTTCTCTTCGATCTGATCTCTGAGCAGGGCTGCTTCTTTTTGCGAAGCTTCATGGGCCTGCAGGGCCTTTTCGAAGTCCTTTCCGATCGTCTCCGAGGAAGCCTCAGCCGCCAGGATCTTCTCCGCCAGGTCCTTTTCCTGGACCGCGCGGTCCTCCAGATCCCTGCGCAGAATCTCCTCCTGGTCCGCAAGCCGCCGGATCCGCTGCTCCGACGCCCGGATCTGTTCCTCGAAGACCTTGATGTCGCCCTCGATCCGTCCGCGCACGATGCTGGCGTCCGTGATCCGGTTCCGGACGGCTTCGATCCGCTCCTCCAGCGCGCTGCGGCGCTCCTGGAGGGATTCGATCCTGGTCCGCAGGGACTCACTTCTCGCCTTCGCTTCCGCAAGGTCCTGCGCCGCCGTCGTCTCCTGCGCCTTCAGCTCCTCCAGCTGCCGGGTATTCTTTTCGTTTTCGATCAGAAAAGCGTTGATATCCAGGCGCTTGAGCGCATCCCTGTGGCGGAGATAGATCCTGGCCTTCTCCTGCTGCTTCTCCAGGGAGGGGATTTGTTTCTCCAGCTCGCCCACGATGTCCGTCAGCCGGGTCAGGTTGTCGCGCTCGCTCTCCAGCTTTTTCAGGGTCTGGTCCTTGCGGTGCTTGTACTTGACAATACCGGCCGCCTCGTCAAAGAGGGCGCGCCGGTCCTGGGGCTTGTCGGACAGGATCCGGTCGATCTGGCCCTGGCCGATGATGGAGTAGCCCTCCTTGCCGATGCCGGTGTCATAGAAGAGCTCGTTGACATCGCGCAGACGGCAGACCGTCCCGTTGAGGAGGTACTCGCTCTCGCCGCTCCGGTAGATCCGGCGCGCCACCGTCACCTCCCGGTAATCGATGGGGAGCGCCCCGTCCGAATTGTCCAGTGTGATGGCAACATAAGCAAAGCCAAGCGGCCTGCGTGCCTGTGTCCCCGCGAAGATGACATCCTGCATCGAGGACCCGCGCAGCTGCTTGACTCTCTGCTCGCCCAGCACCCACCGGACCGCGTCCGCGACATTGCTCTTGCCGCTGCCGTTGGGTCCCACGATCCCGGTGATGCCGTTCTGAAATTCAAATCTGGTTTTGTTTGCAAAGGACTTGAAGCCCTGAATTTCGATACTTTTTAAATACATGAATCACGATAACTCTGGTCTGCAGTGACTGGTTCCGTCCTGAGCTGCTGTGCGGCAGGTCTTCACCTGCCCCGCTCGCGAATGAGGGCGCTGTAGGCCGCCTGCTGTTCCGCGGCCTTTTTGGACCTCCCCTCTCCGGTTCCGCAGCGCTGTCCGTCGATCAGTACCGCGACACGGAAGGTCCTGCAGTGTCCGGGGCCGCTCTCCTCGAGCAGTTCGTACTGCATGGTGTGTCCTCCCTGCTGGGTCCTCTCCTGGAGGATGGATTTGGCGTCGTAAAAGAGCTGCTTGTCCTCCAGATCCGACAGGATGTAGGTGAGGATAAACCGCCTGGGCTCCTCGATCCCGCCGCTGTCCAGATACATGGCGCCGATCAGGGCCTCCATGACGTCGGAGATGATGGAATCCTTCTCCCGTCCGCCGCTCGCCTCCTCGCCGCGTCCCAGACGAATGAAAGTGCCCAGGGACAAATCCCGGGCACAATAAGCCAGCGCGGGCTCGCACACCAGCGAAGCCCGCAGCTTGGTCAGTTCGCCTTCTTTTTTGTCCGGATAGGTCCTGTAGAGGAAATCGCTCGAGATCATCTCCAGCACCGCGTCCCCCAGGAACTCGATCCGCTCATAATCCTTGAAAGTCTGTATTTTCTGTTCGTTTGCAAAGGAGGTGTGGGTCAGCGCGCAGTCCAGCAGATACCTGTCCCGGAACCTGTAGCCGATCCGCTCCTCCAGTTCATCCAGTGATGCCTGTACCATAGTTTCCTTTCAATATCCACGATTATTCTTCGATCGCATTCTTGATCAGGTCGAGTGCCTGGCCGACGGTCGTCACGTTAGAGGCGACATCGGTATCCACCGTCACGTCAAACTCCTCCTCGATCCCCATGATGATCTGGGCGACATCCAGAGAATCCGCGCCGAGGTCATCCACAAATGTGGTGTCCACGCTGATGTCCCCGACATCCACACCGAGCACGTCAGAGATGATAGAACATAATTTTTTGAACTCCATATCCATCCTGTTTCCCTCCTTTTTGATGACTTTATCGCAAGCTGCTTACTGAGCCTTTCACAAACAAAGCGGAGTCCGCCGTCCCCGGATTTATGATCATCATCAGCTTATGCTTCCTTTTGCGGCTTTTCAGGCTGCTGCCCCAGGCCCATCTTCTCCACAAACTGGCCGTTGATGTTCTTTTTCTTAAAGAGGATGCACTGCTCGATGGCATTGCGGATCTCGACCGCCTCGGAGCTGCCGTGGGTCTTGACCACCAGGCCGCGCAGACCCAGCATGGGGGCGCCGCCGTAGGTCGAGATGTCAAACTCCTTGAGCATGCCCTTGAGGGCCGGCTTGATCATCAGGGCACCGAGCTTGGACCGCAGGCTGGTCATCAGGGCATCCTTGATCTTGTGGATCAGGGTGGATGCCAGGCCCTCGTAGAGCTTGAGGATCACGTTGCCGACGAAGGCGTCACAGACGACCACGTCCGCAGCCCCGGCAGGGATATCCCGCGCCTCGATATTGCCGATGAAATTGATCCCCTCACATTCCTTCAGGAGCGGGTAGACCTCCTTGACAAGGGCATTGCCCTTCTCCTCCTCGGCGCCGACATTGACCAGCGCCACGCGGGGATTCTCGATCCCGGTCATGTTCTGCATGTAGATGGAGCCCATCTGGGCGAACTGGACCAGCTGGGATGCGCGGGCATCCATATTGGCGCCGCAGTCCACCAAGAGGACAGGTCCCTTTGCCGTGGGCATGAGCGGAGCCAGCGGCGGCCGCTCGATGCCGCGGATCCTGCCGACCAGGAGCTGACCGCCTGCCAGGGTGGCACCGGTGCTGCCGGCTGTCACGAAGGCGTCACAGGTCCCTTCCTTGACCAGCTTCAGTCCCCTGACAATGGAGGAATCCTTCTTTTTGCGGATGGCATTGACCGGCGGCTCCGCCATCTCAATGATCTCCCTTGCGTCCAGGACCTCCAGCCGGTCCTCCGGGACATCTTTGTATTTGGCGAGCTCCGCCCGGATAACCTCCTCCTGGCCGACCAGGGTCACATGCAGGCTCTTCCTGCGGGTCAGCGCCTCGACGGCGCCCTTGACCGGCTCGGCGGGGGCAAGGTCTCCGCCCATCGCGTCAACAGCTACTCTCACATATTTCTTACTCATTGTTTCTCTTTCAATAACAATTAATACGGTGGTCTCTGAGGCTGTGATCACACAGCTTCAGAAAACAATATCCATCGGGAAGAATACCCGTCCGGTATCATATTTACAGAGATCCGGCCGGCATCATTTTGATCCGGGACAGGATCCGACCGGCATCATTCTGATCCGGGACAGGATCCGGCCGGCTTTGATCGATCGGACCATGTATGTGACGAACCGGCTTTTCTTATCAACTAATATACTATCAGGCTTGTCAGAATGCAAGCAGGCCGGTCAAACACCCCTATACCGCCTGTAGACCCTTGTTGCGCAGGCCCCGCTTGTTTCCTGCGGCACAGGCCCTTCTTGTTTCACCTGTTCTCCCGGGATGGATTCCCGGTTTCTTTTTCCTGTAGATCTAAAAAAGAAAAGAAAAAGCCTCCCGCTGCGTTTCCGCAATGGGAGGCCTGCCATAAATCTGTTTTCCGGTCTGAACCAGTTGTAGGTGATCAAAGAGGCAAAGCTCCTCTATAAACTACACTCAGCCTTCGACCTGGATGATCTCCTTCTTGTTGTAGGAGCCGCACTTTGCGCAGACTCTGTGGGGAACCATCAGGGCGCCGCACTTGCTGCACTTCACCAGAGTGGGAGCGGTCATTTTCCAATTCGCTCTTCTTTTGTCTCTGTGGCTTCTGGAAGATTTATTTTTAGGGCAGATCGACATGATTAACACCTCCTTCTTTCAAAGAATCACACGAAGCCTATTATATGGAGACATATTCCTTTTGTCAACAGGAAAATCTTTACAAACATGACTTTTTAAAAAGGAATATAAAACGGACGGATCCGTCCGGCCCAAAAAGAACCGGATAGATCCGTCCAGGGTGGTTTCTCAGATCAGCGCTGGCTCAAAATTACTTGCAGAGCGCTGCGGTCTCGCGTGCGATCGCCAGCTCCTCGTTGGTGGCAATGACATAAGCCTGGACCTTGCTGGCGTCGGTGGAGATCTTCACGACGTCGCCGCGCTGGCCGTTGGCCTCAGCATCGACCTCGAGGCCGAGGTAGCCGAGATACTCCATGACCTTGCCGCGGACAAATCCGCTGTTCTCGCCGATGCCGGCGGTGAAAGCGATGACATCAACGCCGTTCATGGAAGCAGCGTAGGCGCCGACATACTTGGCAACACGATAGCAGAACGCATCGATGGCCAGCTGGCAGAACTTGTCGCCCTTGTTGTAGCCGTCCTCCAGATCACGGAAATCGGAGGAGGCGTTGTTGGAGAGGGCGAAGACACCAGACTTCTTGTTGAGGACGGAGACGACCTCAGCGGCGGTCATGTTCTCTTTGCCTGCGATGAACTCGATGATGGCGGGATCAATGTCACCACTGCGGGTACCCATGATCAGGCCCTCGAGGGGGGTGAGACCCATGGAGGTGTCAACGCACTTACCGCAGCAGACTGCGGAGATGGAAGCGCCGTTGCCCAGGTGGCAGACGATGGTCTTGATGCTGTCATAGGGCTTGCCGACCACTTCCGCGACCTTCTTGGAGACAAAGGAGTGGCTGGTGCCGTGGAAGCCGTAGCGGCGGACTTTGTACTTATTATAGTAGTCCATGGGGAGGGCATACATATATGCCTTCTCGGGCATGGTCTGATGGAAAGCGGTATCAAAGACGGCAACCATGGGGGTGCCCGGCATCAGGGCCTTGCAGGCATCGATACCGATCAGGTTGGCGGGGTTGTGCAGAGGAGCCAGGTCGGAGACTTCCTTGATGGCCTCGATGACTTCGTCGGTGATGATGACGGAGGTGGTGAACTTCTCGCCGCCATGGACGATGCGGTGGCCGACAGCGCCGATCTCGTCGAGAGAC
>OCTW011396729.1_pt1 | contig 16910 bp, 13 predicted proteins | sample 1539671 | NCBI WGS metagenome assembly OCTW01 (sample SAMN02144230, study PRJEB22623) | gut metagenome | biome: sheep rumen | host: Ovis aries | place: New Zealand
ACCAATTTTCTTGCAATAGTTCTGAATAGTACGGAAATGATCATAGCTCAATTCCAGATTCTTCAGCATATCATACTGGCTTTCTTCCTTTCCAGTATTCTCGGTCTGGTAAGCAGCCTGTCTTGCCTGTGCAGTAACAATGTTCTCCGTCTTCCAAGTCTGGAACTTTACAGCATCCACACCGGCTTCCTTGGCAGCATCGCATAGTTTTAATGCCAAGTCAAGTTTGCCATTATGGTTTACGCCTGCTTCTGCGATAATATATACGCTCATTATCTTAGTATTTATATTTCAACAAATGATGTTTGTAGTGCTCAGCCTTTTCTGGATTCTTCTGCTCCCAATCAGCACAAATAGCACTATAGATATCCTGATTGAATACCTGTTTTCCTATATAGAACTGACAAGTATCCTTAGAAAATCTGCGTTTGAAGAGGAATAATGAATCATCTTCGTTTCCTGTAGTTCCACCACCTAGATGGAAACGTTTCACTCCTCTTTTCTGCAACTCTTTGGCTGCTTCCCAAAGCATCAGGTTGTTGGGAGAGAGACTTAGTTGCGACTTATCACTTCCGGAAAGATGATAGTGACCGTATGTGCCACTGTACATAAAGATGGCAGAAGAGATAATCTTACCTTCCGCATCCTTTACACACCCCAGAAAACTATTAGGGATGCCTTCTATCAAATGCTTATAGTAATCGTCATCAAAATAGTAGAAACCATCCGCAGATAGCTTATCCATCGTTGAGTCATATAGGCGAATGAAATCTTCTAAATGCTCATATTTGTCATCCACAACGAATGTGCATCCAGCCTTTTCAGCCTTACGGATAACATTACGATTCTTGGAATGTATCTCATTTGACCAGACATCATCCATCGATTGGTCAAGGTTTATCGCAACCGTATGCCTGTCAGCAATTAAACGACCTACTGTATCAAACACTTCTTGATTCTGAAGTAGAGGGTGGAACCTAACAAAACCAGCAATATAATGCTGTTTGCCAAGTTCCTCTACCATAAACCTCAAAGCCTTCTCCTTGAACGCATCGTCAGCATTATTCCAAACTGGTCCACCATAACCATAAGCAGTTTCAAAGTCATGATACTCTTTTCCTTGAAACTCAAAGGTACGACACAAATAAGGGAATAGCATCATCTGCTCCCCTTCGCTCACGACACAGCAGGCAGCCTTTTCTGTAATGGTTTCATACAGACTGACATATTCCTCTCTGAAATAAATGTCAGTTGCTGATGGTTGAAATGTATCAAGGTATTGATTCCAATGCCCTACAATTTGTATATTCATCTTATATATTGCTCTCAATAATTCTCAGGATTCGCTTCATATCGCCAACCGTATAACGCTGGTCAACAATGATGGAAAGCTCATGCTCTGCCAAATCAGAACCCCGTTTTAGCCTATCTTTATATTCTGTTTCTACAGGCCAGTGTACAGGAAGAAAGATATTGTTTGAGAACATTGCCTTTCGCACTTTGTCGCGATTCTCTATTCTAACAGGAACAAACAATGGCACGTGTTCTTCATTAATATCAACAATGGGGCAAATGCCCATTTTCTTTAACCCTTCAACAATGACCTCTGCATTTCTTTTTCTCAATATAGCCCACCTATGCCATTCCATATCTGCCAGGATACTTTTGGATAGTTGAGTCATATCTGTCAGATAGTCATCATCTATCTTCTCTTCACCAACATGATAAAGGTTTAAATAAACCTCATCATTAAAGAGTTGCTGGTCACGAATAACTTTCAGATATGAGGCGGCAATCTTGTACTGAGCGAACTCATTGACCTTTGTAGGCTGTTCTAGGCCAGGATGCTTTGACAAAACCCAAGAGCCATCAGCTACGGGGAATGCCTTTCTGAAACTGGAGAACGTATAATCCGCATCACTCTCTTCAAGCATTGCATAAGGAGCCTGCACATTATCCAAGATAATCAACATATCCTGCTGAATACCCCTCAACTTCGCTATCATTGGCTCGCAACCCTTCAATCCATAATAATTGATAAGAAGAACCGCCTTTGTCTCATCATACTTATTAGCAATATCCTCAAACCTTGGATTCAGCTGTTCATCAAGTTCATAGAACTCAACATTCATCTGGTTTTTCAGTGCCATCTGATACACTGAATCACAAAGGTAATCTGGAAAGAGCACTGTCTTGATGTCCCTCTTTGCCTTCACTAAAGCAAGTATGTTATAGAGTGCGGAACGTCCGGATGAATAAGTCACGGCCCCCCTCACCATCTCTTTGCGGTTCAGGTATTGCTGTTGGATATTTATTTCAAACTCGCCTCCAATTATCTTGTCTTCAACCATTCTTTCAGTTTCTTAATGATTATTTCAGAAGCATGACCATCGCCATAATATGTATCTACAATTACGGGCTGGCTTTGCATCTTTTCTACAGCATCCTTTATCTCTTCATACGATCTTCCGCATTGGATAACATTCTTGCACAAGTGCCGTCCTTTCTGTCGGTCACCAATATTAACCACCGGAATACCCATAAAAGGAGCCTCAACTATACCGCTACTACTGTTCCCAAGAACACCTGCAGCTTGTTTCATAAAGCTAAGATAGCGTCTCTGGCCAAGAGAAGTAAACAATTTGAATCTATCTGGAGTCTGCTTGACTGATTGCTCCCAGAAAGCATTGATTTGGGAGCCACCATAATCAGCATTTGCCTTACTGATTACGAACTGCACGTTCTCCATTCCTTGCATAACTCGGAACAGATTCTCAGCCATTGCTACATTGTCTTCAATGCTGATTTTTGTTTCAGAATGCAATGTAACCAAGCACCATTTCTTATCAATGTCTAATTCCAGGTTTTCTGCAAGTTCTTCTCGTGACATCAAGTCAAATCGAAGAAAGCTCTCCAATCCAGGTTCGCCAGCAGTATAGATAGGAGCATCTTTACCCAGCATTCTCCTTAGGTTCTCTGCTGAACTTTCCACACCAGGGAAATGAATGGCAGACATCATGGATACTGCATTCCGTACTTCATTGTCAATGGCCCCTTCTGTGACATCACCACCTGATATATGGGCAACAGGAATACCTAATACAAGTGCTGCACTTACTATTGGCAGCAATTCATAGCGGTCTCCAAGAACCACAACGACATCAGGATTCAAGTCTGCTAGCGTATCAGCCATCCCAATGGAGCACTGCCCCATAGAACGGACTATATCCCGCTTATTCTCTGAGACCAGTTGCATATCCACGCGGGCTGCTATGGGATAGCCATCCTCCTCAATGAATTGCACAGTCATTCCATGCTCTTCACTAAGATGAGCACCCGTAACAACAAGTTGTAATTCCAACTCATTGTCTTTATTCACACCATCTATGACCCATTTTAATAGGCCATATTCAGAGCGTGCAGCAGAGATTATGCAGACTTTCTTCCTCATCAGAAAACTATTGTACAATTAGTTCCTTAATGGCATCAACAATGAAGCGAACATCATCATCCGTCACATACGGACCAGCAGGCAGACACATACCTACCTTGAACAAATCTTCTGAAACTCCATTCAGATATGCAGGAGCATTTTTATACACCGGCTGCTTGTGCATAGGCTTCCACAGAGGGCGACTCTCGATATTCAGAGCATCAAGGCCCATACGCATAGCCTCTACATTATCGTTAGGCTGGCAATCTGTTGTCGCAGATTCTGCGGCATGTATAACACCAGCAGCACCACCCACAGCACCAGTGATAACCTGCTTGTAAGCATTCTCCTGGCCTTTGATCTTAAGAGCTGGATCAAGGGTCATTGTGCATAGCCAATAATTGGAATCATATTCTCCTGTGGCTGGCTGTGAATGAACCGTGACACCAGGAACATCTTTCAGTAACTCTTCATAGAGTTTCTGCACATGTTTGTGGTGCGCAATATGCTCGTTCACAATGGTCATCTGTCCGCGGCCAATACCGGCACAGATATTACTCATACGGTAGTTGTAACCAATCTTCTCGTGCTGATAGTAAGGATAGCTCTCACGATACTGGGTAGCATACATCATGATCTCGCGCCACTCATCCTCATTGGCAGTAATTAGAGCACCACCACCACTAGTGGTAATCATCTTGTTACCATTAAAAGACAGTACGCCATACTTGCCAAACGTACCCAAAAACTGACCATTGAACTTGGAGCCAAAGCCCTCTGCGGCATCTTCCACGACAGGAATCTCGTATTTGTTGGCAATCTCCATGATACGGTCAATCTTGTAGGGCATACCATAGAGTGCCACGGGAACAATGGCTTTTGGCTTCTTACCCGTCTTTGCAATACGGTCCTTAATGGCCTCTTCCAGCAATTCAGGATCCATGTTCCAGGTATCCTTCTCAGAATCAATGAACACAGGAGTAGCACCCAGATAGGTGATAGGGTGCGAGGATGCACAGAAAGTAAAGCTCTGAACACACACCTCATCGCCAGGTCCTACGCCACAGTTCAACAATGCAAGGTGTACTGCAGCGGTTCCAGCTGAAAGAGCTACAACTCTCTTATTTTGGCTAACAAATTCTTCTAGGTCTTTCTCAAAACCATTAACGTTAGGACCAAGAGGAACCACCCAGTTGGTATCAAAAGCTTCATTTACAAACTTCTGCTCATTGCCAGAAAGGTGGCAAAGACAAAGAAGGATTCTATCTTTTCTTCTTTCCATAATTAAGTATTTTTATTTGTTTTTACGTTTTACATTTATTTCAGTTTTCACCGGCATGGTTGTTTTGAGTTCCTCAGAGTACAGTTTGAAGGGTTTTTCGTTGTTACAAATTACCTCTAAATCTTTCATTGTTATGTTTTGTATATAATCAAAACTATCCTTATATTTTATTCCTTGTGTTTTAACCAACATCCACTCGTCAACATCTGCGTCCAAATACGCCTTGCAATTCCTTATGGAAATATTAGGAAGGCACTTCCTTCTCAATTCTGGCCGGTCATTATATGGCTCCGGAACTCCGAAAAGTGTAATAAAATAGTTCTTCTTTTTACTAAAATGGAATGTACAATTTTTCCATATTAGATTAAATGGTGTATATGCATTGAAAGAAGACTCTATCAAAACGGGAATAGTGTTTATAAACTGGCAGTTCTTAAAGGAAACCTCGCCATATACAGAAGCATACTGATTGTACAAATCGCAATACGTACAATTGATAGATTTTATGTCTTTACCGTAATAATGTACGTCAAAACGGTTTATATCACAATCCTTTAATGTGACTTGGTTTACATTATAGTTACCAAAGACACCCCAGCCACCATGAGCATACATTCTGTTTATTATTACGTCATATACGTTGAGAAGGCGTACTCCATAACCAGTTAGTGACGGGCTGGAATATGTACCTTCTATACGAATATTATTGAGCGTTATTTTTGCACAATCCTCAATGATAAAACAACCATCTCCTTCCTTAATCAAGGATTCTTCAGGCGTTATTACTTCTATATTCTCTAAATCTAAATTATATACGAACCTAAATTCTATCACATCTGTAATTTTACTTGAAGATGGCGTGCGCTCAAATACTAAATTCTTTATGACACTCTTCTTCCCATTAGTGTTAATATACCATGAAACGGGATTAGAATATTCATTGTTATATGGCATTATTGTATTATTCTGAGCCTTACCTTCTCGTAATACAAGAACATCATTTCTTTTGTAATTAGAAGAAGAATTATAACCGACTCGTTTATTTATCCAAGGTAATTGATCCTGGATAAACAATAAACTTATTCCGTTTGCCAAGCAATCAAAACCACTAAAATCGCCTTTGTCAATGTCCTTTTTATTAATATCTATCTGTTTTGCCTTATTTTCTAGTGAAAATAGATAAAGGTTTTTTTGTTTATTCTCAACAATTAGCTTAACCCCCGCAAAATCTGTAATTCTCGATAACGGAATAGCTTTTGCATCTTTTGGAATACTGAGCTCTATACAACGAATACCTCTATAACTGACATTACAACCTAACCTTATAGCATCCTCGTGACAACGCTTCAAAGCATAATAGCGTTCCTCACCTGTCTTCGCCATTTTCAATCCATAGTCTAATGGATTTACGGTTTTTGCACCTGACAGCACTGGCAACAACAATAGTATTAAGCTTAACAGTCTCTTCATGTATTCTGATGGTTTGAAAGCTTGTCGTATTTATCTCCAGACAATATATATTCCAGTGAACTCAGCTTTTCATATTGCTCTTTCTCTGCCACGTCATCCATCATCACCTGTTTACCTGAGAAAAGAGCCTGCACCATTACCGTCGTATAGGAGCCCACTGCACAGCCTAAATTAGCCACCGACTCTTGTATCCCGATCTCTCTTGGGCTCTCTATTTCTGCTGGTTCTACATACTTCTTCAGTAACTCTAAGTCACTATAACGTGGATGCGGGCGGTATTTCACTGTTTTCCCTTCACGCTTGGCAAAAGCCATTGACTCCACTATTTTTCTAATCTTCTCCTCATTGAAAACTGCCAAATAGTATTTATAATCAGCAAACAATGCTTCATTCCTAAACTTTTCGACATCAATTTTAAGTGATGGCGGTATAGCTATCCTGAATTGTGTAGGTTCTGCTTTCAATGAAGTCAAAAGGTTCTTATAATGTTCACCCCATACGTATGTTTCATCGAAATGGAAGAATGCATCCCTAATAAAATACAGCTTTTCCCCATGCATTACGTCCACATGCTTCACTCCATGTTCGTGACAATATGCCGTTAGTATAGTACCGCTGAAAGAAAATTCTCCAAACTGTATCATTACACCCGGGGTATACCTATATATTAGGTGACTATAACGAGCTGTATTCATCATAGCCTTGAACGCAAAATATGGTTGCATTGGGGCTTTTTCCAGCATCTTCCAAATAAAACTCACATCCTTTGCACCAAGCGACGTGCCTATCTCATAGTTTTCTGATGGGCTATATTTCTCACGAACCTCTTGAGGGACCACCTCTGGCATCCCCTTTTTTTCTATCAGACAATCTATATGAGAAGCACGATGCACGAACACGCGCTTCGCCATGAAATAGAGAATTAATAAAGGCAATGCCAAAGCCCCCACCACATTGAATAGCAGACTCTTCCATTTTGGATGAACGAGTTGTTTTTGACAGAGGTATTGCTTATACCCCCTTTCAATATCATCCCCTGGTGTCCCGAGGCTGTTCAAATACTCCATCTGCTCCTCCTTCGGATAAGTAAACAAATCTCTATCCCCCTTTTCCAAATAGAGCAATATCTTGAAATAGTTCATTTAACGCATTTCCTTATAACAATTATACATTGTTATTTACTTGGTTGATAACATTTTCTGATACAGTTCGCCATATTGCCGCGCAACAAGTGCCCAGTCGTAATTCCCACGTGAAATGCGAGCATCATTCCCCTCGTTTATCCATGCTTTCATAGCCTTGTTATCCGCATGGCTCATATCAAGCACATAGTATATATCTTTATCGTTTGATGAATCGCCTATAACCGTGTCCTTGATCTCCTTCCGAACTACTATCCTAAGTCCTGTTGCGTAAGCCTCAATTTCAGATAGCGCTTGACCTTCTGTCGTGCTCACATGAGCATACACATCCGCTGCAGAAAGATACTTATAGAGTTCCCGACCATCTACATAGCCCAGCATCTTCACTCTTTCTTCCAAATGATGCTCAACCACATATTCATTTATCTTTTGCTCATCGGGTCCTTTACCTACAATCCAATATTGGTAGTCTATACCTAAAGATTCCAAAACTTGTAAGAAATCAAATTGACCTTTCCTATTGATAACAACACCTGTCGTAATGAACACAAGGCAATTATCTGAAACTCCATACTCGGACCTTAACTTCTCACGTTGCTCCTTGGAGTAATAGAACCTGCTGGTATCTACTCCGTTGGGTATAGTAGTACATTTGTTTTCCGGCATTCCAAGGATTAATGCTTTTCGCTTAGTCTCTCCATTCAGCACTGTGAAATAGTCTGCCATTGCTATCTGGTCCTGATATGTGGCCAAGAAATGATGAGAACTTACATCCTCTTCATTATACATCACTCCGTGAAAAGTGATTAAAACCGGCAAGCCCCATTTCTTGTTAGCATAATAAAGCGGTTGCAGTCCAGCGCCATGTATATGAATCAAATCCGGTTTTACTTCAGAAATAACTTTTGCAAAATTTGCCCGATAAAATTCATATCGTATAGGGTTAACTTCATCTCGTTTATAATGACTCCATGCCCGTAAAGATTGAAGTGGCTTTGAAACCACACCCCATAACATATGGAAAGGCAGCATCCTATAACCGTTGTACTGATGCTCGTATTGGCATTTCTCTTCAGCTACCTTTTGAGGGACATTGGTAAAATACCAATACAACATCATATCCCCAAAGTCTTTCTGATAAAGATTTTCTACTACACGAGCGATACCAGTTGTATAGGTACCGCCAGCTTCCTTGGGTAATTGACCTATAATAAGTACCTTAATCATTCTTTGCAATTGACTTATATATGCCTAGCATTTGTAGTGCTATAGCTCTCCATGACTTCTCTCCTTCTTGATAATCCTTAAGAATGTTTGAAGTAAACAACTCTATCTTATTTCTGTCCCCCAACAAGTCTAACATCGCATCAGACAATGCTGCACTATCCCTGGGGGGGACTATAAGTCCATATCTATTATTAATCACCATTTCCGGTAATCCACCGACATTCGTTGCCACACACGGCTTATTAAAAGCATAGGCTGTCATAATAACGCCACTTTGTGTTGCTTCTACATATGGGACTACTATAAATAGGCTATTATTAACCAAAGAGGCGAGTTCATCGTCTGGTATGAAGTTGTTTCTTATATCAAAACACCCCATATGCCTATAGCTATTTATATCAAAATAATAGTCCCCACGCCCTGCTACGACCAATTTAACCTCTTTGTTCTGTTTGTGAACAATACTCATCGCCTCAAATAAGTAGTCGAGCCCTTTATACGGTGATATATTACCAAAGAATAAAATATATGGTTCGGTCTCATCGGGTCTATTTTTTTTATAAAGTTGTAAGTAGTTGTATGAACTTAAATGGCTATCAAATATTCTTACATTTCCTTTGCTTAAATGATAACAATCAATGAAAGCCTCCTTCTGGGCTTTATTTAAAATAATAAAGTTGCTGTATAGCTTAAAAGCAAGTTTGCGATTTAGATTCTCCATTCTATATGTTGCCGTACCGTGAGGTATGGGATCATGAATGGTTATAACGACTCTTTCCCTTAATGAACGCTTTAACACATTGTTACTAATTGGCGGGACATATGTCAAATGAATAACATCGGGGGTGTTCTGTTCAACAAACCGCCATAGAAGTGTTGAGTACTTGAATGAGTTTAAATCATAAGCGTGGAGCCCTGAATTCTTAAAGAAAAAGACTTTATTTAAATCAATAAGTTTACTATATTTTTGCAATTGAGGAATTTCTGCCACACTATTTAACCCAGGCTTCAATTCAATATCTCGTAAATCAAACGCACAAGATGCTTTGTCATATGGTGACACTAAGACAATGTATGTAACGTCAGCAATCCTTGACAATTCATACAGATAAGATAAATCCACATCCGAGAATGCGATTTTTGATATATATGTGATTTTCATTTGATACAATTATATACTTTACTCTCGCCTATTAAACACCAAGCAAAAATCAAATAGAACGCCATCCTCGAATTAAAATAAACAGACTCCATAAGCATATAACAAATGAAACATGCAATTATAATATGTCCCGGACGGTATGTTCTTTTCCATAGTGATATTACAAGAAATAAGAATAAAACAAATCCGATAATTCCTTGTCTAGTTAATAACGTACTCATACCATTATAATACCGATCTCCTTCCGCAAAGGTTCCTGAAAAAACAGTTCTTGCTTCATATTCCTTCAATAGATCAGGATTATTTAGACCAATTATTTGCTTTTGCAATGGCATTTCTGAATAAACATAGTAGCCACGCCATAATCTCATAAAACCAGATCGGCTCCCTCCTTCGTATTCTATTGACATTTCAGAAGTTCGCTCAAGCATTTCAGAGGCTACATTTGTTCTTAAGAACACACCAATGCTAATCGCTATAAGAAATGCCAAAAGTATCATTTTAGGAATATTACCTTTTTCTTTAAAATTCAATCCACTTAGATACCAAACAGTTACAACAACTGTCAATGCCAACAGGCCTGTACCAGCTGTTGATAACAATACTGTTAATACAAGTATGCTTATAAACAACCAATTCTTTTTAGATTTGCACAATTCCAAACAAATCAATGGCATGAGGAAATAAATAAAATGGGAAGGCTCACTAAAAAAAGAGCAGAGGCGTTCTGAAGCATCATGATCAGAAACCCAATCTGCATTGTTGCTATAAATCTCTAAAGGGAGAATTTTAAGAATACCGCTTATTGAATAACCTAGAAAATGATAACTAATAAATTGGACATAGAACATCAGCAAACAGACAACTGCTGTTTTCTTGTATAACTTAACAAACAGATTATAATTACCTGGCCTTACATAATAGAAAAACACTAGAAATGTTAGGAATGTTTGTATTTCAGAAAGCGGAATAATTGAGCTATTATATGACAGATAATATACGACAACGGCATAAATAAAAATGAAATATAGCCATCTCGGCAATAGACTTATATCATTCGGTATTTTAAATTTAAAAAGTGTCACCAACCCTAATACCAAACATAATACAGAATCTATAGACCAGCCTGGTATACCACAACCATATATACTTAAGATCGGAAGAAGTATAATGGTCAAAAAAACGAATTTTATAAAAGGAGTTTCCTTTTCAACAGCTACCATAAATAGACCTACCTTTAAAAACCCAGTTTTAGTTTTCCAGTTAAGTTAAAACGAGAATTAATCTTCATGAGGAATGCTAATATGAAGATGTTTATATGTTTAACAACCCATACAAAAACACTTTGGTTTCTCGTTAGCCCTACATAACCATGCATGTTATTTATAAGGGATTCCTTTATTGACCGAAAAACTTCAATCCTATTATCCCCTTTGGCGTTATTATTCGTAGCCATAAGTAGATTGAAGTGCACACGTCGGTTGGCAATGACACGCTCTCGCATCTCATCTACATTATATAGTCTAAATATTTTTTCTAATTCAGGGATAATTACATTTACATAATAGATTAAGCTCTCGGGCGACACCAAACTCCTAGATAAGGAATCTCCCGCATTTAGAAAATATATGTATTTACATCCATTATTATACTTTATTCCACGCGCATACTCCATATATTGAAAAGTGAATAGATGATCTTCACCATATGACATCCCCTCTTTAAAACACAAATGGTTATTCTTAATTATAGATGACTTATAAAGTTTATAACAAGGAGAATTAAGGAGATTGTTTTCTTCTAATACACATACCAAATCACTATTATTGGAGACAATATCAGTATATGGATTAACTTCGATAATCTGTTCTTCTTTTACCCTCTTAAAGCCTTGAACAAACAAGTCCGCTCTTTGATTCTCAATATGAAAGTTCTCCAAATAATCACATTCAATAAAGTCATCGCTATCAACGAAACACAACCAAACGCCCGTAGCCTCCTTTATGCCAGCATTTCTAGCCGAACTAACTCCACCATTCTCTTTGTGTATTACCCTTACTAACGAATGAGACTCCGCATACTCATCACAAATTGATCCGCTTCTGTCCGGGCTGCCATCATCAACAAGGATCAATTCAAAGTTGTTATAAGTCTGTGCCAATATACTATCTATGCAACGACTCAAATATTGTTCAACCTTATAAACAGGAACAATTACACTTATATTGGGTGTCTTTAAATTATCTTCTGGCATATGTATTTATCATCTATAATAGGATAAAGAAATAAGATAATTTATTTTATGCCAAACTAATAAATGCCTCTTTAAGGGCTATAACATCCTTCTTTTCATTTTCGTAAATCATATCACGATTACGATGGTTTGGCACTAAATATTTTATACGCAAATAAGGAATTAAATTCTTATGGATATTCACACAACCAAACATCTTCTTCTGAGACTGTTTATTCATTACTTCAACTAGAGGCTCATTTTCAGTATTGTTCATGATAAACAAGCCCTGTTGCTTAACTATTCTATCATTAACAATCTCATACTCACAATGGAAATTGATAACAGGGATATCTATACTTACTCGACCCAAACTTGGCCCGCCAAGAGGGATAAAGGTAATGTTACTATTAACCCCATCGAGTCGGAACTGACGATACAATAATCTACTAATATTATCTTCCTCTTCTTTTGTATCCAGTTTAATTCCTTCCGTATGAACCTCAGATATCATATTCTGGAGTTTATCAGCAGCCAACATCATTACGCGCTGAATCGTGGCTTCCACCCAATCAAAACCCTTAGGAATATAATAGAGAGAAACATAGTCATTTATTCCATTTTTGCCGCTATCTTCCCATTTACTATCATTGAAGTCAGAAGCAAAGAACAGCCCAGTCAAGAGACTTTCAGAAAAATCAATCATTGGTGAAGGTGCATCAAAATGCTGCATTAGAGCCATCAGAAACATATCATTAGTATGTACGTTTAGTTTGCACATATAGTTTTGAACATCTTCCAAGGCTTCCGACCTTCGAATAATCTCCTCAACAAAATCATAATAACTCTCCCTTGAAATCCTTGCCACCCAATCAGTTTTCTGCAACCAATGTCGTTGAGAAGATGCATACATTTTATACTTTGCCTCACTCACTCCTCTAAATATCAATCCTTTTTCGAATGAATGAAACTTTTCAATAAAAGCATCAAGCTCATCCTCTCTATTTATAAAAATATTTGAACTGAAATGGACTTCTTTTTCTGCGAATGTATGATATTCAGGTAAGTGTGGAACAAGATGAATATAATCTTTCTTGATATCTTTAAAAGGGCAGGTGTCAAAAATACTTCTGAAATCTATTTTGTCATATCGTGCTATTGAGAATTCATTGTTAAAAACAATTTGCTCAAGATCTTCAATACATTTAATCACTTTGGAGTCTTTCTCTATTCGGCCCACTGATTCAAAATAATCCAAATATTTAAAATCCCCTCCCTTGATCTTATCAGAAAAACGAACCCATGCATTAGGGACTCTATAACTGTCAGAAATAATTAGACCGTGCAATGAACTTGATATAATTCTTTCACATTGACAAATCTGATTTAGAACATCTTTCCAGTCGTCATACCCCTGCATTTTTATCAATAAGACATTATTATTATTGCAGAATTCAATAACAAAAGGGTTATCTAAATCTTTATAATGTGGTATAATACCAACTTTATACAGTTTCTTAAAACTCGGTCTGATATAACGAGATAAAAGAAGGGCGGGGTCACCATATTTCTCCGGGCAATCTATTCCCTGCGACAACAACACCCCCCTTGTTAAAGGCCCGCGAACAGAACAAATCTTTAATGGATTTATTTTCACTAAAGTATCCTTTGAAATTGCTCCGCTACCCCACACGATACTATGAGAATTCTCATAAAGGCCTATAACAGAACCGATACAGGTATAATTTACCTTTTCTTTTTCAAAAATGGGCTTTACAGACGGTCTAATAATAACTTTTTTATTTGATAACAATGATACTATATTCAAATTAACATCATCACCCCAATTATTATGTAAAACCTTTCCATTCTTTACTTCTATCCAAGCATTTAAATATAACGGGTCCTTTACAAATAGAGATATAATACCATTAACCCATGGCATAAATATATCTTTAATTTCCCCCTTTAAACGATAAAATAAACGATAAATCATTCCCATATCTACTATAGCATTATTGATTTTTGTCGATGATATTTCAACACACCATATTATCTTTTGAATACCCTCTTCATTAATGAAAATGCTATTTGCCTTTCTTCCGCTCCTAACCCAAAAATATAAATGCTAACTGTAGTTGAAAGGACACTCAATGCTAATACAGAAAAAAAACTAAATAAAGATTGTTCTAAACAGATATATAAAAACACAGGCAATATAAAGGCAATAAAAGCAACAAACAAGCATTTTAAAACAACCTCCTTAACATATTTTTGCCAGGGCAATTTTATCAAGTCTTTAACTAAAGAAATCCTTACAAAGATTAATACAAAATATACTATCGCATAAATATTATAAGCCCAAATAGGTGACGCACCTATCCTAAAAGCGATCCATGTTAATGGGAATATTAATAATGCGAATGTTGAGACTACTAGTTGATATTTTTTCACCCTCCCTGTTGCTAATTGTGATGTAACAAGTGTATTTCCCATTACGGTACACATTGATGTCACAAAAGTAAGTCTAACAAATGAGATGCTATAATCTGGAACGACTTTCAACCATAGAGTCAAAACCTGTTCGGTTTCAATACATATCGGAACGGCAAAAAAAAGCATCAAAAAGAATGAAAACTTAGCCCCTCTACATACCAATGAATGCATATATTCTAAATCGCCTTCAGCATAAGATTTAGTAATTTGAGGGTTCAATGCCGTCATGAAGCTATTAACAAATTGGCCCACGGCATTCTCTACTTGAGTAGCAACTCCTCTAGCAGCATTGAGTGCTACCCCATAAAACATGTTGATTAAAATATTAACACCCTGCGTACTAAAGATATAAGCTCCATTTCCCAGCATTGTCCAAATTGCAAAACCAGTCATTTCTCTTAATTGAGATTTATCGTAAGTAAGGTTAATCTTACATTCCTTGAAATGGCCTAAGCAATAGATGGCATATATAATATAGATTAAAACGGAATTCGCAAGAAGCAAAATAGCATACATAACTAAACGATCTCCACTTGCAACGCTAATAAATAAAGCTATCATTAATCTCAGAATGCCCTCAATGATACTTACAAGCGCGAATATTCCCATCTTCTCGTGTGCTATAATAACAGCATTGAAAGGAACGCTAAGTAAATTTATTGCAAAAACTAAAATAGAGCAGTGCATTACCCAATTAGCGGCCCCCAATCGCTCAGCTGGTATGTTTAACTTATAATTTAAAAACCATATACCCAGTACTTCAGCAATTATAACTATAACTATTGCCAGCGATGTTTGAATAACCAAAGAAGTAGAAAAGACCCTTTTAAGCTTTTCGAAATCATTTTCCCCAAGAGAAAAAGTCATAAATCTACTCACAGATGCAGAGAATGAACCTGATAACACAGAGAACATCGCCACAACTCCACCTACAACGTTATAGGTGCCATAATCATCAACACCTAAAGCATTAAGCACTACTCTACTTGTATATAAAGACACAAGCATAAGCAGTAGCATACGGATATATAGTAAAATAGTATTTTTTGCTATTCTCTTATTGTTTTCCGACGAATCAGACATGATATAATTATAATAATTATGCAGTCAAAACAGGTGGATATTTAAGCAACCTTATTCATTTAAAGAACTCATTTTGACGCGTTCTTGATCGTCTTGAACTGTCTTTCCCATTGCTTTAAGGGTCAAATAAATCTTTCCTGTTTCTTTCAAACGCATGTATTTGTCAATATCTCTATATTTAATTATTCTAGCTGGGCAACCACCAACGATAGCATACGGAGGGATGTCTTTGGTTACACTTGAACAAGCACCAACAATAGCACCTTCTCCAATATGTACACCAGGCATAATTGTTACATCTGACCCAATCCAGACATTATCTCCGATAAATATATCTTTAATAATATATCGCTCATCATACGGAAGCATTTCCCCCTCGTAATAATGATTAGATGTATGTACTTTTACGCGAGGCCCAAATATAGTTCCAGAACCAATATGGAGAATACCTCTCAACTCCATCCATGAATCTGGTCCTACATATAGGGGGGGGTAAAATCTATATGAGCTATATTAGTTATTGAGTAAGGAATATGTAACTCGAATCCTTTTTCTTTAAGAGAGTTAACCTCCTTACGTACCATCCATTTCTTACATAAATAATTTAGTATCATATGTAACTATTACTAATTCACTAATCAAATTATAGAAACGGGCAGGCCCGCTGTTTGTTGAACCTTATGTATTAATGAGAGATCCGCGGGCTCACTGCCCATTATGATTGGGGTTGCCAAGGTGTGCGGAACCTCAAGCAAACCCCGACGTGGCTCCGCCTGCGCGTAAGGCCGGAAGCCGTGTTAAATATTAATTGTTAACTTGTTAATTGTTAAAGATGGCTGATGGCAGATGTGCTTCGAGATGTAAGATGGCAGAGGGTTGATGTTTTATTTCTCTGTTCCATTCTCATCTAGTTTCTTGCACCTGTGCACAAGCACCTTAACTAACTACTCACAATCAGCGTAAATTGATTTATACTGTGTATCGTTCAAATAACTGTTTCGGTGAAGCAGATCTATCCAATAGAGGGACTCCCTAGCTTCCTTCAACGCTATATATAATTTCTCTTAAAGTCTGATTTGCTTATGGCGTTACACGCCTCAGCATTGTTTATTCGTTCTGACTGGCAGTATCGAACTGCATCACTTACGCGACCACCTGTGCAGTCAGAAACCATATTTTAAAGAAGGTTATCCTTCTCGATATCTTTGAAATATTTATATGTGCCATGCTTCAGTTCGTCCGTAGCATCTTCGTCGCAGACGATGATGGCATGGGGATGCTGCTGCAAGCAACTGATAGTCCACATGTGGTTGATGGGCTCCTCTACGCCATGGCGAAGAGCGCGAGCTTTGTTGTGGCCATTCACCATAATCATCACTTCT
>OCTW011507443.1_pt1 | contig 16907 bp, 10 predicted proteins | sample 1539671 | NCBI WGS metagenome assembly OCTW01 (sample SAMN02144230, study PRJEB22623) | gut metagenome | biome: sheep rumen | host: Ovis aries | place: New Zealand
AAGCCATACCATTATTTGTTAGAGTAACCGTTTGCTCATCATCAGGTTTTAGTTCATCTATCGTGCCCCAATCGCCAACAGCGGCACCTTGTTTAATGAGTCTCCTAGCAAATAAAACAGATAAATCTTTTTGTGCTAAAACGGTTTCACCAAGTTTGACTTCATAACGGATAGTGTGAACGCCAACAACATTTGATAATTCTTCATATCCATCAAATAAAGCTTCTGAATCAGTTAAATCTGAAACAGTAATTTCAACATCCCCTTTGACATTAAAACCGTTTTCATCTTTAACTGATAAAACTTCTGGTAAGTCGATAGTGCTATCAACGAAGAGTTTTAGATCATCTTCAGAATAATTATCAAGTTCGATAGTTAATTCAGATGCGCCGTGTAAAAACACGCCTTCTAATGTAAGGCCTCCATCAGGAACGGCAACTAAATATTCACTAGCGGTTGTGCCTTTTTTGAGGTTATTTCTATATGTTTTTGTGCCGTTGATATCTAATCCTAAGAATGCGTTTCCAGCATTGGTGGTAACCGAGACCACAACTTCTTCACCAACCGCGGCAATTTCTTTATCAACCGCGATTGTTCCACCAGCCGATTCACTAACTACAATGTTTTCTAGTTTCGCAAAGACGCCTTCAAGCGTTAAGCCGCCTTCAACCATTGATAATGAAGTAATATAGACTTCATCGTTTTTTGTAAACCCGTCCGCTTCGACAAAATTATCATTTACATTTAATCCGTTAAAGCGATAGCCATCATCAACAGTTACGGTAACGGCGATGTTTTCTCCAAGTTCCGCTTCTTCTTTATCAACTATTACATTACCGCCGGTAACCGCGTTAATCGTGACATTATAAGTATGGGCAATTGATTCGGTAACTTCACTTAAGGACTCTGTGCTTTCTTCCTCGGATTCCATTTCTTTTTCAGATTCTGTGTCAACACCAGATTCAAATACACTTTCGCTTTCAATCTCGCTTGTCTCTATAGTTGTATCGCTTTCGCTTTGTTTTTCATTACCTTTGGAGCCACATGCGGCTAAAGTAGGAATAACTAAAGCAAGTAAGGCGCTAACACCGAGTAATGAAAAAATTTTCTTTTTCATACATCTCCTCCTAATATATTTGCATACTTAGATTGATTGCATTTTTATTTTACAAAATATTTTTTGTTAAAGAGATGGTTAAAAGCATTATTTTTAATGAATAAAGATTTAATAAGATCAAATTAAGAAAAATCTCTTATGAAACTATGAGAGTCATTTCGTTTTTATAACTTATATTTGGTCAACATCTAATAAATATTCCAAATTTAATGTATTTAAATAATCGATAAACTCAAGCAGGTCATCATATTGAAGATTATGAACACCCAGGAATGCGCGCATTGTTGAACCACATTGCCAATGGATTTGTTCATACATCTTACTTACGTCTACACCTTTTTCTTTAAAGAAGTTATAGATTATATTGAAATCGACAAATTGAAGAATAGATATCGGGGTGTCCACGGTAAATTTGCTTGGTGACTCAATTCTTTCCAATTTTCTAGGCGTTTTTTCTTCTTGTAGTTCTTTCCCGTCGAGAATCACACTCTTGCGATAAAGCATATGGAAAGCATCTCTTCCCAAGCACACTTCATATTCGCCTTTTTCTACTTGGAGCGTGTCGGTTTCATAATCGTACACACCAAAATGTTTTTTAGGAATACGTATTGTTATGCATCTCGATTCGTTTGGTTCTAGCATAATTTTTTCAAATTCTCTAAACTCATTTTTTGTGCGGTAAACCTTACTATTTAGTTTAGACGAATATATTTCAATGATATCAGCACCTCTACATCCGCTTTCGTTTGTAACAGTAACATTAACGACAACTTCGTCATTTTCTTCTTTTACGTCAAAATCTTTATATGAGAATTTACTGTAAGATAAGCCATACCCAAATGGAAGCACAAATCCTTGCTGATGTTCTATAAAATAACGATATCCGACGTAAATGTCTTCATCATAATATTCATGAAGGGAATTATGCTTTAGTAGATTATGGTAAGCAGGAAATTGATTCAAAGAAGAAATCCATGTTTCTGGTAATCTTCCAGATGGATTATGAAGTCCGAATAAATTATTATACGTAGCTTCCGCTTGTCCTTCTCCCGCTAAATAGGTAAGTAATACAGCGTTTGATTTTTGATATATTTCATCAATATTTAAAACGCTTCCGGTAATGATTACAGATGTGATGTTATCAAAGACTGATGAAAGAATTCTGAACGCTTCCATTTGTTCTTCTCTCACATTGATTGATTTTCTATCACTGCCTTCTGATTCATCTTCCTGAAACGTTCCAAGGAAAAATATTGCTTTGTCATAACCCATTTCCTTAAATTTTTCTAATTGCTTTTTATCTAGACTAACCCTTAATCGATCGTCATACGCTCTAGAATATCGGAAATCGATTTTCTTTTCTTTTAAAACATCGATGAATGATTGTTTGCTGTAGGAGTTCACCCACGCTGAACCGCCACCAACAAATCTTGGTTGATTAGCTAGCCATCCCAAAACAAGGAATTTATCATCTTTTTTAAATGGTAATTTATCTTCGTTTTTTAATAAGACGGGGGTTTCATTGGCAATTTCCACAGCCTTTTTATGACCTTCATCTAAATCGTAATGAGGTATATCTCCGCTCTTTTGATGCTTTTTTATAAATTCATACATCTCTTTATCGTTACGGATTAAGTCTTCTTCTGTAAAGAAACCACGGCTTAATAAATCTTCCATGTGTTTTACTGAACGGGTGGAAATAGGCATTTCTAGATGCATGCCGTTATGGATAGAGGCACCTTTATTTGATACTGCTCCCCAATCTGAAATAACAATGCCTTTATAAGCAAACTCACCTTTAAGTTTCTTTTGCATTAAATATTCAGATTCAGGAGCGTAGTCACCATTTATTTTGTTATATGCTGTCATGATTGAAGATGGATTGGAATATTCCAAAGCATAGCTAAAGGAACGAAGATATATGTCGTTTAACGCGCGCAAAGATATTTCGCTCGAATAAGATGTTCTCCCAAATTCTTTATTGTTCGCGCAGAAATGTTTTATGCACGCACAAACATTATTATCTTCTAATCCTTTAATGTATTCTGCGGCAAGTCTGCCTGATAAATATGGATCCTCGCTCCAATATTCGAAATTTCTTCCGCACAACGCGCTTCTTTTGATGTTGACTCCAGGAGCGAGCAAAATATCTACTTTTTTACTCAGAGAATCTTTTGCTAATAACTTGCCGTTCTCATAGCAAATATTTTTATCAAATGATGCGGCCAGGGAAGACGGGGAAGGAACACAGGTAGCAATCATGATATTGGATTGATTGTGGAAGTCGTTTTGTTCTGGTTTTCTTACTCCACACGGACCATCGTTCATGGTTAAAACTAAATTTGGATCTTCATGAGAAGACATCGTCCAACTATCAAGCCCCATCGTATATTTGTAATATGAACTTCTTTCCTTCTTATCCATTTTTAATCACCTCGTCAATCAACTTTTTCATAAGTACGTATCCGTTATGATTAATATGTACACCATCCAAATAGATACAATTTTCACTGCTGGCTTCTATCAAATCGTTTAAATGGAGGATTGTGATGTTGTTTTCTTTACTTGATTCATCAACATAGTTATTCCACTCTTTATGCCTATCTAGATAATGATGGGCTTCCCCCGCTTTCATCGTTGTCATGAATAAATAATAATTAGCGGTTGGGTAATATTCTCTAAGCAATTTTAAAAATTCAAGATATTCATTTTTTATATTTTCGTATTTAAATCCAATATTAATATCGTTGAATCCCAAATTAATAAAAATATTCTTAATAGGCATGTTTTTTCTAATTAAAGGAAGAAAAGGTATCCAATCTCTGAATTTACTTCCCCCAACACCAATATTTAGACATGTTTCATCAAATATTTCATCAAAGGTAAATCCTTTTCCGGCGTAAGTTTCATAGTTCCAGAACTCAAAATACGAATCACCTATAAATAAATTTTGTATGCTTTCTCGATTATTTTGACGATTTATAGTCATCTTGAAGAAGTCATTTTTTGGATTATATTCCTCAATTTCCATATCCTTTGTGTAGCCTTTAATCAAAGCGGAATAATCAAATTCCCCATCATATTCTCCAACTTTTTCTAAGCAATAAAAGAACCCTTTAACAAAGGCAACAGGATTATTATTCGCATCTGTTAAATATAAGGCTCCGTTACCATATATCCAATTGGAAACGCGATAATCAAAGTTTCCCACAAAAAGAAAAATACGACGTTTTTGTATTTCATTAAACGCTCCTATTGAAGAATAGGTAAAATCTTGCATTCCAAAACCTAGTTTATGAAAGCTTTTGCCATCATAATAAATGTCGCCTTCATAAATAGATCCTTCTCCATATCGAATCGCGCCCATACCAAAAGAGGGAATACCTTTTTCAAAAGTTCCTTCCTTTGGGGAAAAATACCAAATGCCGGATTCTCTTTTATAAAAAGCAGGAAAGTATTTATAATTAGCTGCCATAACGATTTGATTATAGAAAAAACAAAAGCAACTAATAACATTATTTTTAATCTTTATAATATTCGTAAAAATCATTAAGCATTTTTAGTATAAATATGCGAGGAATAAAAACGTATGAATAAGTCACTAATACATGGTAGATGGATACACGCTGACATGATCTTTGATGGAGCGTTAGGTTTTGAAAAAATTTTTTCAATTAAAAAAGAAGTTAAAAAAGTTACTTTATATGTGACATCAATCGGTAATTATCGTTTTTATATTAACAATAGAGATATATCCAAATATGTTTTGACTCCTTTTTATACAAGTTACGATAAAAGAGTGCAGCTACAAACATATGATCTCACAAAAAATATCAGTAAAGAAAATGACTTAGTTGTTGAAGTGGCTCCAGGATGGGCGCTTGGTAATCTTTATTGGAGAAAATATAATTACCGTGACAAAGTCGCCTTGCTATGTTGGATTAAAATTATTTATTTAGATGGCGAGGTGGAATATATAGGAAGCGATGAGAGCTTTGATGTCGTTACCACTACTACAACATACAGCGACAACTATAATGGAGAAACGCAAGATAATACTTTGGAAAAATCTTTTATCAAAAAAGCAATATTTGCTAATGACATCCACACGAATGTTATTAAGCAAGAAGGCGAATATGTAATCGAAAAAGAGAAATTAGCGGCTAAAAAATTAATCATCACCCCAAAAGGAGAAAAGGTAATTGATTTTGGTCAAAACATGGGTGGGTATGTCATCATCAAAATAAAAGGAAATAAGGGCGATGTCATATCATTTACTCATGGTGAGATTTTAGATAAAGACGGCAATTTCTACAATGAAAATTACCGAAATGCAAAATCTATTGTCACCTATGTTCTTTCAGGAAAAGAAGAAATATTGAAACCTCGATTCTCTTTCCAGGGTTTCAGATATATCAAGCTACTTTCATATCCAAAAAATGAAGTTGATATAAATGAATTTAGTGCTCAAGCAATCTACTCAAACATGAGAAGAACATCGTCGTTTAAATGTGGAAATAAGAAAGTGAATCAACTTTATTCGAACATAATTTGGGGGCAAAGAAGCAATTTTATCGATGTCCCCACCGATTGCCCTCAGAGAGACGAAAGATTAGGTTGGTTAGGAGATGCTCAAGTATTTTGTAAAACCGCGTCAATTAATTACGATGTTTATAAATTTTTCTATAAGTGGCTAGGAGACATTAGAAATAGTCAATGCAAGGATGGCTCGCTATTTGGGTATTATCCAGTTGATATTCGCCCAGATTTTAAAGAGAGAAAATCTGCTGGCTGGTGTGACGCAATAACCATAATTCCTTATCAAATGTATCTTTCATATGGAAAGAAGGAGATTCTCAAAAAGAATTATAAAGCCATGGAAAAATACATTAGATACATATACAAAGTATCAAATGATAAATATCTATGGACCGGCGGGAATCATTATGGAGATTGGCTTGCTTTAGACGGAAACGAAGATTCCTATGTAGGTTTAACTCCTACCGATTATATTGCGAGTGTGTTTTTTCTTCACAGCACAAGTCTAGTAATAAAAATTGGAAAGATATTAAATAAAGATGTAACTAAGTATGAAAATCTGTATAGCAAAATTAGGGCGGCCATTAGAAAAAGATACGTAAAAGACCATAAATTATATTTGGTTTCTAATGACAATAAAGAAGTTTTAGAAACTCAAACAGGATATGTATTCGCGATAAATTTTGATGTATTAGACGATCGAGAAAAAATAGAAGCATCTAGAAGACTCAATGAAATGATTGAAGAAAACGAATCAAGAATGACAACCGGATTTTTAGGCACTCCATACATTCTCCATGCTCTAAGTCAAAAAGGATATCAGAAAACATGCTACGACTTGTTACTTCAAGAAAAAAATCCTTCATGGCTATATTCAGTTAATAAAGGAGCAACGACAATATGGGAGCACTATAATGGCATAAAAGAAGATGGCTCATTTTGGTCCAAAAATATGAATTCTTTCAATCATTATGCATATGGTAGTGTGTTAGATTGGGTATTTGAAGAAGCGGCAGGAATAAAGATGAGGGAAGGGACAACATCCTATAAAGAATTAATTATCACTCCTCATCCCGATAGGAGATTAAAATACTTATCATTCAATTACAAAACAAAATATGGTGTAATCAAATCTTTTTGGAAATATCTAAACAAAAACGAAATCATCTTTAAATATGAATTACCTAAAGGCACAAATGCAAAATTAATATTAATTAATGGAGAAATTCATCAATTAGCCGATGGAAAACATGAGTTTATAGTTAAAATATAAGAAATTAATGTAAATTAATGTATTTTTAATGTCTGATTAACATTATTTTAATGCTGTTGTATAATTTAACTAGTTAAACGGAGCAGGAAGAATAATGGGGAAAAAGGCTACTTCAATGAAGGAAATCGCATATGAGCTTCATATATCAATAAATACTGTTTCAAGAGCATTTCGCGATTGCGATGATATCTCTGAAGAAACAAAAGAAAAAGTAAGAAAAAAAGCCATAGAACTAGGGTATGTTCCTACATCAATTAGTCAGTTAGTCAAGCGTGATGGCAAAAGAACAATCGCCTTATTTTATAATTCCTCTCAAAACCTTTATTACAACATCATTAATCAAAAATTAATTGATGCGATATCAAAGGACGCAAATGACATCACTCTTATTCATGCATCAGGAAACACGCTGACAATTGATCATATTAAACAATGTCTTTTTGAAAGAGTCGATGCAATTATTACTTCTCTTCACCCAACTGATGATGCAATTGAACTAGCAAAAATGCATGACATTAAACTTGTTTGTATCGGGGAATATGATGGTGAACAAGAAATAAGTACGGTTTGCGTTAATAACTCCCGAGCCGGAGAATTAGCGGCGAAATACCTACTTAATTATCACAAAGCCACAAAATTTATTTATATTGGTTTTAGTTCATTATTATCAAGCAACAAAAGAAAAGATGGTTTCGTTGATGAAATTAAGAAAGCAATTCCCGACCCAGATATCGTTTTTATCGAAGATTCAGAAATTGAAAAATCTAATATGATTGAATATATATATAGCGGATATTTAAACATATTTTGTTTTAATGACTGTACCGCATATAAATTAATTAAAGAGCTAGAAAAATCTGTTCCATCAATTAAGAAAGTATTCCCACACCTTCACATAGTAGGTGTTGATGCATTAAGCGAGTGTATAGATGGTTTAGTTGATTTAACTAGCATATCTTTTGATTATGAGAAAATAGCGAGTTCCGCTTACGATATCTTAAAACAAATTTGGAGCAAAAAGACAAATGGTCCAACCCATATTGTAATTGAAACATCACTTCATCAAAGATTGTCATAAGATGATATGTTGTTTACACTCCTTTAAAAATAATGAAACATTTCTGATTATATAATTGAAATAGATAATGGAGTTTTTAATATGAGAAAATTATGTATTGCACTTTCTTATTTAGAAGATAATTGTTCTGCATGTTTAATGAAAAATATAAAAGAAGCAGGATTTGATGGGGTTTTCGTAACTGTTAACAAAGACAGTGATATAGAAACCATCAACAAAAACGTTAAAGAGAGTGGATTATTTTTTGATTCATTGCATGGTCCATTTTATGAAATGCATCACATGTGGAATTTAGAAGATGAAAAGGAAGCAAGAGACATAATTGAAGAATATAAAAAATGCATCGATTTTTGTGTTTATGTCAAAACAGACAAAATAGTTACTCACCCATTTATTGGATTTAAAGATCATAATCCAAATGAAATTGGTGTTAAAAGATTTGAAGAAATAGTCAAATACGCAAAAGAAAAAAACATAAAAGTGTGTTTTGAAAATGTCGAAGGCGAAGAATATTTAGATGCACTAATGGATTATCTGCTTCCAAGATATGACAACGTGTTTTTCTGTTTAGATTCTGGTCATGAGATGTGTTATAACCGTGATAAAGATATGCTTAAGAAATACGGGAAAAATCTTGGCTACCTACATATCGATGATAATTATGGGGTGTCTGGAAAAGAGATATACTTTTTAGACGATTTCCATCTTGTTCCAGGAGACGGAAAACTTAATATCGATTTCTTATGTGAAAGAATTAAAAAATATGATCCAAAAGACAATATTAATATTACTCTTGAATTATCTGTTCCAAAACAACCAGTACTTGGAGTGCAAAAAGAATACTCAGATATCGGCTTAAAAGAATATTTAAATCGCTGCTACAATGTAGCCAAACTCATTAAAGACAAAACTGAATAACTTTAATAATAATGTTTTAAAAAATAATTATATGCTCTCAATTGGCATATAATTTTTTTTCGTGGAAAAAACAAACAGCAAAAAGAAACAATATCTTCTAGGGATTGTATTATCTCTTGTTTATTTTTCGAATTATATGTGCCGTTCCACTTTTCCTTCTACAATTAACTGCTTTGTTGAAGAATATTCAATTACCCATTCAGAAGCGGGACTCGTAATAACGTTTTTCTTTATAGCATATGCAATCGGTCAACTAATTAATTGCTTTTTTATAAAAAAATATAACAAAAGAATTTCAATAACGATTCCAGCACTCGGAATGGGGGTCATGTGTTTATTAACGTTTTTTAAATTTGATTTTAAATACTATAAATTTATATGGTTTGCACTTGGAATTTTCTCCTCGTTTATCTGGATGTCGATTGTCAAACTCATAAGCGTTAACACAAGTGACAATATTTCGAAAAGCATTATAGCAATCCTTTCTTTTGCATTAGGAATAGGATCGGCATTGACTTATTTAATCACTTCCATACTCACTCACTTTAATGTTTTTCGTTATATATTTTTAATTAGTTCGGTTTTAATGATAATTTCTGCGATAATCTTTTTCTTCTTTATCAAGAATTATAGTTATTCTCCAAAAACAGAAAAAGAACTTAACGATAATGGCGGATTATTTATTGAAAAAATGCCGAGTCCTAAATTATCAATCTTTTTCATTTTTATCATCATCATACTTTCTCCGGTAGCGGCACTAGCCACAGACTCTCTTATCACATGGGTTCCGACTATTTTGCGCGATGAGTTTGACCTTAATAATTCCCTATCGATATTTGTCGGGCTGTTTTTACCTATTATTAGATCCTTCGGCTCAATAATAAATAATTTCCTAAAAAGAAAAGGACTAGGATATTTATTAATTGTTAATTTTATGATGGTTATTTCAATAACATCTCTAGCCTTCATCATCTACGCATTAAACAATATAGTTTTAGCGTTAATGATCATCTTTGCTTTACTTGCTTATCTACCTTTTGCTTGTATAACAAGCGTTTTTACCGCTTTATATCCGTTACAACTAAAAAATTACTATGATTCAGGATTCTTATCCGCGATGTTTGGAACGGCTGCTTATGTTGGAAGTGCGCTTTCATCATATCTTGTCCCGTTGTTCGTAGAGAGAACGAGTTGGAACTCTTTGTTCTTACTATTTATTTCAGGAGCAGGGTTTATTTTAATTATTTCTTTATCAATCTATTTGATTTTTAGGCATAAAGAAAAATATAAATTATTTATTTAGAAGCTCTAAGTTGAGATTGACTTTTGGTTTATAAGAAATGATTATTGTTTGTTTTTTACAACTGCCGACAATGTAAAATAAAAAATTTTTAAGCTTAATCTAGTCCATAAACGATCACGCTTTGAAAGGTTTGCGTCTCAAACTTAAAAATATGGTGTGGCGATTTTGCTAAAACTGTTTGATATAATGTAGATAAATTAGGAGACGTTAGCCTTTATTTAATTTTTTATTATTAAAAAAGAAGATATAAGAATATTCGCAGTTGTCATACTTTGGAAGTGAAGTAAGTTTTTGAGTAGTTTGATTAATTAAATTATTTAATGTTGAAAGACCTTCAGTTTGTAATCTGAGTTGACATTTTTGATCGTTTAAGACCTTTTTAATGAATTTTTTGTTTGAGTTGAATTGTTGTTTGAGTTGTAAGTAGTTTGCCATAATGTGCTCCTTTGTTTTTTTGTAGCTCCATTATGAAATTTTTAAGGCTTACTTTGGTCGCTCCTGGAGGGACATTAGTTCAGTTGGGAGAAGCTTCGTTCGCATGAGGAGGTAGGAAGTTTGAGACACAAGAAAAAAGCCGCTGTTACACGGCTCTTTTAGGATAAGTCATTTTGCCCTATTTTGAATAAGTGACTTTGCGCAACGACATTTGGCTTATTTTGAGCCTTTTAGAGCCAACAAGCACACGGTCTCAACGTGCGAGGTCCTTGGGAATAAATCCACCGACTGGACCACCTCAATCGAATATAGGTTGACAAGTTCTCGTAAATCGCGGGCGAGGCTAGATGGCCCGCAGGAGACATAGACAATCCGTTTCGGCTGCAACAATTTCACGGCATTTAGGAATTCCTTTGTGGACCCCTTCCTCGGCGGATCCATGAATAAAACATCTAACGGGTCGCCCCTTTTTGCCATTTCGATGATGAAATGCGTGGCGTCATCCTGATATTCTTTGAAATTAATAATATGGTTAATTCTGGCGTTTTCCTTGGCGTCCTCTACGGCAGAACGGACCAGTTCCACGGAAATCACTTTTGAAGCGTTTTTAGAAGCGCATAGCCCGATGGTACCAATCCCTGAATAAGCGTCTAGCACCACTTCATTCCCACTTAAAGAAGCAAATTCCATCGCTTTCTGGTACAGGATTTCCGTCATTTTAGGATTGGTCTGATAGAAAGACCTGGCAGAAATCTTAAATGTAAGGCCACACAAAACGTCATAAATGAATCCTGGGCCATAAAGAACTAATTCTTTGTTTCCCAGAATCACGTTATCCGGTTTTTTGTTAATCGATTGAACTAAGGTGGTAATGTCGGGACAAGATGCTTTGATTTTCTTAATGAAAGAGTTCTTTTCGGGGAATATTGCGTCCTTGGTGACCAATACCACAAGAATTTGCTGTTTATAGAAGGAGGTCCGAATCAAAAGATGACGTAATTCCCCTTCTTGAGTGTTCTCATCATAAACCGGGATATGGAATTCTTTTGCTGCTTCAAGGATAGCTTTCGCAATCGGCGTTCCTCTTTGATCTTGAATCAAACAATCTTCAATTGGAATGACATGATGAGAGTTTTTTTCATAAAATCCCAGGAGCGTGTCATTGTTTTTGTCTTTGGCGAAGTGAAGTTGAATCTTGTTGCGATACCTTTCTTGAAAAGACATTCCGATGGTAGGAAGAACATCAACATCAATTCCTCCGATTTTATAGAGCTGGTTTTTGATGAGTTTCTGCTTATGTTCTAATTCCTTCTGATAAGAATAATCTTGGAAGATACAACCACCGCATATACCAAAATAAGGGCATTTAGACTCAATACGGTCAGGGGATCGTTTAGTCCAAGAAACGACCTCCCCGAAATATTGACCATTCCGTTTATAGGAAACTTTAATCAATCCTTCTTCTTCAGGATAAAAATCCGGCACATAAACGGCCTTGTCCTGAAAATGAACTTCTCCTAATCCTAAATAGGAGAGCCCGCTGCAACGAGCGGATAATATTTGTCCTAGGAATGGATCGCGTTTCATAAGAAGATAAAAATGAATGATCCTAATGATAAAAGCCTCTTATATCAAGAGGCTCAAGATTAAGCGGCTGCTTTTTCTTTCGGGGCGGCCATCAAATCTTTGATGTATTGGACTTCATTGGCAACGTCAAGACGAGGGAAGAGTTGTTCCCCTTTCTCTACTTTAACGCCGCCCAAAGAGCCAAATTTCACGGCCGTCTCATAATTCCTCATCTCCGCAGGGACACCTAATTGGTCAAAGAGTTTCTCTGATTTGGTGACTAAGATCGGAGACATCAAAGTGCCAGCCAAAAAGATCGCATTGGCAAGATGAGACATGCAAGAGGCAAGTTCTGCTTTCTTATTAGGGTCCTTGGCTAAGGCCCAAGGGGCAGATTGCTCAATATATTTATTCGCGGCAGAAACCAAATCCATGACAGACGTGTATGCTTCCGTGACTTTTAAATCGTCATTAAGGATCTCATAAGATTTCACTGTCTTTTCGGCCGTTTCTTTCAAGGCAGCATCCAATTCATTCAACTCACCTTGATAGGCAGGGATAAATCCATCGAAATATTTGATGATCATCGATACAGTGCGGTTCAATAAATTGCCAAAGCTATTGGCTAAATCGACATTAAGACGATCAACGAATTGTTCTGGGGTGAATTGCCCATCTTGTCCAAACGGGATTTCTCTCGCCAGATAATAACGGACCGCGTCCACGCCAAAACGTTCCACGAGAGGTGGGACGGGGATGACGTTTCCTTTGGATTTGGACATCTTCCCGTCTTTCATCATCATTAATCCATGAACAAAGACACGGGATGGCTGTCTTAAGCCTAAAGCCTTTAAGAACATTGGCCAATAGATGGTATGGAAACGAGTAATATCAGCACCAATCAAATGAACGATTTCAGTATCGGGGTCGCCCCAATAGTTCTGGAATTTGGAATCATCTTCCTGAAGATAACCCAAGGCGGTGATGTAGTTGGTTAAAGCGTCAAGCCAAACATAAATGACATGACCGGGGGCTTCTTTGACTGGGATCCCCCAATCAAATGAGGTGCGGGTGACGCATAAATCATTTAACCCTGGTTTGATGAAATTGTTGACCATCTCCGTTTTTCTGCCAACGGGGGTGATGAATTTTGCTTCGGAATCATAAAGACTCAGCACGTCATCCACGTATTTGCTGCAACGGAAGAAATAAGCCGGTTCTTCTTTTTGCTCGCAAGGACGACCGCAATCCGGGCAAAGATGGTCATCACCTTCTACCTGAGTGTCCGTCCAGAACGTTTCCTCATGAACGCAATACCATCCTTTGTAAGCGGAAAGATAAACATCGTCGTTTTCCACGAATTTCGAGAATATCTTCTCCACGGTTTCATAATGACGTGGTTGGGTCGTGCGAATAAAGTCGTCGTTAGAGATTTCCATCGTCTTCCAAAGAGAGATGAATTTCTCGGCAACGTTATCGACGAATGCCTGCGGGGTCACCCCTGCTGCTGCGGCATTGTCTTGAATTTTCTCCCCGTGTTCGTCCAAACCGGTTAAAAAATAAGTATCAAATCCCCTTAACCGCTTTCCTCTGGCGATGATATCTGCCATGGTCGTGCAATAAGCGTGACCCAAATGCGGAGAGGCGGATGGATAATAAATCGGCGTAGTGATGTAGAATTTTTTGCTCATGGCTAATGGAACCTCCTTGCAAAACCTTGATGATTTTATCATGAACGAGTTAAAAACTCAGTAACAATCAATCTTCTTACCTTTTAGGGGCTTTTCGACTCTTTCGATAAACGCCAGAACGGGCACGATATTCACTTGGACCGATCTTTAACGCTTTCATGAACATATGATAAAGGGAATGGTATTCCGACAAACCTCTTTGACCAAATCAGTTTCCGTAGAGCCGCCGTTGTCCCAATGCGCTAAGCTGAGGTGGATTCGATTGTCCGCCCCTTTTGGCATGTTGGCGGCTATCGTGACCCCAAGAGAATAGCTAAAACTTCCCGCCGTAATGCCAAGCATGGCAATCCATATAGCTAACGATTTTTTGGGCAAGAGGCTGAAAAACATAATCGTTTTACCTTAAGCGAGACATTTCTTCCAAAAAGCATCTAAAGATGACTTTTTTCGTTCTTGGTAAATATATTTTTCATTGTTATGAAAGTGTTGACAATACACTTTTACCTTGAAGATATGCAATTATGCACCATACAAGAGTTATTTTTAAACCATTACAAATTTTCTTAAAAATGGCTATTTATCGTGTCTTTATCTAAGTAAAAATCTTTTGTTGTCCATAATATGCATTTTTTCATATTTCCATATTAATAAACACGGGCGTAAAAAAAGACCCTTTTTTCAGGGTCTAAATCACATTCCAAATCAATCTTCGTGACGATGGGTTGAAGACGGGCCTGTGGTGATTGCAGAATCGCGATAATCGCCAAGCATCTTAGCTCTTGTTGGGTGACGAAGTTTACGGATGGCTTTGGCTTCGATTTGACGGATACGTTCGCGCGTGACACCGAAATCCTTACCAACTTCTTCCAAGGTTCTTGGATGGCCATCATCCAATCCGTAACGGAGACGGATGACTTTCTCTTCTCTGTCCGTGAGACATTCGCTCATGGCTTGATAGAGTCTTTCTTTTAATAAGGATTTAGAAGTATAGTCGCCTGGGGATAATTCCGAATCGTCACGGACGAAATCGCCTAGTTTAGAATCGTCTTCTTCACCGATTGGGGTATCCAAAGAAACTGGCTCTAAAGCGATACGTTGAACATCACGGATCTGAGCTGGGGTAAGTTCCCCTTCCATTTTCTCTGAAATCTCTTCTGGTGTTGGATCACGTCCTAATTCCTGGACAAGGGCTCTTTGGACACGGGTCATTTTGTTGATGGTTTCAACCATGTGAACAGGGATGCGGATGGTTCTTGCTTGATCAGCGATGGCGCGAGTGATGGCTTGACGAATCCACCAGGTGGCGTAGGTCGAGAATTTGAACCCTTTGGTATAATCAAATTTCTCAACCGCTTTCAAAAGGCCTTGGTTCCCTTCTTGGATTAGATCAAGGAAAGGCATACCACGTCCTAAATATTTCTTGGCGATAGCGATAACCAAACGAAGATTACGGTTCACTAAGGTATCTCTGCCTTCTTTGCCGGCTTCAATGATGTCGCTTAGGCGGGCAATCTCGGCAATATCGCCTTTGGCTTGGGCTTCTGGCAATAAGGCTTTTGCTTCTTCACCATCGACAACCGCCTTCGCGTATTTTTGTTCTTCTTCAACGGTTAAAAGTTGATATTGGCCGATGTCTTTGAGATACATTTTAACCGAGTCGTTAACTTTGACATCGCCAGATTGAACGTTAAGGAAGTCGTCATCGATTTGTTCTTCTTCGCCAAGGTCATCATCAACATCATCGTCAGATGGCTCGCTTAAAATGTCAGCATCGGATGGCTCTTCTACTTCTTGCACTTCATCGCCGTTGACGACTTTAATGTTTTGAGAAGTAAACCATTCAATGAGTTCATTGACATCATTGTCTTCCAATTGAAGACGGTTTTTGTCAATCACGTCATAGATGTCTTGCTGATTGATCGAGCCTTCCGCTTCGGCTTTGGCTAAGAATTCTTTCTTGAGGAAGTCCATTCCTGCCATCACTTCATCGGTTTCTTCTTCAATCGGATCTTCGATGGAGACGGTTTCCTTTTCTTTCTTTGTGGTTTTTTTCTTGGTTTCTTTTTTCATAGGCATGCAACCATAATACACATTTTCATTTAAAATGTGAGCAATATGCACCATAATACGCTGATTTTTTATAAAAATCTCGAACTTTTTCGAAAAAAGGTCAATTCATCATTCTTTTTTCTATGTTTTAAAAGCTTTTGTTGAATAAAAATAACGACCCCGTGTGTCAGTCTTTATCCCAATCAAAGATAAGCGTCAAAGTTATCTTTTCTGGCCCATAAGAAGTGTTTGTCTTTTTGAAATGGAGAAAGAAAAATGCAGCCTAAGATTAATGAGGCTCCAACGATACAGTTAAGGATCAGCCACAAAACCCAGTTATCAATGAAGGATAGGCCAAAGAACGCTCCGAAGGATATAACGGCAATGACTAACGCTGGTAGCCACACTCTCCAGGAAAAGAAGTTATGATGGAATTTGATAGAGGTGAGGATCATCTTGATTACATTGGCTATTACCATCGCTACTAGGGACGCAATTGGAATGGCATATACCGTAACATTCAATAAAACAGCAATGGTAATCAGATAGGCAGCGAATTGGGCTAAGGCGGCATAAAGGTCGTATCGTTCATTTCCCGACATGATCAATATCGATTGGCAAGGCCCCGTCAAACAATCTACTAAGGCTGATATGGATAACAACGTCATGGTTAAGTCATATCCCATATAGCTCTCACCAAATAAGGCAAGCACCCCGTGTGCTTCCACGGCAAAAGCCATAAAGAAAGGGATGTTGATGTAACAGGTCAGCCTTGTTACCATATCAAACATCTTGAACATCTTTTCTTGCTCACCCATGGCGTGTAATTTGGAAAATACAGGCATCGCCATGAACGTAATGATTCCGGACACCAGTCCCGCTGCCGCGATAATCTGGGTAGAGATAGAGATAATCCCAACGATGGAAAACCCTTCATA
>OCTW013399373.1_pt1 | contig 16902 bp, 16 predicted proteins | sample 1539671 | NCBI WGS metagenome assembly OCTW01 (sample SAMN02144230, study PRJEB22623) | gut metagenome | biome: sheep rumen | host: Ovis aries | place: New Zealand
GGAGCTTTAGCTTGGGCTGTTCAAGAAATGGACAATAGATATAATCTATTTGCAGAAAAAGGAGTTAGAGATTTAAAAGGCTACAACAATGCAATAGAAAAATCTGGAGAAAGTGGTAAACTACCACAAATAGTAATTATTGTTGATGAGCTTGCAGATTTAATGATGGTTGCTTCAAAAGAGGTTGAAGAGTCAATATGTAGATTAGCACAAAAAGCAAGAGCAGCAGGTATGCATTTAGTTATAGCAACACAAAGACCATCTGTTGATGTTATCACAGGTTTAATCAAAGCTAATATTCCTTCAAGAATTGCATTTGCTGTATCTTCACAAGTAGATTCAAGAACAATATTGGATCAAATTGGAGCTGAAAAGCTTTTAGGAAAAGGTGATATGCTATTCTTTCCAGCAGGAGATCCTAAGCCTACAAGAATACAAGGTGCATTTGTATCAGATGATGAAGTAGAAAAAATAGTAGACTTCATCAAATCAAATGGAACAGCTACCTATAGTGAAGATATATTAGAAACAATAGAAAATAATAATAAGACTGACAAAGAGAAAGCTTTAGAAGCAGAGCATTCTGCAGATGATGATGTAGATCCATTTTTGAAAGATGCAATAAGTACTGTTGTAGAGACAGGACAAGCATCAACATCATTTATACAAAGAAGATTTAAAGTTGGCTATGCTAGAGCAGGAAGAATTATAGATCAAATGGAAGAAAGAGGAGTTATTTCTGGTTATCAAGGTAGTAAACCACGTGAAGTATTGTGGACAGTAGAAAAATTGGCAGAATTAAATATGTCATCATCATCAAATGTAGAAGAGTAGTTTCAAAAAGGGACGGTTCTCTTTCAAAAGGGGACGGTTCTTTTTCAAAAGGGGACGGTTCTCTTTCAAAAAGGGACGGTTCTTTTTCAAAAAAGAACCGTCCCCAAATGAAAAAACAAATGAAACAAATGAAACAAATGAAAGAGGAAGAAAGGAGAAGACTTTGGCACGAAAGAAACAAAAAATTTTAGGTAGATTAGTAAAGAAAGATTATGATAATGATCTAGAAGAAGTACTTTTAAAAAAGAACTTTCAAGCAGAGGTTAAAAGCTTTCTTCTTAACATAATGTATAAAATTGATTATTCATATACAGATTATGAAAATGCTAAGAAAAATGTACTTTCTAAACAACAATATATAGAGAATTTTATAAATAATATTAAGACAAATTGTGATACGATTTCTTTTATGAAGATGGATAAAATGCAAAGGAGGACAGCATTAGTAGAAAGAGATAAGAAAATAATATTATGTTATCCAATAGAAACAAAATTATTGTATTGTTTATCACAAATAAACAAGCAAGATGATATTATAAAATCTGAACCAAATGTTTTATGTAAAAGTTTAACTGATTTAATAAATATAGGAAATGATATAAATACAACTGAACTTATAAGAGATTTTAATGGATATTCTTGGGACATTACAACTTTAAATATTGAAAATTTTTATTATAATTTAATTTATCAGGATCTAATATTTATTGTAGGTAATAAGAAACTTGAAGATTGGGCAAACCATTATAATTATATGATTGATTATATGAATTTATTTAATGATTATTTGGAAAAAACATATGGTAAAAAAATTAATAAAGATATCTCAAATTCTTTGAAAAAAATTTCTATTTTGCTTGAATTAACTTCAAATAAGAAATTTAAAGACGAGTTAATCAAAAGAAAAGTTGAAGTTGAAGATAAATTAAATGCTATGAATGATAAGATTTCATATTTAAATAATTTATCTGTTCAGAAAAGACAAATAGTAAATGATATTAGAAAAATTGAATTAATATTAAGTGATAAAAATAAAATTGATGAAGAATATAAAAGAAGAAATAAAGAGTTGCCTTTAGAGAAAAAAATTTTTAGCAAGAGAGTTTTAGTAAAAAGTTTAGAAGATGAACAAGAAGAACTAATGATAAATTTAAAAGAATGCAACAATCAAATGAACTCTAAACAATTTATAAAAACTCAAAAAGATTTGAAATATGAATTAGATTATTTGAATTTAGTAGAAGTTGCAAATTTTAAAAAACAAATGTTAGATGAGATAATATTATTCCAAAAGCAGGTTTTGAAAATATTCAAATTAAAAATAGAAAAAGCAAATAATAAAAAAGAGTTGATAAAAATTTTATATGAAATAAGATATTTTAATTTAATTCCATTTGATGAAACAAAGAACATTAGTCAAATTTCTACTTTAAAAAGAAGTTTAAAATCTGTAGAAGATTGCGCAATAGAAAAATCTTATGATTTAAAATTAATTAATGAATTATTTAAAAATATCGATTTAAATAAAAAGATTTTTGCATCAATATTTTCATTTAATATAATAAAATTAGAAGATATATATTTCAAAGTGATAAAAGATAATGAATTTTATTTGCAATTTTATGATTATGATATTGAAGATAAAAAAATAAAAATTGATTTTAAGTTTGAAATTAAAGATTTAAAGGTAAAGTTAAATAAAAAAATTAAATTATTTATTTAGTAAATTGAGAAAGGATAAAATTAAGTATGAAAATTACATTTTTGGGAGCTGCTAAAACAGTTACAGGATCAAATTTTTTAGTAGAAGCGGCTGGAAAAAAAATTTTAGTGGATTGTGGTATGTATCAAGGAAGTGCAGAAGAAGAGTTTGAAAATGAAGCACCTTTTGCATTTGATGTTCAAGATATTGATTTCATGTTACTTACTCATGCACATATAGATCATTCTGGAAGAATTCCGAAACTATATAATGAAGGATATAGACATCCAATATATGCACATAAAGCAACTTGTGATTTATGCAGTTTAATGTTACCAGATAGTGGACATATTCAAGAAATGGAAATTGATTGGAAAAATAGAAAGAGAATTAGAAAGGGTGAAAAAGCACTTCCACCTCTTTATACTGCAGAAGAAGCAGCTCGTTCTTTGGAATTGTTTATTCCTGTTCAATATAATGAGATAGTTGAAGTATCGCCAGAAATACATGTTAGATTTAATGATGCAGGACACATGCTAGGGTCAAGTATTATCGAATTATGGGTAAACGAAGGGGATAAAGTAATAAAAACAGTATTTACAGGAGATATAGGAAATAATGATCTTCCACTTTTAAGTGAACCGACTATGATAGAATCTGCGGATTATTTGGTTATGGAATCTACTTATGCAAACAGGTTACATATGAGGAATGACGATAAAGCAGAGATATTTTTACAAATTGTTTCAGAAACTATAGAAGGTGGAGGAAATGTTGTAATACCATCTTTTGCAGTAGGAAGAACACAAGAGATTTTATATGAATTAGATAAAATTAAAGAAACAAAAGATGATCCTGATTTTGTCAAAAAATATAGGACTTTAATGAAAACACCTGTATATGTAGACAGTCCACTTGCTATTTCTGCTACAGAGGTTTTTAGAGATAATATGGAATTATTTGATGATAAAACAAAAAAAAGAATATCACAAGGAGATAATCCATTAGAGTTTCCTGGTCTTCAATTTACAATGACAGCAGAAGAGTCAAAAGCTTTAAATGAAATTGATATGCCATCAATTATTATTTCTGCAAGTGGTATGTGTGATGTAGGAAGAATTAAACATCATTTAAAGCATAATTTATGGAATCCTAAAAATACAATCTTATTTGTAGGATATCAAGCACCTGGCACATTAGGATATAATATAGTAAATGGAGCAAAAAAGGTTAAGATTTTTGGTGAAGAAATAGCAGTAGAAGCTAGAATAGAGTATATAGAGGGATATTCAGGACATGCAGATCAAGAGGGATTAATAAATTTCGTGTATTCTTTTAGAGATCAGAAACCAAGTCATATTTTCTTGGTTCATGGTGAAGAAGATGCTCAAGAAGTTTTAGCTCAAAAAATAGAAGATGAAACTGAAATCCCAGTTACTATACCAAATTTTGGGGAGAAATATGAATTAGAAGATGTTCCAAAAATGGTTGGAAAGGTTGCAGTTAAACCTACTTCAACTAGAAGAGAAATAATGAATATTCTAAACAAATTACAAAGTGAGATGGCTGATATGAGAGAAGCTGTAAATGATGACTTAGAAAATAAAAACTTAAAAGATGAAGATATGTTTAGAATTAAAGAAAAAGTCAAAGATTTAGAAAAACAAATTATAAGAATTATTGAGGGGTAACTAGATAACAATTTTATTTCTATAAGTCAAAAGTATTAATTTTGTTATTTAACAGCGAAATTGTCTAAAAGGAGGGAATGACTTGGATAAAAGACCAATTGGAATGTTTGATTCTGGAGTTGGAGGACTTACAGTTTTAAAAGAGTTTAGAAAAAAACTTCCAAATGAAAAAATTATTTATTTAGGAGATACAAAAAGATTTCCTTATGGATCTAAATCAAAAGAAGCAATTTTAGAAATATCAAAAAAATGTGTGGATTTTTTGATATCAAAAAATGTAAAAATGATAATTATAGCATGCGGAACTGCAACAAGTCAGGCTTTAGATAGCTTGATAAATTCTTATGATATACCAATTTTGGGAATTATAAATCCTACAGTGGAATATATAAGTAATTTGAATTTGGAAAAGCCTAGAGTAGGTGTAATAGCAACTTCTGGTACAATAAAGAGTGGAGCATGGGAGAAAAAAATATTAGAAAAAATACCTGAAGCAAAAGTTATAAATGAAAAAGCACCATTACTTGCTACAATGGCAGAAACTGGATGGACCAGTAATAAGGTTGCAGAATATACAATTAAAGAATATATGAAATGTTTTAAAGATATTGATATTCTAATTTTAGGTTGCACACATTATCCAATGTTTGAGAATTTGATTCATAAAAATCTTGAAAAAAATGTGAAAGTTCTAAATACAGGAACAATCTTGGCACAATATACGAAAAAAATAATAGAAACAAAAAAAATGGAAAATATAGAAACTTCTGGTCAATTTGAAATATACCTTACAGATATTGAAGCAGATACTGATTTTTTAAATATTGCAGAACAATTTCTTGGAGAAAAAAACATTAATATAAAAGAAGCGAATTTCTAGAGAGATTACTAAAAAGTAATCTCTTTTGTCACATTTAGTAGATTATTGTAATAAAATATATTAAATTGAAAAGAAAGGATGGTTTATAATATGTATACTAGATACAAAAGATCATGTTGCAATAATAATATGCAATGTGTATTAAACACTATGGAAACCAGTTGCAATTATATACAGCAAAATAATGATTTCAATATTGGATGTGGCTGTGGATTTGATGATAATAACAATGTTTTCCCATCTGATCCAATGTTTGGCCAGAGCTATGTTCCAATTCAATATATGAATAATACATTTAATCCTTGTGCTGGATTACACCATGGAACACTTTTTCCAGAACTTGTAAGTTCATATTCTCCAGGGGATTCAATGGCTCAAATTAATTATATTAGTAATTCAAATACAATAGGAAAGGGGTGTAATGCTAATGGATGATAATAATTGTATGAATAATAATCAATCAAATAGAGAAGAAATGTTGCATAAAATTAAATGTTTGAAATTTGCAATAACAGATTTAGCATTATATCTTGATACACACCCAAATGATGAAAAAGCATTATGTTTGCATAATAAATATTGCAAAGAATTGAGAACTTTGACAGATCAATATCAAAAAATGTATGGACCTCTATCTATAGAATGTCCATGTAATAAATGGAGATGGCTTGAAGAACCATGGCCTTGGGAAGGAGGAGTTTCATAATGTGGACATATAACAAAGTTTTGCAATATCCAATAAATATAAAACAACCAGATCCAAAACTTGCGAAAGTAATTATTTCACAATATGGAGGACCAGATGGAGAGCTTGGAGCATCTCTTAGATATTTATCACAAAGATTTGCAATGCCTGATCAAAATTCAAAAGCGATTTTAAATGATATAGGAACAGAAGAATTAGCACACTTAGAAATGGTTGGATCAATAGTACGTCAGCTTACAAAAAATGCTAGTTTAGAAGAACTAGAGGCTGCTGGTTTAGCACCATATTATACAGATCATGGTGTAGATGTATATCCTCAATCTGCTGCAGGAGTTCCATTTGATGCTAATTGTTTGGCTTGTAAAGGAGATCCTGTTGCAAACTTACAAGAAGACTTGGCAGCAGAGCAAAAAGCTCGTGCAACATATGAGAAATTAATAGACTTGTCTAGAGATAATCCAGATGTATTAGATCCTTTAAGATTCTTGCGTGAAAGGGAAATTGTACATTTCCAAAGATTTGGAGAGGCACTAAGGGGAGTTCAGGATAAAATTGCAACAAAGCATAATATGTATTTAAATAATTGCAAAAAAAATAATTAAATTTTGAAAACAAAAATGACACATAATCAAAACTTATGGAACAATGTTAAACCAAATATTGAAACAAGGTATTGATTATGTGTCAATCTAAATAATTATATATTACATGGTGGTGTAATAAAGAAACCTATGAAAAATATAATACAAAAAATTTTAAAAAAATATTCCCATTAAATAAAAAGTATGATAGAATAGTTGTAAATTATATGAAGAAGAAAACATAAAAATGGATGAGACAGTAGAAAAAATGGGCTATTAGCAATAAAAAGCAGAAAAAAGATCTGTTCTTGATTGAAAAAAATATAAAAAGGGCCTGTTATCTACTGAAAAAATAAGGAGGATAAAATTTAATGGATAAGATTAATGATTATAAAAAGGAGAGTTTAAATAAGTTTTTGTTAATTACTGCAATTGTGTTAGTAATAATTGCGGTTGTTATTACGATTTTGTATATTGTAGTAAAAAATAATGAGGACACAGGTGCAGATTATTCTGATACAATAGTAGGTAAAAACTATTTTACTGCGATATATATTGATTTATCAACTAAGTCTGTTAAAAGGGATAATATTGATACTACATTGCAAGAAGAGTTTGGCATTGGTGACAATGAAGCCAATTCTTTATTGAATTCTACGGAAGATTTGCACAATTTTTTTGTAAATTCCACAATAGATGTAAATGTCGAAAATAATAGTATCCAACTTCAAGATAAATATCAAACAAAAACAATTTTTCTTGAGGCTGACGAAGTAAAAGATGACTTTGGTGCTATATCATCTGAAAAACTCATGGATGGAATTTTTATTTTAAAATATGACACAGAAAAAAGGACAAGAGCTGCATATGAATTTTTTAGAACAGAGACATGGGTAAAGAAAGCTGTATTAGATCAAGTATCAGTTATAGAAACAATTAATGATGAATCACAAACTATATATAAAGATAATGAAAAAAATAATAATGTCAATGAAAATTCTTATGGAGTTTCTGCAATGGGCTTAGAAAATTATAAAAAAATAGTATCAGATAATGGGAATCCTGCAGATGTTGTTGTTGCAACTATTGGCTATGGTGGTAATATTGATAATTCATATTTTGATGGAAGAATTAGTGATGAGTATTATAATTTTATAGAAGATTCAAAAGATGTACATGAGACTATTGCACAAGGTAGTAGAACATTAGAAGTCATTAAAGAAGGAACAAGTGATAATGTTAAGATAATGCCATTGGTAGTTATAAATGATGAATATTATACAACTACTGCAGCAATTTTAAAGGCTATATTATATGCTACAGAAAAGGCTGATGTAATCTGCTATGAGTTCGTTCAGAAACAAAATGAAATAATAGATTTAGTATTAAAAAATGCATTTAAAGAAGAAGTTCCAGTATGTTGTGTTACAAAAGAAGCAGTTAATGAAAATGATGATATATATCCAGCAAACAATGGAACTACAATTGCAGTTTCATCAGTTGACAAGGATTTGAAGACTACAAGTTATTCTGCAAAGGGTGACTATCTAGATTTTGTTGCAAGTAGTACAGATGTTAAAGAAATATTCAATTCATCATCTTCAGTATCAATGTGGTCAGGACCAGAATACGCAAATGCACATATAGTAGATATTATTGCAATGATAAAAACATATAATAAAGATTTTACTTTAGTAGAGATATATAATATGATTAGAAATTATTGTAAAGACCTAGGAGATCAGGGCAAAGACGATATTTTTGGATATGGGTTCCCTGACTTTACTGGAATAAAAATATCAGATATAGATAAGCATTCACCAGAAATACAAGAGGTTAATTTTGACAATGATAAATGGGAAAAGAGCAAAAAAATTCAAATTAAGGCAACAGATAACATAAAAATATATGGATGGAATATTACAAATTCAAATACTGCCCCAACAGAATGGACTAAAATAGATGGAAATTCAAATAATATAGATGTATCTGGAGATGTAAATAAAAACGGAACATTTTATGTTTGGGTTTCAGATAGTGCAGGAAATACAGCATATAGAACAATTGAAATAAATAAGGTAGATACAACAGGTCCAAAATTACAATATGCAATTGATAGTAGTAAACAGGCCACTGAAAAATATGTTACAATTACAGCATCTGCAAAAGACGATGAATCAGGATTACATGATATGCCTTATAGCTGGGATGGTCAAAGTTGGGGAAATAATAATAACATATATAAGGTTACACAAAATGGAACATATAAATTATATGTTAGAGATAAATTAGGAAATACAACAGAAAGATCAATAACAATAAAGAATTTCCCAGAAGAAGGTAAAGCAGATATTGACAATGGAACAATAATAAAATCAATTTCTGTATCATCAGATTGGAATGGAAATAGGAATAATAGAGTTACAATTACAATCAACGAAGATGTAAGTGTAGAGAAATGGAGAGTTACAGAATCAGATGAAGTTCCATCAGATTTTCAAAATAATTCATCTGCAAATAATACAGATAATTCAAAAAGTAATGAAAATACATTACCAAGTAATGATTCATTATCTGGATACGCAAATCTTACAATTACAGTATCATTAAATGCAGGAACTAAATATTATTTTTGGGTAAAAGATTCAGATGGAGATATTGTATCTCAAAGTTTTACAATTAGAAAATAATAATAATATATTTCAAAGTCTTGTTTCCAATTAGGAAACACAACCTAAGAGAGGTCTGGAAGGTTTCCAGACCTTTTTTTTAGAATTAGAGAAAAATATTGTTTTGGAAATATATGGAAAAAAGATTTAATTCAAATATTTTTAATCTGTATTATTTTTTTATAAAACAATTGACAAATAAAAATCTATATAGTATAATGTTAGCCGTGGTTAACATTATGAAATTTAAAATTAATAAATATAAAGGAAAGAAGAAAAAATGATTTCAAAATCACTAGAAGAATATTTAAAAACAATTTATATAATTGAAAAACAAAACGACAAACCTAGGGTAACAGATATTGCTGAAAAAATGAATTGTACTAAGCCTAGTGTAAACAAGTCATTAAAGCTATTAAAAGAAAAAGAGCTTGTTATTTATGAACCTTATGGTCAAATAGAATTAACAGAAGAGGGAAAAAAACTTGCAAAAAAAATTTTAGAAGCAAATGATATTGTATATTTATTTCTAAGAGAAATTTTAGGAGAAGACGAAGAAATAGCAGAGTCTGAAGCTAAGAAGATAAAAATGGAAATGAATGATACAACATTAAATAAGCTTGCCAAGTATTTGCATAAGGAATTAGGACTATATAGCTTAGATTGTGGGTATGATATTAATAATGAGCACTGTATAGATTGTGCAAGAAGAACAGAAAATAAAGCTCTTCAGAAAAAAGGTTTATAGGTACCTCTAAAAAACCTAAATATATTTACGAGGATAGATAGAAATGAACGAATTATTAAAAATTGAAAATTTACACGCAAATGTTGGAGAAAAAGAGATTTTAAAAGGATTAAATTTAGAAATAAAAAAGGGAGAAACACATGTTATAATGGGACCAAATGGTTCTGGTAAATCAACACTTGCAAATGTAATATTAAATAATCCAGTATATACAAAAACAGCTGGAAATATTGAATTTGAAGGAGAAAACATAAATAATTTAAAAACAGATGAAATTGCAAGAAAAGGTATATTTATGTCATTTCAGTCACCAGAAGAAATACCTGGAATTTCAGTTATGAATTTTTTGAAATATGCAAAGAACAAAACAACAGGTCAGCCGGTAAAAGTATTTCAATTTAAAGAAGAAATAGCAAAAAATATGGAAGAATTAAAAATGAATGCAAGTTACATAAACAGAAATTTAAATGTAGGGTTTTCAGGAGGAGAGAAAAAGAAAACAGAAATACTTCAAATGCTTACATTACAGCCAAAGCTTGCTATATTAGACGAAACAGATTCAGGACTTGATGTAGACGCAATAAGAATTGTATCAAAAGGAATCAAAATGTTTAGCAATGAAAACAATGCAACACTAATAATCACACATGGCACAAAAATCCTAAAAGAGCTTGATGTAGACTATGTCCACATTTTAGTTAATGGACAAATTGTTACAACAAAAGGTGGAGAACTTGCAAAAGAGATTGAAGAAAACGGATATGCACAATATATAAGCTAAGTCCTGTTTAGCCTAGCTGGGAACAGATCTTTTCTGATATTTTTTGTAACTAATGCAGTTAGTCAAGAATAAAATAGATTTTTTTGATATGCGAAAGGATTTAAAATGAAAACAGATATAGAAGAAATTAATAGAAATATTTATGATATAAAAAATAAAGATGAATATGATTTTAAAATAAAAAAAGGATTGACTAAAGAGATAATTGAAGAAATTTCTAAACAAAAAAATGATCCAGAATGGATGAGAGAGATAAGGCTAAAAGCCTTAGAAACATATAATAAACTTGAACTCCCAACATGGGGACCTGATTTATCTGAACTTAATATGGATGATATTGCAACATATGTAAGACCTAAAACTAAGATGACTGATAATTGGGATGATGTTCCAGATGATATTAAAAATACATTTGATAGGTTAGGAATTCCAGAAGCGGAAAAGAGATCTTTAGCAGGTGTTGGAGCACAATATGATTCTGAAGTTGTATATCATAGCATGAAAAAAGAGCTTTTAGAGCAAGGAGTAATCTATACAGATATGGAGTCTGCTGTTAGAGATTACCCTGAAATAGTAAAAGAACATTTTATGAAATGTGTACCAATGTCAAATCATAAATTTGTAGCACTTCATGCAGCAGTTTGGTCTGGAGGATCATTTGTATATGTGCCAAAAGGTGTGAAAGTTGAGATACCTTTGCAATCATATTTTAGATTGAATTCTCCTGAATCAGGACAATTTGAACATACTCTAATTATAGTAGAAGAAGGAGCATCTTTGCACTTTATAGAAGGATGTTCAGCTCCAAAATATAATAAGGTAAATTTACATGCAGGATGTGTTGAACTTTATGTAAAAGATAATGCATATTTAAGATATTCGACAATAGAAAATTGGTCAAAAAATATGATGAATTTAAATACTAAAAGAGCAATTGTAGGAAAAAATGCTCAAATAGATTGGGTTTCAGGATCATTTGGATCACATATATCAATGTTATATCCGATGAGTGTATTAAATGGAGAAGGTGCAAAAACAGAATACACAGGAATTTCATTTGCAGGAAAAAATCAAAATTTAGATACTGGATTTAAAGTTATACACAATGCACCAAATACATCTTCTGTTGTAAATTCAAAGTCTATATCAAAAAATGGTGGAATATGTACATATAGAGCATTAACCAAAATAAATGAAAATGCAAAAGGTTCAAAATGTTCAGTATCTTGTGAATCATTAATGCTTGATGACATATCAAGATCAGATACAATACCTGTAAATGATATAAGGAATGATGATATTGAATTTTCGCATGAGGCAAAAATAGGGAAAATAAGTGATAAGACCATTTTCTACTTAATGTCTAGAGGAATATCAGAAGAAGATGCGAAAGCAATGATAGTAAGGGGATTTGCATATCCAATATCCAAAGAGCTTCCTGTAGAATATGCAGTGGAAATGAATAACTTAATCAATTTAGAATTAGAAGGAAGTATTGGTTAACACTTTCAAAAGGGGACGGTTCTTTTTTGAAAGAGAACCGTCCCCTTCTGAAAAAGAACCGTCCCTAAATGAAAGAAGGAATGAAAATGATAGTAAATAGAACTCCTATAAGAACATCGGTAAACTATGGTATAAATGAAGTGGATATACAGGATTTAAAAATACATAGTAAAGTGGTAGAGTTCAATAATTTAACAATTTTGGGTGATTCCTCAAAATTTGATATTTACACAAATGATGATAATAATCAGGTAAATAGAAAAGATTTAGTGTATGGAAATGGCAAAGAACTTGAGGAAGAAGTTTATGAAAAGGCAAATCAAAATATAAAAATAGGTGTTAATAATTCAGGTACATTAAATCTAGAGTTTGAGCTTGATGATGAAAATAAATGCTTAATTGATAATATAAATATTATTTCAAATTCTAAGAAACAGGCAACTATTGTTATAAAGTATGGTTCAGATGATGCACAAGAGTATTATCATAATGGAATAATAAGAGTAGATGCTAAAGAGAATTCAAGAATTAATATTATAGTTATAAATTTATTGAATGAAAAAACAAATAATTTTTTAAGTATAGAAAATATATTAGGACAAGATGCAATTGTTAATTATACAATTGTAGATTTTGGCGGAAAGTCAAGTATCTCGAATTATTATTCTAATTTAATAGGACAAAGATCAAAAGCAAATATAAATACAATCTATTTAGGAAATACTGAACAATTATTTGATCTAAATTACATTGCAGAGCTTAGAGGAGAAAAAACAGATGTAAATATAGAAGTTCAAGGTGCTCTAAAAGATTTTGCTAAAAAGAATTTTAAAGGGACAATTGATTTCAAAAAAGGAAGCAAAAAGTCTACTGGGAATGAAAATGAATATTGCATGTTATTATCAGATAAAGCAAAATCAAAAGCTCTACCAATGCTTCTTTGTACAGAAGAAGATGTAGAAGGAAACCATAGTAGTGCAGCTGGAAAAGTAGACAAAAAATCATTATTTTACATTATGAGTAGGGGTATTTCATATAGAGATGCCATGAAATTAATTGTAAAAGCCAAGTTCAACAAAATTTTAGAAACGATAAAAGATGAAAATTTAAAAGATGAAATTTTAAAAGAGATAGATACCAAATTAGATTAATTTCATTTCAGAAGGGGACGGTTCTTTTTCAGAAGGGGACGGTTCTCTTTCAAAAAAGAACCGTCCCCTTCTGAAAAAGAACCGTCCCTAAATGAAAGAAAGGAGATAATAATATGTTTAAAGAAGATTTTCCAATTTTAAATGAAAGAAAAATTGCTTATTTAGATAGTGGAGCAACAACACAAAAACCAATTCAGGTAATTAATGCAATTGATGAATTTTATAAGAAAAATAATGCAAATCCTCACAGAGGTGCATATAGTTTAAGTATTGAGGCAACTGAGGCTTATGAAAGTTCAAGGGGTAAAATTGCTAAGTTTATTAATGCAGAGTCTCCAGAACAGATTATTTTTTCTAAAAATGCAACTGAAAGTTTGAATTTGCTTGCATATTCTTATGGAATGGAAAATTTGAAAAAAGATGATGAAATTGTTATTTCAATAATGGAACATCATTCAAATTTAGTGCCTTGGCAAAAAGTAGCTAAGGTTACAGGAGACAATTTAAAATATATGTACATAAATGATGAGTTTGAGCTTTCAGATGAAGAAATTGAAAGTAAAATTACAGATAAAACAAAAATAGTAGGAATTGCCCATGTATCAAATGTTTTGGGAACTGTAAATAATGTGAAAAAAATTATAGATTATGCTCACAAAAAAGGTGCGATTGTAATAGTTGATGCATCTCAAAGTATTCCACATATGAGGATTGATGTACAAGATTTAAATTGTGATTTCCTTGTATTTTCAGGACATAAAATGCTTGCCCCTCTTGGGATTGGAGTTTTATATGGTAAGAAGAATTTGCTAAATAATATGACACCTTTTATTATGGGTGGAGACATGATAGAATATGTTTATGAGCAAGATACTACATTTGCACCACTTCCAAATAAATTTGAAGCAGGAACACAAAATGTTGAAGGAGTTGTTGGACTTGCTGCTGCAATTGATTATATTGAAAACATTGGATATGATAAAATCCAAGAAATTGAAAAAGAAGTAGTTGGATATGCAAGAGATGAACTTTCAAAATTGGAATTTTTGGACTTGTATTTAACGCCAAATAAAGAAAACCATTCATCTGTTATATCATTCAACATAAAAGGAGTTCATCCTCATGATGTAGCAAGTATATTAGATACAAATGGTGTATGTGTACGTTCGGGAAATCATTGTGCACAGCCACTTATGAGATTCTTAAATATTGATTCAACTTGCAGAGCTTCATTCTATCTTTATAATACAAAAGAAGATGTAGATAGATTAGTTGATGGATTGAAAAAAGCTTATAACATGTTTAAAAAATATATTTAATTTGGGATAATTTAAAATTAAAAATGATTTTAAGCTTATATTAGAAATAGTTTTAGATTGGAAATAATTATGGATAGAGTAATGTTAGGAATGAGTGGAGGAGTAGATAGTTCTGTATCTGCACTCTTATTAAAAGAAAAAGGATATGATGTAATTGGTGCAACACTTGAACTTTATGCAGGCAGTAGTTGTTGTAATATAAATACATATATAGATGCAAAAGGTGTGTGTAATCAAATTGGTGTGCCACATTTTACATTTAATTACAAAGATGAATTTAAAAAATATGTAATAGATGATTTTATAAATTGTTATGCAAATTGTAAAACGCCTAATCCATGTATAGAATGCAATAAGTATATGAAATTTGGAATAATGTACGAAAAGGCAAAAGAGATGGGGTGCAAATATATAGCAACAGGTCATTATGCAAAAACTGAATATAGTGAAAAATATGGAAGATGGGTTTTAAAAAAATCAAAGGCTGGAAAGAAAGATCAGAGCTATGTTTTGTGGAATATCCCCAAAGGTTTAATACAATATGTAATATTTCCACTTGGAGATTTTGAGAGCAAAGATGAGATAAGAGAGATAGCTGCAAAAAATAATCTAAGGGTAGCAAAAAAGCCAGATAGTGAAGATATTTGTTTTGTACCTGATGGGAATTATAAGAAATTTTTAGAAAATAATTCTGAAATTAAGCCTAAAATTGGAAATATAGTAAATTCAAAAGGTGAAATTTTAGGAAAACATACAGGTTTATATAAATATACAATTGGTCAAAGAAAAGGTCTAGGAATTTCATATAAAGTTCCTCTATTTGTTATTGGATTTAATCCATTGAAAAATGAAGTGATTGTAGGGGAAGAGTCAGAACTATATAAAAAAGAAATTGAAGTTTCTGATATTAATCTTTTACTTGTAAATGAAATAAAAGATTGGATAGAAGTTGATGTAAAAACAAGATATTCATCTAAGTTTGCTAAAGCCAAAATTAAGCAAGATGATAATGATAAATCAAAAATTATAATTATTTTCGATGAACCACAAAAGTCAATTACACCAGGACAATCAGCTGTTTTTTATATAGATGATATTGTACTTGGAGGAGGAAAAATTATATAATTAAAAAGGGGCTATAAAAAAGTCCCTTTTTTACATAGTTTTATTTTGCGAATTAGTTGAATTATAGTTTCTTGAAGAATTAGACGCCATTGTGGAATTCTTGTTTTCAGCACAAAGAAGCTCATATTCTTTACATTTTATTTTGTAATCCATTTGCATACATAAATATTTGTAATATGAATATGCTTGCTCATATTGCATAATTGGGTTAAACATTGGATCTTTATATATATCATTCATATCAAATCCATTTTGAAAACTATAATTATTTTGAAAATCATTAAAATCTTTATCCATAAAAAACATACCTCCTTTTTTATTATTGCAATTCAAAAATATTTATTCTATTTAAGTCCTGAAGCCTGCACGGACTTTAAGTAACATAATGTTTTAAATTGCAATTTTTTAATTAAATATTAAAATTAAAAAATGGAAAAATCTCCATAAATAAAAATGTATAAAAAGCAGCAAAAAATCCATGTAGAATTTTTCCAATAACATAAGGTTTTATAGATAAGTCTGTTTTAGAGACAATACTTAAAACCTGTAAAAAAACCGATATTCCTCCAATACCTAATAAAAATGAAGTTAAAATTATATTTATAGATATCGATTTAATAGGAATGGACGAAATAAGAGATATACCATTTGTTATTTCTAATATTCCAGTAAGAAATGGTGCAATGAAACAAGAAGGAATATGTAAAACATCAAAAATAGGAACAAAAATATTAGAAATTACATATAATATAGAACTTGATTGGAGTATTGAAACTATTACTGAAAAGATCACAATAAATCCTCCAATCATAAGAATAGTTGATGTTGCATTTGTTATACTTGAACTTAAGGCTTCTCCAAGGTTAGAAAGTGATAGTTGGTTTTTAGATTGATTATTTTTATCATTAAACACTACAGAACTTGTAGATTCAGCATTTCCATGTTTCCAAAATCTAAATAAAAAGCCAACAGTAAAACATGCAAAAATGTGTGTTATTAATAACAATATGCCAATTGTAGAACTTCCAAACATATTAATTCCAACAGTTCCGATTATAAACAAAGGACCAGAATTATTTGTAAAACTAAGCAATCTCTCACATTCAGTTTTAGACAAGATATTGTTTTTTCTGAAATTACAAGCAATTTTTGCTCCAACAGGATAACCACTTATAATGCCCATTATAATGGCGAAAGATCCTTCGCCTCGTA
>OCTW011600779.1_pt1 | contig 16899 bp, 14 predicted proteins | sample 1539671 | NCBI WGS metagenome assembly OCTW01 (sample SAMN02144230, study PRJEB22623) | gut metagenome | biome: sheep rumen | host: Ovis aries | place: New Zealand
GCCTTGTAGCCGCTTGTTTGCGCCAGCGGCCAACTTTGCCTTTCTTCGATTGCGTCTCGTCAAACATGGCCTGGAAGATAAACGCAGGCAACTTACGCTTCAACTGAGCATCGCCTGTCTCGCGGAACTTGTCGATGTTCTCGTTCCATTGTGTCGCCCTGACGAGGGCCCAAAACTGGGCCTCGTCCACAGGCAACGTAGGATTCACAAAACTCTTCTGATAACAAAATCCCATGTTCCTATAGATTAAAAGATTAAACATTATCCAGAATCTCTTCTATCTCCAGCGCCTGCATAGCCGTATTCAGTTCGCGATGCATCACCACGTCCACCATGCGACGGCCAAGGTCTTTCCTGACACTGTTATAGAACTTGTAACGCTGGGGCGACTCCTTCAACCACCCGTTCTCCAATTGACACACCACACGTTCATGGCGAACACGAGGCTGACGCTGATAAGCCCTAAAGGTTACTTTACCTGTCCACTCGTCACGACGAAGTGAACCTTCCACACACTTGCCTTCTACAAGGCGCTCCATTACGTCTAATGGAATCTCTACATATTTTCGCATAATCTTATCGAATTAATGAGCATCGGAAAGCGGGGTTTTAGTTGAGCTCATTCGTCCGGACACATTTCCACGCTCATCCTCCGACTCGGTTAATGCTTTCTTATCTTATCACTATCTCCTTTGTTTCTATGTTGCGCACTACGCCACCTCCTTTGCCTGCGTTCTTCAGACCGTCAGACATCTGCCATTTCTTGCACTTGAACTTCTGCTGAACCTTCAGCATCATCGAGGCGCAGACCCTTGTACCGTCCGTCTCAATGCACTTGTGTTGACAACTGGCGCAACATTTCTTAATCTTGCAGCCGTGAGCGTTACGAACGCTCGTGATTCTAATCTCCTTAGCATCTTTCTTATTCATAGCTTTCATATTTTATAATGTTTGTTACTTCGATACTCTCTGCTTCCACATCCGGCTCGAAAATCGCAACTAGATCTACTAGCGTTCCAACGTAAATAATTCTTCGCTTCATAACTTTATTCTTTTGTCGATTTTGAAATTTTCTGGTGCAAAGTTCAGCAAAAAAACAATGCAAAACTGGGGATTCGTCAACTATCCGATTTATCGTCAAATTGTTCGTCAAATCATATTGCTTGTTCGTCAAATCTCCGTCAAAATCGTCTCTTGAATAATGCTCCAGAATGTATCGCACAGCAGTTCCTGAGGATTATGCTTCATCCTGTAGTACACCTCACTACGGTCTGACTCCTTAATCTCACGGCTGAAGTTCTTCATCGTGTTCTTACACATACGCAGCTTCTCAGGCAGGTCATCAGGGGTTATCTCACTGGCAAGGTCAATAAAGCTTGTCTGGTTAAGACTTTCGCCCACAAGACGGTCTCTCACCACCAAGAAGATGGCCAACCAGTGACGCGCATAATTAAATAGGTGGTAGTCGGCCAACAGGCGCCTCATGCTCCGCCGCAGCACATCCAGCTTTTCCTCTCTCGTCATTTTGAGGAACAGCTTCTTGGCCTGCTCGTCAGCAGCCGTAAGCCGTGTTTTTCCTTGAAGGTCATCGTCATCCTCCAAGTCATCATCAGATAAAGGTATAGCCTTTACGCCATAGTGCTCTCTTACCTTGTTTACCTCCAGTATGGCCTCACGCTTACCTTTCACTACAGCGTCAGCCAACAAAGCAAAGAGATAGTGCTCTGCCTGGGCATAATTGCCCACGCCCATTGCCAAATTCAACAGGTGTTCCTGTCTCAGCCACATACCGTCAAGGTATAGCAGCTCCTTGTTTTGCTCTTTCATTGCTCCAAGTGTTTGTGGAGATGTGTGAAGATGTAAAGCGCTTTATCTCATGAGAAACCATCCCACAACAACTCGGATTCTACGTTAGAGTGCTCCAATGATAGATTGCTCCAACAAAGAAGCACCCGCAAGAACGGACTTTCCGTCTTACGGGTGCAAATTTACAATGTTTTCGTGGGGCGGTTCGTAAACCCTATGTAAACCCTACGATAATTTTTCCTTGTCTTTCTCTTTTATTTCATTTTTCAAATCTTCAATACTTGGTAAAGTGTCATTGAAATTTGCTGGTAATATCTCTATGCCCTCGTATGCTGTAACTGCTATTGGCTGAGTATAGCCTTCCAGGCAGTATTGTGCAAACATATTGTTCTTGCTGCGGCAGATAAGAAGTCCAATGGTTGGGTTGTCAATATCAGTCTTCAGTATATGATTTACCAACGACATATAGCCCGACAGTTGTCCTAAATCTGAAGATTCAAACTCAGAAATCTTGACCTCCACAACCACGTAAGCATGAATGCGGGTGTTATAGAACAACAAATCAGAAAATTGCTCTTTACCTGCAACAGTCAGCAGATACTCTTTTCCCATATATGCGAAACCTGAGCCCAAGGCCAACAACAATTCATTGACGTGGCGCACCATTGCTTGTTTCAGATTGTCTTCACTTAGCTTTTCTTTCAGTTTGACAAACGACAGATTTATTGGGTCATTGATCAACTCTTTTACCAAATCGCCAGTTGGCTGCATCAAAGTAGCAGGGAAGTTATTGACAGCATTGCCCTGTCGCTCGTATAAGCCGTTGTTTTTGCCTTTGTCGCCAATCATATTTTCAAGTACAGCCCTCGACCAGCCATTCTGCAGCGTTTTTGCAGCATAAAACAGAACTTTCCGAGGTTCGCTCTCGAAATGATCAATCAACACTTTGTGGTGTCCCCAAGGTATTGCAAAAATGTTCAGTGGCAGAACTTTAGTCTCTATCGAGACAGAATGCAGCGGTGTCAATATTTCCCCAAGTTGGGGAACAGATTTTTCCTCAACTTGGGGAAAAATCTCAAATACCTTATTATAAAGGAGATAGAAGCGCTTGCAATAATACAATCCTCCGGGGGTAAGCCCCTTTACTTCAGGGATTCTCATACGCAAGTCCTGACTAAGAGTTTTTATTACTCCTTCTCCATAACGTTGCTCTACATTCATTTCGCAGATGTCGCGCCCTATGCTCCAATAGAATTCAATCTTGCAGGAGTTTACTTGCACGACGGCCTTGATTTGTTGGCTCCTAAATCGTCGCTCTATATTGTTGACCCATTGTTTATATGAAGGGTCTGTTATAAATGTAGGTTTATCCATCATTATCAATTGTTCATTATTTGTTATTGCGAGTCACATGCTCTTTGCCTGCAAAATTACTCATTTTTTCGTAAATCCTATGTAACTAATCACAATTTGTGATAACTTCTTTTGACTGGTCACAAATTGTGACTGGTTATTTCGAATTCCAAATCTCCTCCATCTTCTTTTTCATGTCCACGAAGATACGCAGATGCTTTTCGAGCGCAGTACTATCAGATGTAGAACGAGACAGATCCTTGTCGTAGTTCGACAAGTCTTTGTTGATGGCCTTACCCATAGCCGTAAAGAAGTCTTTCTTCAATAGCTTGGCACCATCCTTACCGTGAAACATGCCCAGCTCGTACAGCACATTCAAAACCCTGATGATGTCAATCTTGGCACCTTTCTCGTCAGATAGATATACAGGGCTTTCTATACAAACACTATTGTCATTTGCCACAGGTTTTTCCTGCGGATGCAAGTGCTGCTCTACCTTTGTCCCCTCAGGACTAATCGTTATCACTGACTCGGAGTTATCGTTATACGTACCTCCTGCATTTATGAAATTCTGTATCTTAGCCATTGGCTTCTGCTACTAAATAAGGATGTTCAACTTTGTTTTTGTCCATCGAAGGTATGATGGTCGCACCATCGTTGTCGTAATACGCGCCAGAGTTGAGAAACTTATCGATGTATTTGGTAGGTTTGTTCGCCATCTTCTCCATGACATCATAAAGTTTCTCCTTTTTAGCCTCGTCCTCGTTGAATTTTGACTTAAGTTTCTTGCGGATCTCACGATCGTAGCTGCGCCATACATCATGATCGGCAAGCAACTCGTTCAGCGAACAGAAGATGTCCCATGCCGTGTTGATAGGCAGACTTAACAATTCTTTTTCTATATCCTCAATGGGTATGGAGGCCTCGATAGCAGCCCTGTATTTCTTCGTCAACCGTTCTATCTTGTCGCGCGTCTCTTGATTCTCCTGACGCAGCTCCTCGAGAATCTTATCCTTCCGTTTGTTCTCATCTTCCAGCTCGCCATAGGTCTTGGGGCGATGCTCATTCAGCATCCGCTGGAAGTCGGCAGGGAACAATGCATCACAAAGCGTGTAAAGTGCCTCTGAGGGTTCGTGGCTATTCACTACGGCCAGCATCCTCATCCGCATATCGTCCAGCTTCTTGAAATGCTTGAAGTCAAGACCCAGACTGCCTATCCGTTCCGTCAGACCACAATAGTAAATGTGCAGGTGGGGAAAGAACGAACTACTTGATTTCATAACGGTATCTGTTACGTCCGTCCATCGCGTATATTTCACGCCCACGATATGACGGATCATGATGGAGTAGTAGTATTTGAGGAACTTCCAATGCTTAGTGAGCAAACCGAATTGCTCCCATTTTTCATCTTGCGTCCAGTCCTGCTGCATAATCATCGTAAAGGCATGCAGCACGCACAACAGTTCGTCAGTTCTGTAATCGCTATACACCTCTGCTTTGAACAAATCCTCTTCCAGTTCTTCAGACAGTTTCTTCCAGTCTTGCTGACACCCTGTATTAAACAAATGCTCCAACACCTGAAAGTACTGGCTCATCCGCTTTGGCTCCTCTATGCGTTGCATATTATCACCCCAACCCTCAGCCATGGCGATTAGGTTTTGCTGAGAGGCCCATGCGCCAAACTCCTTGTCTTCCTCAATCACATTTTTCATGAACAGCCGGATGTTCTCCATGTTCTTTTTGCACAGGCGAGTGTCGCCATTGAGGTACATTCCATAATAGGGTAACATCTTCTTGTGCAGAATACATCCATATTCAGGATCTCTCTTGATATTGTTTTCCTGCTCCCACGTACAACTGTACCAGGGCGTGTCATCATACATGCCCCCGCCATCCATCATGTGTTCCAGCCGACCAATAACGCGGCTCTCTATATATTTTTCTAAGCTATATGTCTGATTCATTTACTTATCCTAATATTGCAACCCGCAAAGATACGAAAAATCTATCACTTTTATTCTATTGTAAGATGTTTATTAAGAGATTTTAGGAATCCCCCAATTTCGTTCGAATCCCAATGGGATCAGAACACAAAATTGGGGTTTCACTGATTTAAAAGGACTTCTCAAAGATTTAACTGTCCCCGTCACATTTCGGACTGTCAGACCAGAGGATTTGAGTATAGCATTTTGAATATGCGATAATCTGCATCCATACCTCAAAATGTTTTCTGATTTCGAGGGCGAAATTGCACATATTTGGGCAAATCTCAAAATGTTTTTGCGAAAAGTATGGAAAAATCTCGTATTTTCTTGGTGTTACACTTGCATATCTTCCCTCTAACATCTGGCGTCACTTAATTCCTTTTTTCCCACTCCTTTGCTTTTGTAGCAAAGCGTTTCCATGTATGCTTCAGAATGTCCGGATCATCCCATACCCTATCAAAGTGACACAGCGGAGCCTCTATCATGTCCTCTCCCCATAACAGCATACCCGCTTCGTGATTCCTCTTGCCACTGGCTCGCTTACCAATGGCTGCACTGGTAATGTTCGCAGAACCGATATATACACACTCATCGTCAAAGGCGAAAAGCTTCATGTGGTTCTGTCCGTTGTAGCGCAAATCGAAAAGAGGACTCTCCAGTAGCTGTGGGCAGTTTTCCTTTGCGTACAGATAGAATCCAAAAGGCTTCATACACACCACCTGAACCAGAACGCCACGCTCCACAAGCGACAGAAAGAAGTCGCATAGTCGAAGCTTTTCCTCTCCGTCCTCACTCTCAATAGTAACATTGAAGTTCTTCAAATCCCCCGTAGCTATCTTCAAGCAGCTTTTCACTTCTGCCATCCGTTTAAAGACCTCCGTGTAATGCTCTTCATCTGCCACATAAGCAACACCGCCCTCCGTCTGAGGTTCCTCAACTATAGGGGCAGACTTATCCCGAATCAGTCCCAATTCCTCCAAGTCTTCTGGCAAGATACGCCATCCGCTTTTGGGAGCCTTATGAGCAGGCAACTTACCCTCGTGAATCAGGTCGTAAATCTCCTGCGTCGAAAGTCCAGTTAGTCGAACAGCATCTTTGGTGCTTATGTATTTATTCATTGACAACGTTTGTTTCTTGATTACTTCGTAATGATATCTCGCAGGTCGTTATAATTCCGCACTACATCATAGGTTACAGCAGAATCGCCTATGGTGGCGAAATGACGGCGGGCACATTCTATCTTTGAGCGTTCCGATTCGCGTAGTTGCGACTCTTCCAACGAGCCTTTCGTCTCAGCCACAAAATAAACATGCTTGATGTCTGGTCCCTCTTTAAACACAATTGCCCAGTCTGGATTATAGTGGCCTACAGGCGTATTGATATAGAAGCCGCCAGGCAACTTTGTATAAACTGCCACCTCGTTACGCTCCTCCAAGTCTTTGGCGAAGTTCATTTCAATGCCAGCAGAATCAACCACCACCAAGTCATATAGCGACTTCTGCGACTCTAATGCATTCACGCCTAACTTGCCCTTCAATGTCGTATTGCTAAAGATGTCGCTTTCAAACTGCTTGTCCAGTTTATGATATTTCACATGTTCAATCACAGCGATGGCCTTACATTCATTGATGATGTTCGAGGCCTTGATGATAAACTCTTCCGGATTGGTCTTAAACTGATTAAAGGTCGATGGCCGTATCTTCTTCAAGATAGTCACGACAGCCTTTCGTGTCAGTCCTGTATTCTCTACCAGTTTACCGATTAAGTCGTAGCGCACTTCTTCTCCTATATCTTCATGCACAGAAAGCGTCTGAGAGTCAGTAATGCTCATGGCCATGCCTTGTTCCAGTTGCTGTTTGCTGCCAATGCGGTCCAGCGTACCAGTCACCATACGGAGTTGGATATCAGAAACCTTCAGGTGGTTATCCAGTTGAATCACAGCCTTGCTGATTAGTTCGTCAGTCTTGAAATCAACGGTGTAGTAAGTCTGATGATTGATTCTGCGCCACAGTTCTTGGAACTCCTTGCGTTCAAACTTCTGTGAGTCAAATTTCGCCTCGCGCACCTTCCTGCCATTCTCAGGTTTGACAGCATCAGGATTGAAGACAGTGTCAAGTTTTTTGACCACATCTTTCTTATACTCATCATATTCTCCAAAGTCAAGCGTACCCTCCTGCTTGTCTTGATGATACTTGGGCGTCAGTTGGCCATCTTTGGTGATATACCCCTTCATGCGCAGGGTAAAGGTCAGTTCCTGTGCATCGTCCTCAGACAACTGCTTTTGTTCGCCTTGAGCATTGGTCACCACGAAGTCGAGGAACAGTTGCATATTCACCTTCTGCGGGCGATCACCCACAGCCTCTGCAATTTCCGTTTGTAGTTTTGAGGCAAACGAATTATACGACTCGCTGGCTATCACTGTCAGTTCGTTCACCTCGAACACACCACCATGCAGCACACTCTCGTCCTGTCGCTCTCCCTGCTGATTTACACAAAGGCGCATACCACGACCCACCTCCTGACGTTTCTTCGTCTGGTTGTCCGAATCCTTCAACGTGCAAATCTGGAACACATTGGGATTGTCCCAACCTTCTTTCAGGGCTGAGTGTGAGAAGATGAAACGTACGGGTGTCTTAAACGAAAGCAGCGCCTCTTTGGCCTTCATAATTAACTGATAACCTCGCAGTTCGTTCTCCGATTCCTTCGCCTTCGATTCCACCACATTATTCTTCTTGTCGCGCGAGAAGTAACCATCATGTACTTGGTCAGGCGCAAAACTCTTCAGATACTTCACATACTCAGGGTCATCGCTAAACCTCAGCTGTAGTTCTCCCACAATCCGTTCATATTCCTCTTCGAATATCTGTGCATAAATGCCCTTACCTCCATCGGCCTTGCGATAATTGTCCACATGGTCGATGAAGAACAGCGACAGGCACTTGATTCCTTGTCGGAACAGTTTCCGTTCTTTCTCGATATGTGCCAAGATGGTAGCACGAATCTGCGCCTTACGAATCACCTGTTCATTTACAGCGCCTATCACCTCACCTTCATACAATGTGATGCCGTTTTGCAGATGGATACAACGGTTATAGCCGTCAATCTCCGTCACACGATAGTTATCAGCATACTCCTGCAATTCACCTGAATTCTGATAGATATCGAAGCGGTCAGCCACCAATTGCGTCACCTGTTTCACACCATTACCCACTCGCTTGTCAAAGCCTATCCTGGCACGGGGATTGCCCTCTGAGAGTTCGATGCTCTCCAAATAGAGATAGCCATTGGTGGCAGTAGAGCCTTTTTGCTCAATACCAACTACCGATATTTTCTTCACTAGTTTCTTGTTATAGGCATCCATCGCGTCCAGTCGATAGATCATGTTCACGATGTCATCGGCCCTATGGGTGGCACTATATAATAAGGTGAAGAGCGGGTTAAACTCCTTCAATCGATTTCTGGTAGCATTCTTCTTATCAGCACCCAACACACTCTGCGGCTCGTCAATAATCAGGATAGGGTTCGTGGCAGCAATCACATCGATAGGCCTGCGTGAACGGAAGGCATCCAACTTCATATAGATACGTCGTGCATCCTCACCTCTTGCCGCAAAAGCCTGCGTGTTGATAATCATCACGTGCATGTTGCTGTCGCTGGCAAACTGGTCTATCTTCGTCAACTGACTGCTATCATATACAAAACTCTGTATGCGCTTACCATATTCTGCAGCAAAGTGTTCACTCATCACCTCGAACGACTTGCACACGCCCTCCCTGATAGCGATGCTGGGCACCACGATGATGAACTTACTCCAGCCGTAGAGTCTATTCAGTTCGAACATCGTCTTGATATAGGTATAGGTCTTACCTGTACCTGTTTCCATCTCGATAGTCAGTCGTAAGTCTGCCCTGTCGAAACTCTCCGTGGGTTTCAACTGAGCAGCCATCTGAATTTCACGGATATGGTTCAGCACCTCGCTATACGGCACCTCGATGGGCTGGTTTTTATAACCTACAGCATCGAAAAGGCCACCATTATCCGCACCCAAGTCGTGGGTAAACTCTAACAGCGCAGCATTCTTTTGTCCCTGAAACACATCCGTCACAGCCTTCGCCGCATCCGTCTGGAATTGTTGGTTCTTAAATTTCAGTTTCATAGGCAGCCCTTAGATTACTCTGACGTTATTCTGCACTTCCTGGTCTGTCCAACCGCACTTCTGCTTGAACAGTTCGAAGAGGTTCATCTTCTGGGCTGCTTCTGTGAAACTGCTATCACGGAAAACCACTCGGAGGGGATGGGTTTCTGCGATGGCATCAATCACAACTGATGTCACAACACCATCGAAGCAGGCCACGAGGCTACCTTCATCCACATTATAGATGGTACAGCCATCCACCTTCTGCGTATCGTATGGCAATGAGAGTTCCAAGCCCCAGCGCATCATGCAGTCGAACAGCAGGTCGAGACCAGTACGCTCCTCCTTGATATTATCCAAGAACATATCGAGTGACTCCTGCGTATAGTCCTTGGGGGCAAAAGCCACAGGCTTATAATTTGACTCGTCGCATTTCAACACACGGAAACCAATATCGAGGTCTTGAGTTGTCAACGGACTATCAGCCTTTATCTTCTTTCCAGCGCGACGAATACGCTCCTTGCCGATTTCGCAGATATTTTTATAGCCAGCCTTGTTTGCCTCGCTATCCTCTGCCGTTTCCTCTGGCAACTGCACCATGATGAACTTTCTATTGCCGCCATCTTCTGCATTGAGTTGCATAACAGCATGGGCGGTTGTAGAAGTCCCTGAGAAAAAATCAATAATACATGCATCTTTATCGCCGTACGTAACTGATTTTGTCAACAAGTGAATTAAAGACGAAGGCTTAGCATAATCAAAGAAGTTTTTTCCAAGTAACAATATTTGCTCTGCAGTAGCATCTTCATTGGTCCCTATTGAATAATTTGCAATTGACAATAAGTTGTGCATTTTTTTTATTTCGCCACCTGCCTTAACGTGATTAGGGCGGAAAGGAATCTTGCTTATAATAAGAGTTTCTCCATTACCTATTATCTCATTTACCTTTTCCTGTGAATACCGCCATTCTCCACGAAGTTTGAACTCATTTGCATTAAAACCATTTTTAATAATGAGGTCAGTCAATAATTCTGTAATGATATTACCTTCTGACATATCTTGTCTTTCAACAACTCCATCTGACATGTTAAAATGTACAGAATTAGGAGGAAAGGTTAGTGTTGCAATTGAATTACCTGCATTATTTAATGGATACTTCTTCCCTGCTTCCGTTGTATCTACAGACATTGCTCCTAAAGAGAAACGCATTTTAGCATAGCACAATATATATTCTGTCTTTACTCCAATATTTGCATTAAGGAATGAAGGTTTCTTCTTCTTTTCCCAAATAAATTGGGACACAAAATTATCCGTTCCAAAAACTTCATCACATATCTTCCTCAGATTCTCAACTTCATTGTCATCAATTGAAATAAATATCACCCCATCCTCCGTCAGCAGACTCCTTGCAACCATCAACCTCGTATAAATCATGGAGCACCAATCAGAATGGAAACGGCCATTGCTGTCTGTGTTCTTGCGATAGCGGTTGCCTTCATCATCACGGTTATGCTCATCGTATTCTTCAGCACTCTGCGCAAAGTCGTCATGATACACAAAGTCATTACCCGTATTATATGGTGGGTCGATATAGATCATCTTGACCTTGCCCATATAGGAGTTCTGGAGCAGTTTCAGTACTTCGAGATTATCGCCCTCGATATAGAGGTTCTGGGTGGTGTCCCAATCGACACTCTCCTCGGGACACGGGCGCAACGTCTTACGACAAGGTGCTGCAGCCTCACGCTGAGCAGCACGTTTGCCTACCCATGTAAAGTCGTATTTCTCAGGCTCTCCGTCCTCCACATACTCACCAAGCAGCTCGCGCAGCTTGCCCCAATCTACAGCCCGATGCACTTTGCCTAAAGCATCCTGCGCCTCAGTAAAACACGATGGGAACAACTGGTAGAGTGCATCCAAATTGCGCACTGTTCCGTCTGTGGTTTCTTTGTTTAAATGTTCTATTTGCATGATTTTATTATTATTATTTGTTTGTTTCGTTTATTTATCGTAAATTTGCAGCGGAATTAAGAAGTACAAATCATGACTGCATTACAATTAAATGCGGAGTTGCTCCGCGAATTAAGCATCATAGCAGAGGACGAAGGGCTGATGAAAAAAGCCTTAAAAGCCCTCAAAAGGATTACGGCCAAGCATAACACCATGGACGAGACAGAATATATTATGTCATCGCCCGAGATGGTTGATATCCTACGCAAAGGTGATGAAGAGATCAAAGACGGTAAGGGAAAAGTTGTAACACTCGACGAGATATGGAAATAGTTCTGCTTTCCCAGGCCGAAGAAGACCTGAATTATTGGAAAAGCAAATCTGACACACGAATTCTGAAACGTATCAGAGCCCTGCTTGAAGATATTCAACAGCATCCATTTTCGGGCATTGGAAAACCTGAACTTTTGAAGGGAACCAATGGTAAATGGAGCCGTAGAATTAACGACGAGCACCGACTCGTTTATTCTATCAGCGAAGGTAGAATTTACGTATATGTTTTTTCTCTGCGTTACCATTATTCCAAATAAACTCATACGCTCAATTCCTCCATTTTTTGTTTTAGCAAAGCCAACTCCTGCCGTTTAGCCTTCACCTGCTTGTTCATCCTGACCTGTACATCGTATTGCGGTTCCTTGCGCATACGCTTTTCTAAGGATTGCAATTCTGATTCCATCGTAGCAATCCGTTTTTTCAGTTCCACGATTTCTGCAAGTGCACCTGCCTTATGTTCTCCAATGCCTGAAACCTGCGCCACGAAGTTGTCATAAATACGTGGCAGCGACTGGCCTTGGATAGCCAATGACAATTGGCTTTGGTTCATCCATGTAGTCGCGAATGACTTGGTGATCTTGAACTGCGTGTGGGTATTGTCCTTCCATTCTTTATAGTTGATCAGCAACATATACTGCTCTTCATATTTCAGAATGAAGACAATATGATGCGGCATGTTGGTGTCGATAAACGTAAACACGTCTGTGGGGCAATCCTGTTCTTTCAGCGTCACCACAAACACATCGATTTCTACCAACTCTTCACTCGCTGTTACGTTTAGCGTACTGGCAGAGAGTTTATAGAGCCAGCAAATCTGCGCCACATCATTCACAAAGCGCACCTTCATGCGTTGGTTCACTTCCATGAACTTGTAGAACATCGTCTTGGGTACCACCTTATCGACAATGGTGCTTTGTGGATATGACAGCAGATTCTCCATAGGCTAACGTATCACTAAAAAACAAATCAGCTCGAAATCATCCAGTCCCTTGATGTCACCTTGCAGGGCTGTGGTCTCGCCAAAGGAGAAGAGGCTTTCAAGGTCGCTCTCTTCCTTCTGCGCTACGATAGTTGCGACAGCCTTTTGCAGCAGGTCGCTATAGTGTGTCATTCGTCTGCCATTGTCCGTTTCCTGGTTAAACTGATGGCAGAGTTCCATCATCGGTTCATGCTTTCCTTTGCAGGCTAAGCGCATAATGTCAAGCAGGCGTTTGGGAGCCAAGTGGTTGATGATGGTTTCACCCTCGTCAGAGAGATACACCATATAGAAAGGATGCAGCAGATTTTGATGGCCGATATTGACTGCGTTGTTTCTGTTCTTCAGGATGAAGATGACACCAGGCTTTGCTGTGGCTGATGCAGGCACAACGGCACTCATGCCAAAGGGCGTATGCTCAATGTCAGGATGCTCAGGCAGATAGGCCAACAGGTCAAGACGGAATTCATTCAGTCCTAAGTCCATGATGTTGATGCCTGTGTCCATATCTTCCAAATCGACCACTTCTTCCTGTAAGCGCATCAACTGACTCTTGCGATATTCAAGGTCTGTCTGTTCTTCATTCGAGAGCAGCACATTGCCTCCACCACCAGCTGTGATATCCATACCAGCCATACGCGCTTCCACACGACCTTTCAGATAGAGATAATCGTCGAGTTCGATGTCTGGCCAATAATTCACCAATTGGATAACATCGTTCTTCGAGCCGATACGATCCACACGTCCGAAACGCTGAATGATTCGCACGGGGTTCCAGTGTATATCGTAGTTTATCAGGTAGTCGCAATCCTGCAGGTTCTGACCTTCAGAAATACAGTCTGTGGCAATGAGCACATCGATGACTTCTGACACCTTTGGGAAGAGTTTGTCTTTCTCTTTCGAAATAGGTGAAAAGAGTGTCAGAACACTATTGAAATCAGCAGGAAGTCCTTTGATAGTGCTACGGATACCATTACCTGTCACCAAACCAACATGCAATCCCGTCTTTTCCAGAATCTTTGCTGCCAGATTATCGTACAGATATTCTGCGGTATCAGAGAAGGCTGTGAAGACTATCACCTTTTTGTTGTTTCCGTTAATGGGATGAGCAAACTTCTCACGCAGATTCTCAATGAGCATCTGTAGTTTACTGTCGTGCTCAGGGTTGATGTCTTCAATCATTGTCAGCAGCAGACCTAATATCTCTTGGTCTTTCAACAGGTCTCGCTTCCACGAACGGCAATCCATATCGGCCAATGCAACCTTAGTCTTCTTGCCACCTATCAGCACGTCATCTTCGCTGTCTTCATCGAGCATATTTTCCAGTTGTTGCACCTCCAAACGTACATCCTGACGAGTGGTAACAAAGGTATCAATGGCCTCGATGGTCACGTCAATTATGTCCTTCATACGACTCAGCGTCAGACGGAAGCTGTTTACTGACGATTCCAAGCGTTTCAGCAGGTTGATAGCCATCAGTTTCTTCAATCCCTTCTCACGTCCAGACATACCGAGGTGTCCACCTCTGTCGTCTGTATCAATCTCATATTTTGCACGTTTAGAAGGCAGGATATAGTCAGAGGGCGCATAGATTCCCAGATTCAAATCATCGAGTTGGTTGGCTATCTCTTTATAAGTGATGGCATCATTGAGGTCTGTCAGTTTAGGACGCTTGGAAATAGGACGCAGACGCGTTGGGAACTTGCCTATCTCTGTGGTGTCGTAATACTTCTCAATATGCTTACGGCTACGGGCAATGGTCACAGCATCCAGCACTTGGAAGAAGTCGAACGAGAGCATATCCAGCAATTTCTCTGTTGTACGCTCCTTGGGATCTTCGATGCGTGACCACGCATTGTATTGGGCTTGCGCAGAACGGAAGATATCTTCGATGGGACGATCTGTATTCAGCTTGTCGTTGATGAGATTCTGATTACCCTCATAAGCCAGCTGCAACTGGTTCTTCAGGTCGTTGAAACGGTTGTTCACAGGGGTTGCAGAAAGCATCAGCACTTTTGTTCGCACGCCAGCACGAATCACCTGGTTCATCAATCGCAGATAGCGGTTTTCACGTGGATTCTCATCGTCCTCGTCTGTCGTTACCTTACCACCATTGCGGAAGTTATGGCTCTCGTCAATCACTATCAGGTCGTAGTTCCCCCAATTCAGACGAGATAGGTCAATGCCATTCGACAGGCCTCGTTCACGGCTGAGATCTGTATGGAATAGCACGTCATAACGCAAGCGGTCTTTTTCTAATGGATTGTTCTTGTAGTTGCCCTTATAAGTGCTCCAGTTCTCATAGAGTTTCTTGGGACAAAGCACCAACACACTCTTATTGCGGTTCTCGTAATACTTGATGACAGAAATTGCCGTAAAGGTTTTTCCCAAACCTACGGAGTCTGCCAAGATACAGCCGTTATAGGTTTCCAACTTGTTGATGATGGCCAGAGCCGCATCGCGCTGGAAGTTATAGAGTTTGTTCCATATCTGAGAACTCTTGAAGCCTGTCGCCTCGTTAGGTAATACATCCTCACTAATATCCTCCAAGAACTCATTGAAGATGTTATATAAGGTAACGAAGTAGATGAAGTCGGGTGAGTTCTCGCGATACACATTCTCTATATTCTCTATGATGGCATTGGTCACGTCAGCGAAGTTCTCGCTATCCTCCCAGAAGTCATTGAAGTTCTTCAAGTAAGCATCGCTCATGGGCGACGGCATACGCTGAATCAACTGAAAGATATTGTTGCCTCGCTCACAACCTAATTCGGTAGTCGTGAACTCGTTGAATGGCATGTATGTATAGAGGTCTTCCTCGTTATTTACATTGAGGAAACCTGGCATTGACATCTGCGACACATTAGTTTTGAAACGTACTTTCTGGCGTATCCATTCTGCACATTCCTTAGCAATGGCACGTTGAGTAAGGTTATTGCGTAGCTTGATTTCAAAATCGGAACCATAGAGCGTACGCTCACGATTCAACTTGGGGATATAAAATTCCCGTTTCTGTTTCTTTGATTGTTCCTTATTGAACGTTGGCGAAGTAAAGATAAAGCGCAATTCATCCACCTTCTCCAACTCTTTCTGCAATGCCTCGAAGGCATAGATGGAGAAACTGGCTGCAGCCATCGACACTTTGGAGCCTTGGCGCAACGTCACCTTCAGGTCGTCGATGACATGAGAGGTGATATTATCGAACTGTTTGGGTAGTTCCATGCACTACTATAGTTTTAGTAAGCACCAAAACTATATCTCCAGGCTTGCTTACAGGTAAACACCAAAAGACCTCAGGACACAAAAGAAGCGCGAACAATGGCTCTTCTCTTGTCTCGTGAGGTCCTCGGATGTACCTGTAGTGCTAAGATACAAGTCATGCCCGCGCTATCGCACGGGCATCGGCTGACTTGTTCGAGCACTACTTCATGAAATTTCCGAGGTTCCACGAGTCTCTGAACAAATAGCTGATGCTATTGGTAACCAACGAAAATCATACCGGCACCTCCACTGAGGCTCAAATACCTGCCGTAGCAGCGCCATGTTATGACGATTAGCCGATACTTAGGTGCAAAGATACGAAATAATATTGAGATTATTCACAACATAGCACATTTTTACACATTTTATTTAATAAAAGGGTCTCTTTCCCATACTCATGCCACCAACGGGTGGCATCGCTGAGGGCGTAAACTCTTTCACTGATGAAGTCTGGGTATTTGGGTGTTAGTTCTTCAGCGTTGAAGCCTGCAATGACACAGAGGAAGGAGAGGTTGCCCTCGATGTATTCACACCAATGGTTCTGCCCCAGGCAGAAGCCAAGGATGTTGTCAAACTCAGCCTCCGTCTTGGAAGTCAACATTTTCAGGAATAGAGTCAACGTTCTTAGGAATAGGGGCAACCATTTCAGTATGGCAAAGTTAACCTGTACAGGGTGTATTTGCCCAACGGTGTGACGCTGTGACGCAGTTACACCGTTGCATTAGGTATTTCGCATAGTTGCCGATTCTTGGCAAGTTAAATTTATATTATATAATATATTATAATATATTATATAATATATATAGAATTCCAGTCTTTATGAAACTTCGCCGACGGTAAATGAAACTGCGTAACTGTGTAACTGCGTAACACCGTGAAAACGTAGTCATTTTGCTTTCTTTGCATTTTAACATTTCAAATAAATCTGAGATAAATGAAAGAAAGGCTTGTTTTGTATTTGAATTTTTCGTACCTTTGCATCGTGAATGAAAGTCGTAGCGGCGACACCCCACGGACGCAGAGCGAGCGCGCACGCAATGAGAATAGTCCTCAAAGGCCACGAGAATAGTTCTCAACCGCCGTCCGGACGGCCACACCCG
>OCTW011578847.1_pt1 | contig 16897 bp, 16 predicted proteins | sample 1539671 | NCBI WGS metagenome assembly OCTW01 (sample SAMN02144230, study PRJEB22623) | gut metagenome | biome: sheep rumen | host: Ovis aries | place: New Zealand
CGACTTCGAGGTAGCCACCGTGATATCTGCCGCCTTGTCCACCTTACGAATCTGGCGGAATACACGCTGAGCCATGGAGATATATTCCCCATCCACCTGCGGAAACAGTGGGATAAACTGTTTCGAGCGAATATCATTGGACAGCGGCCACAGGCGTTTGCCGGAGCCGCCGGATAATAATACGATATGCAAAGAATCACTCCTAAACATAAATAGAATTGATTTGACTCGATATATACTTTGATATATACTATTTTTTAAAGAGGTGATGATTATGCTTACAGCAAAAATTTTTCAAAACGGACGAAGTCAGGCCGTTCGTCTGCCTAAAGAGTACCGCTTCAATGATAGTGAAGTCCTCACACACAAAGTCGGTGATGTACTGATGATCTTCCCAAAATCCCAAAAAGACAGCTGGAATATTCTACTGACCAGCCTGGATTTGTTCAGCGATGATTTCATGGATGATGGCCGCGATAATCCCCAGCCACAGGAAAGGGATGTACTATAATGTATATGCTTGACACCAATATCTGCATATTCGCGATCAAGAAACGTCCCGAAAAGGTTTTAGCTCGATTACAAACCCACAAACCATCAGAAATCTGCATATCTTCTATTACCTATGCCGAGCTTTGTCACGGTGTGGAAAAAAGTCAGGCAAAAGCCAGAAACCGGCTTGCTCTCACATTATTCCTATCTGCCATAAACATTATGCCCTTTGACGAACTTGCTGCGTACGAATATGGTAAAGTACGCGCTGTATTGGAATTAAATGGCACGCCCATAGGTCCACTTGATACACAGATAGCCGCACATGCAAAAGCATTGAATATGACCTTGGTAACCAACAACACTCGTGAGTTTAGGCGTGTAGAAGGATTGAGCGTTGAAGATTGGGCAAATGAATAGCTGTTATGCATGACGAGTCAATCTTGACTCGTCATTTTATAATGCCTTTTTCCAAAAACTCCGCCAAATTAACATGTTCTTTCAAACGATCAGCCGCAACCTTTTCCATATCATGTTTCACCATGATTTCTACCAGCTGCTCAAAAGTCGTTTTCGTCGGATTCCAGCCAAGTTCGCGCTTAGCCTTGGTCGGGTCACCCCAAAGATTTACAACATCCGTCGGACGATAGAAGTCCGGGCTGACCTCAACTACGACCTTGCCCGTAGCCTTGTCGATGCCCTTTTCCTCCATGCCTTCGCCAGTGAATTCCAGTTCAATCCCAGCATGATGGAAAGCCAGCTGGCAAAACTCACGTACCGAATGCTGCACGCCTGTTGCAATGACAAAATCCTCCGGCTTGTCGTGCTGGAGAATTAACCACATGCACTCCACATAATCCTTGGCATAGCCCCAGTCACGCAAACTGTCGAGATTACCAAGATACAATTTCTCCTGTTTCCCCTGCGCAATGCGGGCAGCAGCCAGCGTAATCTTACGCGTTACAAAAGTCTCGCCACGGCGCTCCGACTCATGGTTAAAGAGAATGCCCGAGCAGGCAAACATATTATAAGCTTCACGATATTCCTTCGTAATCCAGAAACCATACTGTTTGGCAACTGCATAGGGGGAATACGGATGAAACGGCGTGTTTTCATTCTGGGGAACTTCCTCCACCTTGCCATAGAGTTCCGATGTAGATGCCTGATAAATACGGCAAGTATCTTTAAGTCCAGAAAGACGAACCGCTTCCAGAATACGCAATACCCCCGTAGCATCCACATCTGCGGTGAATTCCGGGGCATCAAAAGAAACCTGCACATGGCTCTGTGCCGCCAGATTATAGATTTCATCTGGACGTACAGTGCTAATAATCGCCATCAAGCCCATGGAATCACCCATATCACCGTAATGCAGATGGAACTTCGCATTACCCTCCAAATGCGCAATACGTTCACGATAGTCTACTGAAGAACGACGTATAATGCCATGTACCTCGTAACTTTTATCTAATAAAAACTCTGCCAGATAAGAACCATCCTGCCCAGTAATCCCCGTAATTAAAGCTTTCTTCACGCTAAACACCTCATTAAAATTAAAAGTTTATTTATCGAACCACATTATTTAATTTCTGCATCCATTTTATTTCTACTAACTCACTTACTTTACGTCCTATTCCAATCATGGGCTTTTCCACAAATCTGAACATCAACCACGATGATACAATAGATACACTCAATAAAACCACAAAACTTATATACCAATTTTGCAAATATGATACACATAAAAGCAATATAGGAAAATGCAATAAATAGATACTATAACTTATTTCACCTAAAAAACAACCTAATGAATTGGACAATCTATTGGCTATAGACGGATGAAAAAATATCATTATTAGCAAAGCACTGCCTAAGCCATTAAGAATTTCAAACAACATATTAACTGAATAACTTATACCTATCCAGCCAATCAACATTTCCTTCCACGGCCAGCGACAAGTATAAAAGAATATCCCTGCCAACAACAAAATTGACAATTGTCTTTTGCTTAAATCAGCTACTTTATCGGCAATGAAATCTCTTTCCTTGGCAATCATGATTCCTAAACCAAAATGACATGCATAATTCAGCGAACTTCCATAAATGAGCATTATCAATAGCAGAAAAAAAGTAAGCACAAACTGGAAAAAAATCGCCAAACGCCGATATACCAAAAACATGATTGGCAAAATAAATGCCATTTTCATCTCCACTACCAGTGACCATGTAGGCGGATCTAATAACTTTGTATCTGCATGGTAAATCATCCCTGCTAACGCCAACCATTGAGAATAAGCCAAACTCTGCCACTGCCAGAACTCCCTTCCCCACGCACTTATACCATCTAAATTGGGGCAAATATAAAAAAATTTCGCCACTAAACACAGAAGTAAAGCTACTGCATAAGCTGGATAAAGTCGAAAAACTCTCCGAATCAAAAACGGAAGATACTCAATAGAACGTGGATTTTTTTTTCGCATATAAGGCAGAGCCACGCAAAATCCAGACAACACAAAAAACAAATTTACTGCCGCTGCACCATCCCACAAGATATGCATTGGTGAATTTGATATTTGTTCCATCCATCTCGGAATTACTGGCTGCATGCCAATAAAATGTCCCAACAATACACTAATTGCTGCCATGCCCCTTAAAGCATCAAATTGTACATACCGCAAGCGTTTCAACTCCTATATTAGCTCAATCATTATTTCACAAAACTATCCACAAAATCTCGTAAACCTTCATCAAATGCTTCCAAACTATACCGCTTATTAGCATCGACAAATACTGCTTGTTTTTTTTGCAACAATTCTTCTTCAGAAATCTGCATTAGCTCTCTTACTAATTTTGCTACAACTCCCACATGATAGTCCTCAATAAAATAACCATAATCTTTTACATCAATACCGCAACTAGGCGTTATAACCGGAATTAAACCATGCCTCATACAAGTCAGCACCGAAGTACTCATACCTTCGCTGGCCGATGGCAAAATACAAAAGCTTACCTTCTTCATCAAATCTAAAAACTTCTCTGATTGAACATTGACAAATCCCATATCCTTAATGTTTTTGTATCTCCGATAATCATCCAACAACCATTTTTCTCCACTATTTAAGCCAGCAATATACAAATTTGCCTCTGGAATATCTTTGAATACATCTAAAAGGATATCTAATCCTTTATGAATTGCCCCCCAAGAACCAAACCATAAAAAACTTTTCATAACCTTACCAGTTAAGCAATTGTCAAAATCTTTGTTAAAAAAACCAGATGGTGATAATAATCTCAATTTCATTAATGGGAACTGCTGAATATATGCTTTAGCTGTATGCAAGTTACCAAAAAAACCTCCTATATGGGCTTTTTGAATATGCTCATCTAAAAAATATCTATTAGAGCGTGTTAAAGAAAGAACCTTATTATGTCGTAGCGCATAATAATCTAATCTTGCCTGTTCTTGTTCCTCTGAAAATCTTGGTGCACATTCAGTAAGGTACATTACCGCCGTTGCTTTAGGATTAGCTTCTACTGCTGCCATCCATGGTTTTCCAAAACCAAAAATGTAATCATAATGTTGCTGAGTAACAGAACAAATATCGTATATATTATCGCAGTCAATTACATCCAATACACAATCTTTATCTATAAAAGCTTTAATGATAAGCGATACTTCCACCTTAGAAGTATGTCTTACTTGCTCATAACAGTTATGTTCAAATGGGTACGTGATATATGAAATCAATACTCTTTTTTGTCTTCTATTCGGGTCATAATTGATATTTTGATAAAAACCTATTCCTGTTAAATGACGCTTCAGTATCTTATATACTGATATAGCAGAACACTTGATTAATACTTTCACCTTAGGATAAATATACATGCTTATCCTCGCCTGCCTTTTTATCAAATATAGCTTTTTCATAAACCTTTACCATTTCACTGGCAATACACTTTTCATTAAAGCATGTTTCTGCCTTCTTGCGAGCCTCTTTACTCATAACCTCCCAGCGCATTTTATCTTCTAGTACATATATAATACCACGTGCTAAATCTTCACTATTGTAAGGTTCAGCTAAATACCCATTTACTTTATGCTGGATTTGATCAGGAATACCTCCTATTCGAAATGCCACAACAGGTATTCCACAAGCTATTGATTCTAAAACTGTATTTGGAAATGCCTCCGATTTCGATGGCACAATCATAACATCAGCTGCCGAATATAACATAGATAAGGAAAGATTATCTCGATATCGTCCCATATAATGGACTGGTGCTCCAAAATCTGGTGGATTTTGAGGCTCATCACTGCCGAAAACCATCAATTCAGCATTCTTAATTAAATTTCTGTCAATCACATGCCTAATAGCATTATATAAAAATCTAAAACCTTTATTTTCATCAGAAGTTGAATTCATTGCTCCGAAAAGGATTACCTTTTTATCTTTAGGGATCCCCAATATTTCACGCACCACATTTTTATCTTTTGGTTTAAATAATTCTTGATTCAATGTATTATGAACACAATAAATATTTTTATCATGAAATAATGTAGAATTTCGTGCACAATCAGCTATCCACGCACTAACGCCTACAATTTTTACATCCATTTTAGAATAATATTTTAACTTACGTCGAAATATTATTTCAGCCAAATCAACACCAAATCTTCTCCCTACAATATTGCATTCATTGCAATTCGAATTCCATTTTTTACAAAATTGCGGTACATGACATCCTCCTGTAAAGGCCCAACTATCGTGCAATGTCCATACTAAAGGATATCTTCTCAGCCAATCTAAATCTGATATAGAAACAAATGCACCACAAATCCAATGTAGATTTATAACATCAGGATTAAATTCCTTTATAAAATCTCTATTTAACATAGATCCAAAACCTAGCGATACTGGTGCATTAGGTGAACTATGAAAAATTTTTTTGATAAATTGTTCCTTACCTTTTTCTTTCATCATTTTTATTCTACGCATAGCACGTGATAACATTTTTACTTTTTTATCATACATAACATCAGCATCGACAACACTATCATCTAAAACATAAATAGATGAATCTATTCCCATTTTCAACAAAGCTTTATGACAACGATACGCAGCACTTTGAGGAAAAACACTTGTCGTAATATGCAAAACTCTCAAAAAAAAAGCTCCCTTCTCATCTATCGCAAGAAAAATCATTAAAAATAATCACAACATGATATATCATAACTATCACGCCCAACATTTCTAATATTGTTAATGCACCAATAAAACCAGTTAATCCTAATTGAAAATTATTCACTAAAACACAAGTGAGTGGTATAGTAAATATACCCATAATCATTGCAGAAATCATTTGAGACTTTAATGCGCCTAATCCGTTTAACAAAACACTACAATTCCCACCAATAAGTGATAACATGTGAAACAGCACCATCCCTATCAGCATTCCTAACGGTGGTTCAATATTTATATGCATCCATATCTTCACAATATCTGATATAAACAAAGAAATTATAATTAAACATATAAATGAAGGAATTATAATTAAATTTGTTTTAAAATAAATTCTTTTTATCCACTTATAATCTTTTAACGCATATGCCTCTGTATATGCAGACCAAATTGGCCCCAATATTAAATTTTGTCCTATAATTGTGAAGTTGAATATTTTAAATGTTATATCATATGTTCGCACAAATTCCGGCCCTAGTAATTGAGTTATTAACATATTCGTCATAAAAAAACTAAAAATACCACATATTTGGATTAAAAAAAAACGTAAACCTAAATTTGTAATTTGCTTAAGTATAGATGGTCTAAAATATGACCATTTAGGGAACAAGCATCTACGTTCAATAAAAAAAATTCCAACAAAAATCATTTTAGATAAGACCAATGATATCCCAAAAACCAAAACAAAACTAATCAATCCATGATATTCCATACTCGTTATATAAAGTAAACCTATAAGTAGTAATATACTATTACTTATAGCAATACATCCTGTAATTGCCGCTTTTTGATAAGCAAAATAAAATTGATTGATAATTGATAAGGAAAAAGATAATATCGTAAATGTACCTGTAAAAAAAACTGCTTTATATAATTCTGTATACATAATTTCTTTTGTATTAAAAATTTTTTGTATATCAACGAATTGAATCCCTATACTAAAAATAGCTATCAAAAAAATCCCCATGCACATCATAGATATCATCCCTGTGCTGATATATTTTTTTATACTTTCTAAATCATTTACTGCTACAGCTTCTGCTAATTTATTTCGTACGCCAAGTCCTATTCCTAAATCCAAAATATTAACCCAATTCATTAAGCTAAATAATGTCACCCATACACCATATTCAACTTCTGTCAAATATCTAACAGTTACAGGCAAAATAGCAAAAGACAACGCAAAACCTATTCCTTTGAAAAAAATCGACCAAATAATATTTTTTTTTACAATAATATTTCTATTCATACTTATTCCTAAAACTATTTTTACACACATCTCCAAAAGCAAGAAGCATATATGACGTATACATTAATTGCGACTGAGCAAAAGCTGTTATGAAAAACATGGAAAAAATAACTAAAAATTCAACCATATTCTCTCTATTTTTATAACATCTATACATAATAGGAACTACCACAGCCAATGTTGGCAGCAATCCTCTTCGAATTAAATATAGCCCCAATGCGTTACCAGTTCCGCCTTCAGTCCATCTAGTAGAATATCCTAAAAGATGATTTAAACCATTCTCACCTATCCCCCATAACATATTATCTTTAAAAGAATCAAAAACCATACTCAACACATACAAGCGCGCACCTCCAGATGTGTTTTCATCAAATCCTGCAGTTGTATTTCCAATATCCATTTCCATTATTTTATTTATAAAAAACTTGTAAATAAGGCTTTCATCTCCAGCATTCATATAATCTATACTCACCAATATTATTAACACCATCACTACCATAGCCATACGTTTTTTTAGTATACTTGAACCTTTTATCAATAAACCAAGTATAATGCATGCTAATTCAATGAACCCAACAGCTGAATGAATTGTAATCAACGCTATTATTAATATCGCAAGCATGTGCTGATAGTCTTTATCGGTAACATTTATGTATTTTTTCCAAAACAACATAACAAAGATTGCTGTATTAACTATAATTTGATATATTCCTGGTTCTCCGAACATACCATAATTTCTAAGCAAATCTTTTGTTGCGACAACATAAAGCAAAAAACCATATAAGCCACGCTCATCCAACATATTAGAAATAGGGGAAAAAAAAGATTGTCCATAAATATTTTGTATAGTAAAACATATTATTGAAAAAAAAGCCATTAAAGTTGTTAACTTTACAAATCTCGTCAAAGCATTTATGGAATCTATCTTATAAAAAACCCATATCAAAAATAGGTATACAAAAAACGGCATAACCTGTTGCATAGCTTCACTACCTATAATTTTATCTTCTTGGACATATGCATCTATTCCATGAATAAACAAATTGAAGCTTATATATATAATTATAAATTTATGTATGCTTAATTTAAATAAATACCAAAGAGTAAAAACCAATATAAATATAATTGCCGGTTTAGCCTTAATATCTGACCATACATCCAGCCAATATGCACTACCATGAACCGTAAAAAAAACGAACAATAATAAATATTGCATAAATGCTTTTACATCTATAGAAGAGTATTTATTAGGCTTTACTTTTACCATTTTTACACCTTTTCATATCTCTTATATCTAATAAATTCCGGCATAATATTTAGCAATTTCTTTCTCAAACACTCGTAAGGTATTTTTAACATAAATTTAATTTTATCCTTTCTCGATATATTCATGTTTTTACCTTGAATTTCCAAAATCTCTTTCTGTGTTAAAAAAGTCTTTTTTTGGCTTACTCCACCTGTAAGAAAATAAACCACAGGAATATTAATATGTAAAAAATTATAATTATTTAAATACATTCTTAAAAAAAAGTCATAATCTGCTGCCATTTTATATTTTTCATTGTACTTTTCTTTTTTCAATAAACTTGTTTTAATAAAAAAAGATTGATGTGTACTAATCATCCGCCTTGGTAGCACCGAACAGTGCACAGATTTAACATATTTCCTATATTTCCCACAATACAGGTAATAATCTCCATATATTATATCTATTTCATTAGACAAAATATTATCAGCTACATGTTTTACGGTATCTTTGTCATATATCAAGTCGCCAGAATTTAAAAATAATACATAATTACCAGAAACATAATCCAAACTTTTATTCATTGCATTAAATATACCTGTATCACTCTCAATTATCACTTTAAAAGGAATATTTTTCTTTTTAAACTCATGCTTATAATTATCTACAATGGGAATAGTACCGTCATTTGATCCCCCATCCATTATCACATATTCTAATAATGGATAGTTTTGATTTAAAACTGACTTTAATGTTTCTTCTATAGTTTCTTCAGCATTATATGTTACAGTAACTACAGTTACGCAATACATATTAACCCCTCTCATTTATAAAATTTATGAATCACCAATCAACTGTGAATAATAAGTATTATCTTTTTCTAAATCTTTATCATCGAACTTATAACTAAGCTTATGTACCGGTGTATATTCTCTTATATAATTCCATATATGCTCATCATAAGGCTCAAATAATCGTAAAAGCAAAACATGTGGCATCTCATTAGAAAACGGAACCATTTTATTCCATTCATCTGAACATTTTGATCTTACCAAATCCATTATGTGATGCAGTAGAAAATAATCACACATATCATTATATTCTTTCCAATAATCATATAGAATATCTAACGTAATTTTTAATATCATTGCCCCCGGTTTAGCAGTAATAAACCAACTACTAAGCCCAAGGCTGTGACCATCCAAACCTGGTTTTAACAATTGAAAAACAAAGAAATCTGAATCAAGCATATATGCTGGCGGTTTCGCCGTACATAATACAGTTGCATCAATCCAGGTACCACCATATCGTGTAAGCAATTCCAAACGAAGCAAATCAGACATATGTGTACGGCTAATTATCCCTCTCTCAATTTTATCCTCAATGAAATCAGGAAACTTTACATAATCCTTGTAATTTTTCTCTGTTATAAGAACAATTTCTCTATCTGTAATATGTTTTTGAATAGACTTATAACATTTTTTGACCAAAGTAGGCGCATTTTCTAAACCTTGAAACCAACAAAAATAAACGTGACGAATCGTCCCTATGTCTTCTATTGAATTTTCGTTTGATTTATATTCACACAATCTCTCGTCTATTTTACCTGCATATAATTCATACAACTTCTTATTAGTTTTAAATTGCGTTACTAAACGCAATATCTCTAATGCTTTTCTCGATTTTCCTAACATAAAAAAAGTTATTATTGCAGAAAACAACGCTCCTGTACGCCAGTAGTTTCTTATGAGTGAAAAGCCACCCTGTTTTTTAAATATTTCTAATAGATTCAAGAACATCTCTCCAAACTTTCGATATTTTTTCAAATAATCAAAAAAGCCTATTTCACACTCATACACCTTAATGTCATGTCTACGCCACCTACAAACTCAACTCCGCTTTTCCACCCGAGCTCACGTAACTTTTTCCCTGACATTACCTGCCTACTGATAGGAGATGCGCCTTTGTCAGCTATATCCGGCACATCAATAGTAAAGGACACCTTACCTGCTTTTGCAGTAAATTCCGCCAACTGTCGGATGGAAACCACCTTGTTTTCATCCGCAATATTATAAGCTTCACCGCTTTTTCCTTTTTCCAATGCGCAGAGAATTCCAGACACAGCATCCAATACATAGGTATAGGAACGCACCGTTGTACCTGTACTATGCAGAATTAAATCCTGTCCCATTTTTGCCTTACGGATAAAATCTGAAGATACGCGATTATCACTATCCGTCATAGTCGGACCATAAACATGGCTTAAACGTACGACTACTGATTCAACTCCATATTCGTCTGCATAGGCTGAACACAAAGTCTCAGCTGCTCGTTTACTATTGGGATAACAAGAACGGGTCTGCATACTATCTATGAAACCATAGTCTTGTTCTCCTTTTGTATCTTTATCTATTTCACCATAGATTTCGCCCGATGAAACAAATAGAAACCTTGCGCTGTTATCTTTAACCAATTCCAGCAAGTTCAACGTACCTAAAAAATTCGCTGTCATTGTTTCTACAGGATATTTAGCAAATACTGCAGGATATGCAGGGCTGGCAGCATGAATAACATAATCTATATGTTCATCCACTGAACATTTTTTTGCTACATCACACTCTATAAAGCGAAAGTTCTTTTCCGAAAACCATGAATAATCAAATCGACTGACAGCGCGTTCTTTCGAACGTCCCATACCCAATACCCGGATATTTTTATCAGCCATACACAGAGCATCTGCCATGGCTGAACCAATCATACCTGTTATTCCTGTAATGAGTACCGTTTTCCCGCCCAAGAATTCCATGTCTATTTTTTTCATGTATTCGCATACATGATTCTCATAGTAGTGGTTAAGTCTCATAATCAGCCTCATTTCAGCCAATCTTCCTGCCGAGTATGCAACAAAGCTTTGAAGATTTTCAAATCATCCAATGTAGTTATCTTAAGATTTTCTTCGGAACCTTTAGAGAAATATGTCATTTCTCCTAATTGCTGCATCAACATGCAGGAGGCAGCCGTACTTGCTATCCCCTTTTCCTTGGCACGTTTATGGGCATCAAGCAAGGTGCCATAGCGGTATGTATGCGGTGTCTGCGTGCGGAAAAGACGTTCTCTAGGCGTAGATACTTTAGAAGATTCTCCATCGTCGGACTCGAAAACCACTTCTGTACAGGGAATAGTAGCAACAGCACTGCCATAGTGCTTGTAAGTAGCAATGCTATCAGATATAATTTCTGAGCTAACCAAAGGGCGGTTACCGTCATGAATCATAATCACATCATCATCACTCATAGCTTCCCTTACTGCCTCCAACCCACAGGCAATGGATTCCTGACCGGTAGCCCCACCGGGAACTACCCACTTTAATTTTGTGATATTGAACTGCTTGGCATACGCCCACAAGACTTCCGTCCAAGCATCCAGCGTCACTACTACGATATTGTCAATTGCCGGATGTTTCTGAAAGGCTTCCATTGTATGGATAATCACGGGCTTATTGTCTACATGAATAAACTGTTTTGGTATATCCTGATGCATACGAGTGCCGCTACCGGCGGCGGTTAATAATACTGTAATCATTTTTCCTCCTAGTAAATCTTCAATTTATATCATCTTCATCAGTTAAGTTTAATCAAAATTTTAATTCCAAAAAGCAATGTTGTTCTCTTTTTTCTGCTGATGGCATTTGCATATAATCCCCATAAAATTCCTTTAAATAACTCTTTGCCCAAACAGGAATATTAAATTTTGTATTTTCAAAATCAGCTTTTTCATATATACACATATTTCGACGCTTATATATTTCACTAGAAAAATGTTTTCGTCCAGAAGGAATTGCTATCAATTTTGTCTTATTATCTTTACAAATTGCAAATACTTTACTGCACCACAAAACCCATGTTGTTAATGGGATTATTTTCAATATAACTCCAAACATCTTTTTTAAATACTTGTAGTTAATATCACGATGCTCCAATTCTTGTATTTCCACAGGAAGGCTACAATTTTTTTGATATCTTACTGTCGATACGATAAATGTCATCAACATACATGCATACTCTTGTAATAAACGAAAAAATATATTATCATATACATTTTCCATAATATATATGTCTAAAGATATACCACATTCTTCAACTTGCCAATCATATTTACGGCGTGCAATTGTACCCTTTTTTCGAACTTGAACTACCATCAAACCCAATTCCGGATTTTTATCAGGCGTTTGTAAATAATACCTATCACCTAATTCCTTATCAAAATTAGCCAACATAAGTTCATAATCGGATCGAGGCATATTTAAATCAATATCGTCATCCCAAGGAATAAATCCTTTATGTCGTATAGCGCCTAATATACTACCACCACTCAAAGAATATCCTATATTATATTTGTCAAAAAAAGCTACTAACTCCTTAGCCATATCTAATATAGCTAACTGATAATTACGTAATTCATCACCCTCAAGAACTACAGGATTATATTTTTTCACTTTCACAATCATCCTCTATTTGCCAATTTCTTAATATTCTACAATACGAATTCAACTATATACTGCTTTTATTCTTTTTTACTTTCCATGAATAATTACTAATTATATATTTCCAAATTTCAATAAAAACAACCAATCCAACAACTACAACTATCCATGCATATAAAAATCCTAACCATCCCTTTCCGCATAAGTATAAAATACCTATTTTTTCAATTCCTCGAAATATAACCATCTGTGCCAAATATAATTCCAGACTTATAGCGCCTAAATAATGCATTACCTTATTGTCCAAAATATTTGTTGGCAAACTTATAGCGCAACACAACCATAAGCTAAATAAAAATAAATTTTTCATCATTAAGATGTCTATATTTCCTATATGTGAAGGAGTGACAAACCAGCCAATTGTCGCTAATACACATATAAGCAAACAGCAATATTTATATTTGGATACAATTTTTTTTATTTCAAGACGGAATAAGAAGATTATCCCCCCTCCCGCAAAAAAAGGCGCATTATATAAAAAATTATGTCTAGGTGCAAATGTTGCAATAACAAATTTTTCCGTAAAGTAATATTCCGTACAAAATATTGATAACAAAAAGCTAATTACAAATGTATACAACGCACGTTTACGATTCCAAAAACAAAACACAAAAAATGGGAATAAAAGATAAAAGATAAAAATTACACCCAATGTCCAACTAACACCAATAACATCTGGTTGATTATTAGGAACTAATCCAAAAACCAGGGTTGCTTGAGTCATGGCCTCAACAATATGCTCTTCTGATCTAGTAATTAAAACATCAATCACCATAAGAAACATAAAGAACGGCAATATTTTCGCGTAACGTCGAGAATAAAAACTGTTTATGTCAATTGCTCTATTTTTTATACGTTCGTAATAACCACAAAACATACCAAAACCACTAATAATTAAAAACAATGGAACAAAGTGTGTAAAGGATGAGATTATATTAGCCCCCAATCCTGGCAATGTATTGTCAAAAATTGTATTAGCCTTTATATGCATGCCAATAATTGCTAAACAACTTATAGCACGCAAAGCATCCAAATTGTTATATCTTTCTTTTATAACATTCACTTGTATGTAAACACCTGCCTATACCTATCCGCAATGAAATCCCAGCTATAGGCTGTTTGAATTCGTTGCTTAGCTTTTTCTTCTATAATCGATACCTCTCCATCTGTTAATTTCTCAACATTATTAATCAGTTGTGAAAGACAATCTTTTTCTTTATTCCAATAAAAAGCCCCATCCTCTCCACATTCCTTATTAAATCCAACATCTAACAGTAAATTTAATGATGTACTTCCTAAAGCTTCCAATAGACTAGGATTTGTTCCTCCAACCTCATGTCCATGAATATAGGCATAGGCATTTTCACGTATTTTTTTTAACAGTTCCTTATCATAAACTGTACCGACAAACTTAATTCGTTTATCCTTGCTAAACTCCAACGTCTTATCCAGCTTTTTCAAGAATTTATCATCCTTTGTGGTAATTATAGCTAAACTTCTTTTACTAGAGCTGGACATAAATTCTCGAATCATGATTTCAAAGTTATTTTCTGGTACAAACCTGCCTACTATCAAGTAATAACTATCTTTATTCAACTGCCATTTTCCATACCAAGTCAAAAGCTTTTCATCATCATCGGTCAATATTGATGACTTTGTTTCCGCGCCATAAGCAATATACGTTGTTTTAGGTTTATAGCATTTATATGTTTTCTGAATATATTTCTCAATATTCTTGCTATCGCATATAATTAGGTCTGCATGCTTCACCATTAGAGCTTCGCTTTTTTTCCAATACCAACGCACAGGCTTTGACCATTTTGCTCGTTTCCATTCATGCCCGTCAGGATTAAGATACATCGCGCCGCCTAATGATTCTAATTCCCGCTTATATCTTCTTATAAACGGACCAATCCTACATGTCAACACATACACAATAGGTTTTTTTATTCTATTTTGTTTTATATATGACAGACACATCTTAAATGCTTGGCAGTCATACACAACAGCTTCAGCTGCGCCTATTGCTGGAACTTCTACCTTAAAGCAATCTGTATTATGATATTCGTATCGATCCTCCCTTTTTTTCATTTCCATTGATACCCCACGTCCACTAGCTTTACAAGCTACATGATATTTTATTGAGGCCAAATTTTGATGATATTCTGTCAGCTTGTCTACAAATGTCTCATAGCCACCATAGGCACTAGGTATTCCCTTTGCACCTATGATAAACACATGCTGTACGCCCTGTCTATCGCTCACTTTTATTTCCCCGCCTCAATTATCCTTTACAGCCTGTTTCAAATCCTTTATTTCCTGCCAATATTTTTTCACTGCCAAGCAAAAAGCTATACTTATTCCCAAAACAAATCCAATGACTGCATTACGTCCCTTTTTAGGTGATGTCGGCATATCTTCCAACGGTAAATTAGCAGGATCTACAATTTGTATATCCATAGATTCTTTTGCCTCCTGAATTTTAGCATCTTCTGCTTGTGTAACCAGATTAGAATATATGCCCTGTTTTATAGTTGCTTGCTGCTGTAAATCCATGTATTCCCTAACTTTTTCCGGAAATTCATCTAATTTTTTTTGTGCTTCATTATATTTTTCATTTACAGCCTGTTCACTAGTTTGCGCTAGTTTTAAATTCACCTCGGCATTAAGCTTTTTGCTGATTAATGCTGCCTGTTGCGGACTCATTGCGGCTGTTTCCGAGTTTACAATCGCATTTACTTCTCTTGACAGTTTATTTTTCATCTCCTGCAATTCACGTTCAGCATTTTGCACATCAGGATGTTCATTGGTAAATTTTGTATGCAATGTTACTAATGAAACCTCCTTATTTGCAATTTGTTGTCTCATATTTCGCACATTTTCATTATCATTTATTTGATACGTCTTGCTTTTCATGTTAAGATCCGACAATTGCTGACTAACAGTTGCTAATTCTGCTTGTGTAGCTTGTTGCTTTGTTCTCAAGTCCACTAAAGTACTGGCAAATGCATCCATACGCGATATAGCAACTTTTGCCTGCTCATCGGGCGAATATATTCCATGACTCTTCTTATAGTCTGCAAACTTCATTCCAGCTTCTGCAGCTTCATCATAAGCTACTTTAATACGTTCATCGAGAAATTTTGTCAATAACGATTGTTGTTTTTGATTTAAATCTGTCTGCAATGAAAGAAAATTATTCACAACTGCTTGAGATATTTCCTGTGCTTTTTTAGGCGACCCCGCTATTGCAGTAATTGAAATTAAATTTGTTCCTTTAGTATTTTCAATAATCAAATTACTATCTGCCCAATTTCCAGCATTTGCCACTGCATGTAGCTTTTTTTCTTCGGCTGTCTTAAAAAATCCATCCTCATAGTCTAATCCTTCTACAATTGGCTCGACAACAGAACGACTCTTCATTAATGCTATATAATTCTCCACCATCATACTGTTAGCATTTTTCGCGAATAATGCCATTGTAGAATCTTTTCCTGAAGCAATATTTGACGTTTGTACCACTGTAGTAGATTCATAAGTTTTCGGCATAATGAAGCTACTACCTAAAAAAAGCACCGCTAAAGTTGTTGATAATTTTGCGGTAAAAAATCTTTGTTTCCAAAACAAATGCATTATTCTTCCCATGTCAATTTCCAATTCATCCATCTTTTCAATATTTGCCATTCAACGATCCTCCATATCTTAATTCAGTACGCACCTTTACCGAAAAAAACGACTGCAAAAGTTTTGGCTAGATACATGATATCCAGCCATACCGACCAGTTTCTTACATACCAGGTATCCATTGTCACTCGCTCTTGAAAGCTCACATCATTTCTGCCACTAACCTGCCAGTAACCAGTGATTCCTGGCATACTCATGGTTATGGTACTTAGTTCCTCACCAATATCTTCTTTTTCTCGTGGCAAGTATGGTCTTGGCCCTACAAGACTCATATCGCCCTTTATGACATTGAGTATCTGCGGTAGTTCATCAAGGCTGTATTTACGCATCCATGTGCCGGCCTTAGTAACCCGCGGGTCATAGTCGCGCAACTTGGCGTATTTTTTCCACTCTGCAGCGGCCTCTGGATTCTTTGCCAGATAAGTCTTGAGGATTTCATCACC
>OCTW011591268.1_pt1 | contig 16893 bp, 26 predicted proteins | sample 1539671 | NCBI WGS metagenome assembly OCTW01 (sample SAMN02144230, study PRJEB22623) | gut metagenome | biome: sheep rumen | host: Ovis aries | place: New Zealand
CCGCTGCCGAAAATCTTCTCAAACAGTCCCAAAGTATCACCTCAGATCAGATTCATGTAGTCGTTTTGTTTATCGCTGTAGACCACAAAGGCGTCCAGCATGGCCGCCGTTCCGTCGATTCGCTTCGTCGGCCGGGTGGTCTTGTGCGGCTGAATATTGCCGTTCTTATCCTGCTCGATCGCGGTGTTCGCGAGGCACCACTTGTCGATCGGATTGTTGTTGTAGATGATCCGCTTCGCCCGGAGCTCTGAGCCCATGACGCCCATCGGGTTCGAGAGGGTCTTCTTCCCCTGGTGGACGGCCACCATCGACTCGCCGCCGAGCATCATCTTCATGTCCTCGACCCAATACGCAGCGCTCCAGGAGTCATACCCGACCCAGAGCACATAGATGTCCATCTGCTCCCGGACCTTCCGGAACCATTCCGTCACGTTGTCCTTGTGGACCTTGCCGCCCTCGCAGACGGTCAGAAGGCCCCGCTCCAGCCATTTGTCGTATGGCACGTGGTCTTCCTTGACGTGCTTTTCCAGGACTTCCGACGGCAGGAAGTACATCGACAGGCGGAAGAGGTAGCCCGGCGCCTCCGGCACCGCAAAGAGCACCGTCGCGTTTGTGAGGTCCGTCGTCTGCGAGAGGTCCGCGCCGCCGATGCCGTATCGCGGATACGAGAGGATCCGCTCTTCGCCGTCGTGCGTCCAGATCATCCGCTTGTTTTCGATGTCGAGACGGAAGGTGTCCGTGTTGTTAAGCTCCTCAAATGTGAGCCAGGCTTCGGAAGTCGTCTCGCGGATGTTGAACTCTTTGCAGACCAGGTTCTTCACAAGATCCGGGTTCAGCTTTGCCCGCTCGACCTTCTCGGTGAGCGTCCGGATGTTCTTGATCGTGCCGAGGCCCGGATTTGCCTTCTTCCAGCATTTCGGGTCCGTCCATTCCTCGCGCTTATCGAGCTCATAGATCACCGGCAGGAACCGTTCGTCGTGGTATCCTTCCGGATCGTCCCAGCCGTTGATCACGTTCTCGGCTTCGTCATACTTGAAGTCGTATATATCCTCGCGGATCGTGCCGGCTGTCGATGTCATGAAAATCATCGGCTGTTCCCTGGCCGTGATGCCGTCCGCGACGATGTCATAAAGGGCCCGACCGTTCTGCCACTGGTGGATCTCGTCCATCAGAGCGCAGTGAACGTTCAGGCCGTCGAGGCTGTTGCTGTCGCTGGCCAGCGGTTTAAAGGTGCCGTCGTTCTCATCGAAGGCCAGCTCGCCGACGAGCGCTCTGATCCGTTTCGAGAGGCTCGGCGATTTCTTGATCATCCGCTTCGCTTCGTTCCAGATGATTTTCGCCTGGTCTCTCTTCGTGGCCACGGCGTAGACCTCCGGGCCTGCCTCACCGTCTGCGGTGAGCATGTAATTTCCGACGATCGATGCGATCAGGCTTTTTCCGTTCTTTTTGGCCACGATCAGCAGGACCGTCTGATACTGCCGGAGGCCGTCGTCATCGATGAAGCCGAAGGCAGCCGCGAGAAGCGCTTTCTCCCAGAGCTCCAGGCGGACCAGCTGGCCTCCGAATTTGCCCTTGCTGTGCCGGCAGTAGTTCTCCGCGAATTCGAGAACGTGGTTCGCCCTGGCCGGGCTGTAGTGATACTTTCCCGGGTTCCGGATCTTGTCGGCAAGGTGCGCGTACAGCTTCCGGATCTTTGCGCAGACGACTTCCTCGCCGCTCTCGATCTTCGCCCAATACTCGAGGATCGGATTGTATGTGATCGGGTACCTGCGGAACGTCACTCGCCATCACGTCCGATCACAAATTCCTCGAAGCCGTCGTCCTGCTGCTTCTGCGCTGCCTCCTGCGGGAGCATGTCGTGCAGCTGCTTAATGATCTTCTGGTACGACGTATTCATGGTGTTGTATGTCTGGCCCTGCGGTCTGGCCCTGTCATAGGGTTCGAGATTCTTCGACTGCTGGAAGGACTCCGTCCACCCGTTTTCGTTCAGGTCGGCTTCCAGGTCCTCGAGCTCGACGCGCATAAAGGCGGCTCTCTCGATCAGACCGACGGTCAGCTTTTTCTTCTTCTCGGGTAGTTCCTTGAAGAGCTTGTTCAGTCTGTTCTTCTCTCCGCGAATGCGTTCTTCTTTTGTCTTGATCCGCTTTGCTTCGGCCATGATTTCCACCTGATTTTCTTATGCGCACGGGCGTGAATTTAATCAAAGAACTCAGTCGCTTTTCGGTAGGGGGGCCTCGTGCGCGTCCTGCGTATTCTCCGAATCTGGGGGCTGCGGTACAGAGCAAGCCCGGCCGAGATCATCGACCGGGGGGAGGTCGGCGCGGCTCGCGATCGATCACGTCGATCACGTTGCCGTCGTCGTCGAACATGACGCGGCGCTCTGCCGGCTGGAAGACGCCGTGCTCTTTGTTGTGGCACTCGAGGCAGACATACTCGAGCAGCTCATGATTCAGACTGATCGTCGGATCGTTGATGTTCTCCGGCGTCAGCTCGATCTTGTGGTGCACGATGTAGCCGAGGCGCTGGCCGCAGTGCTGACACAGTCCGCCGTCAATCGCCTGGCGCTCTCGAATGAATGAGGACCGGCACGCCATCCACGCGGGCCGGTTGTAAAATCTGTCAGTGAAGTCTTTCATGATTTTTCGATGGTATCATGATACACCCGGATTTCTGGCAATATCATATCAGCGTCACAGGAGCTTCAGTTCCCTGGCGATGATCCGGAAGAATTCGCCCTGATACCGTACCGCCGTCGGGTATGAGATATAACATTCATCTGCCGCCTTCTGCAGTTTCCCGCCCTTTGCATAGTATGTCTTCTCTATCAGGTCAAGGCGAGTCTTCGCAGTTCCGTCTCTCCGGTGCAGTCTCTTGGTTTCTTTCTCTGCCGTACAGATGGCATTAAGTTCGTTCATGCGCTGCGGAGACAATTCTTTGAGGGCAGCTGATTCTGTTTTTCTTCCTGTGCCGGATCCTCTTCCGCTCGCATTGTAGCTCGTAGTAACTGACATTGATCGTCTGTCTCTGAGCTCCCTCTCGAGTCTCGGCTTCGATCGCAGCACGTTCTTCACATACGGCCACCACGGTTCCCTCGGTTTGCTCATGCCCTTCGCCTCCCTCTCTTCGGCAGGATGATCTGTCCGCCTCTCACCTTCGGCGGAGTCTTCCAGACGCAGCGCTGATACTTCCCGATCACACGATCATCTTCGTCTCTGGTCTCTTCGATATCCTTCACGATCGCGCCATAGTCCGGCTTGAGATCTTCCACGTCATCCACTTCGACGGGTTCGGTGTAGATTGGTCGGGCCATCCCTCGTGAGCAGTGATACGCGTTCTCACCGGACGGCCTGCCCTTCACGTTCGCGATCATATACGCAGCGATCTTCGTATAATCTCCCTCGTCGTTCAGATCCTTCACGATCACGGTTCCCGGTCCTCCGAACTCCGGCCAGATCTTCCGGGCCAGTTCCACAGCATCCGATGGGATGACAAGATGCTCATGCAGTCGGGCCGGAGCCTGACGGTGCGGGCTCCAGTTTGCCGTGATCGATACAGCCGGCAGGGCGGAGCCGCTTTCCTTCCGGTATTCCCTGCGGAGCTTCCGGATGAACTTCACGAGGATCGCGTCCGCTGTCTCGTATGCGAGGTCGACCGGATAATGGTCCTCGTCATACTTCAGGGTGAGAAAACCGTCTCCCACTCCGAAGTTGCAGTTGATCAGGCGGGCGAGCTTCTTTATTCGTTCCCTCTCATTGGCGGCAAGCTTCTTCAGGGACGAGGATCCCGCCCTCCGGGTTCCCCTCGGTTTCTTGTAGGTCGGCCCGATCGAGAGCCAGCTTCGCCTAGTCTCGACTGTCCTCCCGGATATGATCTTGTATTCCATCAGCTTCCTCATGTCCTCCCGCTCCCGTTTCTTTCAGTTGGTCCTAAACTTAGCCGCTAAAAGGTCCCGAAAGAAACGCGTGCGCGCGTGCGTGCGAGCGTGCGTTTCTTATAAAATGGATCTTTCAGCTGTCAAGGTTCGCTTCGGGTTCTCAAGCTGTGGCAGGAACGCTGCCGCTCCTGCCACGGATTCAGAATCCGCGGATCTGCTCATCCGGGAGTTCATACATGTCTTCGCTGACCCGGATCTCGACGCGCTGGCGTACCACGACCGGCTTCACCAGCTGCCGGCACATCTGCTCTTTCATCTCTTTGAAGTTGATCACTTTATACTCCGGCAGCTCCCGGACCGTCTCCTCGACCGTCTTCATGGCCGCCAGAACCATCGGCAGATCTTCCGGATGAGCCGAGTTAACCACCTCCATCAGCTCATCCGTGTAATGCTTCATACCCTCCCTCACAGTCTCTGCCCGCTTACTGTTGTAGGAAGCGATCGCCTCCCGGAGGTAGCATCTTGCCATTTCCGTCATTTTCCCGTCCCCTATCCTATTTTTATCTGTACTTCATATAATCGTTCTGCACATCCGTGTCGTCCACAAATATATAGAGCTGTGTGGTCTTGATGTCCGCATGGCCGAGAATCTTCTGGACCTTCTCGATCGGCATTCCCGATTTCATGAGATTCGTGGCCAGTGTCCGCCGGAACCGGTGCGGATGCACATTCTCGACGCCTGACCGCTCGCTGATATTGGTGAGGATCCTCCGGATCCCGCTCGGCGTGAGTCTCTCGCTGCCCTTCCCGACAAAGAGTGCCGGCATACCATCCGTCCGCTCATTGATGTATCTGCGCACGAGCATTTTCTGGGCGCCGGCGAGATAAACCATCCGCTCTTTTGATCCTTTGCCCATTACGCGGATCTGTGCCGGCTCTGTATCCCACCAGATGTCATCCCTGTCCATTGCCGAAGTCTCGCCCACGCGGCATCCGGTCGCCGTCAAAAAGGCTATAATCGCCTTGTCTCTTGTGCTCTTGGCTGCCTCATCTATCAGGCGGAGCTCGGTATCCGAAAACGGGATCCGGATGAGCGTCGGTTTCCTGAACGGAGGGATTCTGTCCATCGGATTCCGTGTGATGACCTCTTCCTTGATCATCCATGTGAAGAAGGCGCTGAACGTGTGCCGGTCATTGTCCATTGATACCGTCGAGATTCCCCTTGCCTTTTCCTTCCGCATGTACTCCATGATGTGCTCGCTGCGCATTTTCTTGAACGGCGTACCGGACGACTCCAGCAGCCGTTTCAGCTTCCGCCGGTACCCGTAGAGCGTCCCCTGTGCGAATCCCCGAACCTCGCACTGCATCAGATAAAAGTCAAGCAGCTGCTCCGAATCGATGTCTTCCCCCTTCTGGCCGATGGCCCTGACGTCGAAGTCGATCAGCACATCGTCGGCCACCTTCAGAACCCGCTCCATGTCGTTCGCGGTAACAATGTCCCCGAGGCGCTGCCGGAGCGTGTCAATGTATATTCTCTTGTCAATGGTGCTCAATTCCGTCTCCTTTCTTGGCGGAGGCGGATGCCGGATCACTGTCCGAGTTTAATCCGCTGTTATTATTTTGTTCCTTTCCAGTTCGCTTTCAGTCCGGTGCTTTTCCTCCATTTACGGATCGCGTCTTTGCTGGTCCCGGTGATCCTGTAGATCTGAGTGTCGTTCAGGCCCTGATCGTAAAGCTCCCGGAGCCGATCATAATTCACTTTTGCATATTTCCTTTTCGCCTTCAGTTTCTCCGTTTTTCTCCAGTGGCATATCGTATTCGGTGCGACTCCAAGGATTTCCGCGATCTCCCTGTCCGATTTTCCCTCCTCATACAATTCGCGGGCCCGGTTCTTGTCCAGGCGGTGAAGCGAATAGTTTGACGGAAGGTCCCGCTCCTGTCTCCATCTGAGCACCTGAAATTCCTTCAGGCCCAGCGTTTCGGCAACATTCCTGTCCGACAGTCCTTCTTTGTAGAGCTCCATGAGCCTGTCCTCGTCTGCCGGCGCGGTGTATTCCTTCGCTTCTCTCGGCTTCCTGGGCAGGATCGGACTTGTCTTCCTTGGCTTCTTCCGGCCCGGATACAGAGGCTCGTAAAACGGGCAGTTCTCCCCCATCATGAGCAGCCTGATCTTCCGGTGCGTCGGCGGCAGCCTGTACTTTTTAACCAGCAGCCCGAACCTGGTCTTCTGTTCCCGTTCCGTGCCCATCATGGCGAGCACATAATCGCAGCAGTGCTCTCCGGCGCCGAAGTGGATATTTTCGGTTCCGGCATAAATGCAGTCCCTTTTACACATCCTCATTCCTCCACAAAGAACTCCGCGTGACAGCTGTAGCAGTGGCGGTACCATTTCCCGCTGTACTTGGCCAGCTCCCCGATCGGCCCGCCGCCGTATCGATATTTTCTCAGTTCCGACAGCGGACCGCCGCAGCGCGGGCACGGAATCGGCTTCCACAGTTTTTTGTTTTCACAGCTGCAAATCCATCGTGCGCAGTTGTCACAGGTTTTCCAGCTGTCGTCCATCACTCGGTCTTCCTTTCATGCGGTTCGCGGGCTTCGATTAGCGGGCACCATGACGGTCTGTCATTCTGTCTTTCTATATTTGAATCGTATCCAACCACTTGGCAGAAATCATGATGTACCCCCTCTGTCCAATATGAACACGGGCATTCATAGCAGTTCTTCGGCATCTCTATGCCTTTGATCATAATGCTCACGATTCCGCCTCCGGCGCCATCCGCTCCAGCAGGTTCTTCAGGAGCGTGACCGCTCCGGTCTTCAGCTTCTCCCCGGTCTCCGGATCCCGCTCCCGGACCTCGCGCAGGGCTTCCATCATCCGGTTGAAGTCGTTCTGAACCTGAGTAAACCAGACGCCGAACTTGGCCACGTCCGCGCTGGACGCCTTCAGTTTCTTCTGTGCTTCTTCCAGCTCGGCGCGGATCCGCGCCGCCTCCGCTTCCGCTGCGGCGATTTTCGCCTCGGTATCGCTGCCGGCGGTTTCTGCCTGCTTCTTCAGCTTGTCCCGCTCTTTCTCGGCTTTCTTCAGCTGCTGCAGGATGTCATTGATCTGCTTTTCGTAGTCTTTCGATTGTTTTTCCGCCGCGGCCTCGGCCTTCTCCCTGGCCTCCTTCGCCGCTGCGGCGATCGCCTCCTCGTCCCGGACGGTCTCCACGGCCACCTCATGCGGCCGGTTTTCGAGCTCTTTGTTGAGCTTGGCCAGCTCTTCGATCTGCGCCCGTGCCTCGACAAGCATCTGATCCTGCGTTTTCAGCAGGTCTTCCGCCTGCTCTCGCTGCTTTTTCTCGTCCCCCAGCTTCCGCTCGGCTTCCTGCTTTTCCCTGATGGCCTGCTGGAGCTCCCGCGTGGTCATTTCATCGACGTTATTTTCTTCGATGAAGGCTTCCCGCTCCTCTGCAGAAGGCAGTGCGAGCAGCGCCAAAGCCTTGGAATAGTTCAAAGTTCCAAACGTTTGGCGGTTTAACTCCGCTCCAAACATCGAATTTTGTTCCGAACCGTAAGCCTCATACAGCCGCATAAAGTTGTTCGTCTGGCTCTTGGAGTATCCGAAGTTCTCGGTGCACCAGCTCATGAACTCGCCATGCGGCAGCATCTCTTTTGCTTCCACCAGCCGGCGCCCGATTTCGATGATATTGGTCAGCATCGACCAGGTATATGACCGGATTTCAGCCGCTACAATGTCCAGCGTTCTGGTTTCCTGTAGCATTTCGCTATGTTCCTGTAGCATTTCGCTATGATTCTCACTCATGCCGTTTTGACCTCCGTTTCAATCTGTTCCGCTGCGGGCAGGATCGGATTCCCGTCCCGGTCCCGCTCTGATCCCGCATTCACCCAGTCGAGCCACGTTTCGAGGAATCCCGCGAAGCGGATCTCCGGCTCGACCGCTCCCGGGTACCGCTCGTTCTTGTACCCGTGAATCTGCGCAATCTTGATCTTTCCCTTTTCTTCCTTCAGTTCCACCGTGAGGAAGGACCGGCCCGGCTTTTTCCGGTGCCGGATGAAGAGAATGGTCGTCGTTCCTTTGATATGCCTCGGAGCGTAGCCGGCGACGCAGTGCTGGAGCGCCTTGCCCTCCCGGATGATCTCGTCGGAGCTTATCGGCACCAGGACGCAGAGTTCTCCCAGGGCGAAGGCATATTTCTTTTCGAGCTTCCGGCGGCGGGCCTTGTATTTGATCATCTCGTCCGCGTTCTTCTGCTGTGTGATCGTGTCCGCTGCGGCGTCGTGCCGCTCCTGCAGGTTCTTCGGCATGGCCACGGACTTCTCTCGGAGATCGTATCCGATCCTCTCGGCCATTTCGAGGTAATCTTTCCACGCCTGGATGATCTGCGCAGGCGGTACCGCGTAGCGTGCGCACTCCGGCTCATGGGCGAGGACGTAGTTGACGCCCTGTTCCGGTGTGCATCTCGCAATCCTGCAGCACTCCGCGGTCCTTCTGAGGTTCTCCGGCCCGCCGATCCTGTCGGAAAGGTGGAGATACTGCATGAGCCGGAGCTTCGTCCCGCTGTCGCGGTACGCGACAAGGTCGCTGAAGTCCATCCCGCAGCGGAAGAACGCCTTCCCGTCTGCCGGCAGCATCCGGATCAGCTCGTTCGGCCTCTTCGCGTTCCAGTTCAGATACCTGGCGTTCTTCTTTCCGCTGATGATCAGATCCTCGACCGCTCCCTCGAGACCGAGCTTCACGGCCATTTCGATCTGTGGCAGCTCGTTTGCCCAGCCGAGATATTTCATCATGCCCTTTGCCGGGTTCCCGTCCAGGTCCGCCGACGCCCTGCGCTGATAAAACTCGAAGATCTGGCAGTATTTCAGGACCGACTTCCCCAGCGCTTCCTGAAGGCCGATGATCTGATACCGGCCGTCATAGTCGGCATATCCCATCATGGCCGGATTGAACGGCTCGCAGATCGTCTTCACGGCCTTCCAGTCGTATTTCCGCTCATAGAAAGGGCCGCAGCCCCAATCCGTGACCTCATAGGTGAACTCCGCCGATCCGTCCCGGCCGAAGTAATACCGCTTCGTCGGGAACCAGTCGATCTGTCCGACAAGATCGTCCCAGTTGAAGCGCCGTCTCACATTCCCGGCTTCGATCAGCAGGGCGCCGTCTTTTCCCGTTCTGGCCACGGCCGCCTTGATCCACCGCTCGAGGCTCGGCATATCATACTTGAACTTGTGTGCGGCGATGCCTTCCACCTCCGCTCCGCAGTGCGGGCAGTTGCAGCGCTCGTGGTGAAGTTTCCCGCGTGGATAGTTTCCCCGGATCGCCTCGAAGCTCTCCCCGCAGGCTGTGCAGGTGCACAGCCTGATCGGATTGGAGCTCACATAAAAGCCGTCGTCGGCGTATTCGTTCCGGAAGAAGAGATACTGCGGGAACATGCGCCGGATCTGCTGTTCCTCCTCCCCTGTCAGCGAGATCCGGTCGAACTGGAGCAGCGCGTCACGCCGCAGCGGCTCCGGAAGCGTGCATTTCGGATTCATCCTGCCGCCTCCCTTCAGAGGAAGTTCCGGAAGTCGAGGACGATGCTCTCCGGCTTCGCGTCGCTGGCGTGCTTCGGCTTGTACTCTTCCTTCTTTTCGGCCGCCTCGCCGATCAGGTCGATCGTCAGCTGCATTTTCACCTTCGCGCCCGGGAAGTAGAACGCCACGGCCCGCCGGTATGCCTCGACGTCGGAGAGAGACTGTCCGCAGCTCTTCGCGACCGCCTTCATGCAGTCTTCAAAGGTGCCGCCCTGGGCGACCGCCTGCGCGAATTCCGGCTCCTGTTCGACAAAATCTTCCAGCTGGCGGAGCACATCCGCCTTCATGACCTGCCCGTACTTGTCATATTTTCCGCTCTTGAACTCGCTCTGAAGCTTCTTCAGGGCCTCGTTTCTGTATTCGCTCATCCCTGATACCTCCATGTGCGCGTCGCGCTGCCGAAGTCCCAGGTATTGCGCAAGACATAATCGGATTCGGACCAGCTGCCATAAACGAATTCCTCCGTCAGGCCCGTCGGGACGATGCCGTCTTCATAGTAGGCTCGGAGGATCTTCTCCGCGATTTCCCGGTCGTGGGTGCTGAATTTGTTGTCCGGGCTGTAGAACATCCACTGTTCCGGCTGGGCAATCACTTCCTGCATGGTTCCCGGATAGGCCTTGTTCATCACCCTGGCCAGAGCATTGCAGATAATTCCGCCTTTCTGAACGTCATTGGACATTCTGGCCGCAAGCCTCGCCGAGGCGTCGATTTCCTGATTGATGAAGGCTTCCCGGCTGGCGTCGCCGGAGAGGAAATACTGCTTCTGTGTTTCCCTGGCCTGCTCGGCCTTGTACTGCTCCACCGCAGCTGCGGCCTCGCCCGCCATCTCCTGCCGCACCCGGACCTCCGTCCGGTGCTCCACGCCGGCGCTCAGAAGGATCGTGTAGATTGTGAAGAGTGCCGCTCCGATGATGAAGATTCCCCATTTTCTGCGGAAGCCGACGCGGATCCGCTCCGCTGTGCGGTTCATGAGCCGGTTGATCATCGTTTCCACCTCGTCCTCTCTGTGCGGAATTTCAGCCTTTGCATAGGCCGGAACAATGCTCATTGCTTTTTCGTCAAACATTTTGTATAATCTCCTTGTGTTTCAGCATTCTTTACTCCTGCCGCGTTCCGGTTCCAGCCGGGGCGCGGCTCTTACTTTTTCTGCGCATCTTCTGCCGGGAACGGCCGGTCCCAGCACTTCAGGCAGATTGCCTTGTCGAGCTGCTTCCCTTTCGTGGCCTGCTCCCGGAAGTATTCGCAGACCGTTTCCGGCTCATATCCGAGGTCTTCCGGGCACAGCCTTGTGCCGCCCGGGAACTGATCCCCGATCTCTTCCGGGTGTTCCCTTCTCAGCCGGTCAAGCATGGTTTCCTGTTTCTGTCTTTTCATCTTTTGTTTCCTCCTTCTTATTTTTGGGGCACCATGCCGGCGTCTGGATCGCGCCGACCTCGCCCAGGTTGAACACTGCCATCGTCCGGCCGTAGTGCTGAATGGTCCCTTTCGGCGGGAGCAGGCACATACACCGGGCCGCGATTGCTCCCTTCGGCCACGCCTCCGGGCGCATATCGTCGCAGGAATTACAGATCGCCATCGTCTTCGTTGGTGCCGATCTCGTGCTGATCGTAGTTTCTGGCGTTTGCCATTCCGTTCAGCTGGCCCGTCATCCAGTCCGCCAGTTCCGGAGTCGGCTTCATCGGCATGATGATTGCTTCCGCGAACATGCCCGCCTTCGCCACAAAGTACGGCGTCCCTTTCTCGGTGTACCGGAGCGCCAGGACCGGATCCGCATCTGTCAGCGGCTTCATGTATTTCGCCTGGATGAAGTAGGTTTTCCCGTATCCCGACGTAGCCGGAAGCAAATCGTATCCGTTCCACATGATCCGGCGATAGGTGTCATACACCACGATCTCCTCTCCGGATCCTTCGTCCGTGGTGTCAAAGGCTTCCGGCATGTCCTGCCGTTTAATCCGCCAGTCTGCCGCCTTTTCCTCCGGGATGTCGAAGATCGCGCAGGCGGTGGCCGGTGTGATCTGGCCGAGGCTCTCCGGCAGCAGGTAAAACGCGTATCCGTCCCCGACCCACTGGCTGTCGCCTTCATCCAGGAGGATCAGCTGCTTTGCCTTGCTCGTGATCGCCCCGATTGCTTTGAGTTTCATATAATTCCTCCATTTCAGAGCCGGAGCCCCGGCTCGATTTTGCTTGCCTCTTTGATGTACTGTGCCATCTTCTCCGCGAAGATCCTCGCCACCGGCTGGAGCGCCGCTTCTTCGGCCCGCTCCGCTTCCGGCGTCCGTTTGGTGTAGATCGGCACGGCCGGAAGGCAGGACCCGTCCGGCGTCCTGGCGGAGATCACGCCGATCTGAATAAATTCCTCGTTCACGGCGTTATCTCCCTCAGCCGTTCGAGCTCCATCAGCAGATACTCGATGTTGTTCGCCGTCTCTTCCAGCACGTCCGGGCTCCACACCATCCCGCTCTGCCGCATCGACTCGGCGATGATCTGCAGGTCGCGCTTGTTCCAGTTGGCATCCCGCATCACCTGTTCGATGTCTTTTCCTTTGTTCATGGTCGTCTCTCCTTTCCTTCCGTCGTCTTTTCGCCGCATAGGGCAGCGATCACAGCCGCGGCTCTCTCTTTGCTCATGTTGTTGTATCGGCTGTCCCAGATCTCAAAGCCGTCTTTGGCATGATCGCTGCACCGCACAAACGCTGTGGATGATTCTCTCAGCAGAACCCGCCCTTTGAGCATACATTTTAGAATGGCGGTATAGGTTTTCGCGTTCTGCTTTCGCCCGTGGCATTTCAGATCCTTCTGAATGTACTCGACGACCTCGATGGCGTCTTGAATTGCCGCGGTGTAGCCTTGTACGTAACAAGGATCATCAATGTGCTCCATACTGATTCTTCTCTCTGATGGTTCATTACGAAAAGTCAAGGACTTTTCGTATGGTGCCGGGATTGTATCACGGCACGGCCGTCTCTCTTCAGGCCGCAAAGTATTCGAGAGGCAGGCCCAGGGCAGCGCAGATCGAGAAGTATTCCTCCGCCGTGATTCTGCGCTTTCCGTTTATCATCGCCGAGAACGTGTTCATCGGGATCTCTGCCCGCTCAGCGACGGCGCCGATCTTCATCCCACTTTCTACGATGTACTGTCTGATTCTTTCTCCGAGCATTTTTTTCACCTCCTGAATTCCAGTTTTTCTGGAGTTCGATGATAATATAATCCAGTGATTCTGAATTGTCAATAATATTTTTCAGAATTTCTGGAATTTATTCTTGATTCTTACCGGTGTCGGTGTTATATTCTCTTCAGATCTTCTGAAATGAGGTATTCAAAAATGGGCAATCTGAGAGACGAGATCGCGAAGAATATGCTGTTCTATCGAAAAAGGGCAGGGCTCACACAGAAAGAACTCGCCGATCAGCTCGGTGTCAGGAATACAGCTGTCTCTAATTGGGAGATGGGAAACAATTCCGTTGACATCGAAACACTTTTCGCCGCTGCGAAGATTTTCGGCGTTTCTCTGAGTGAGATGTATGGGAAATACGGAGAGAGTTCTTCCGCTTCTCTGGTTCCAGAAGAGCAGGAGCTTCTCGATGCTTTTCGCAGCATGAATGATGAGGGCAAAGCTGCCGCCCTGGCTGCGGTCCGCGGTCTGGCCGCTTCCGGCCTGTACCAGATCGGATGACACGTTAGTGATTTATCACTAAACAGAAAAAGCCCCGGCCGAAGCCAGGGCAGGAGGTCTCTATGAAAAACAATGCTGTGATCTATGCTCGATACAGCTCGCACCGCCAGGACGAACAGAGCATCGAAGGGCAGCTGCACGTCTGCCATGATTACGCGAAGCGGCACGGGTACACCGTTGTCGGCGAGTACATCGACCGGGCCATCTCCGGCCGATCGGATGATCGCCCACGGTTCCAGAAGATGATCGAGGACTCCCGGAAGAAGGCCTTCCAGTATGTCATCGTCTACAAGCTCGACCGCTTCGCCCGGAACCGGTACGACAGCGCCGTCTACAAGCACAAGCTGAAGCAGAACGGCGTGAAGCTGCTCTCCGCAATGGAGCAGATCGGCGACAATCCGGAATCGATCATCCTGGAGGCCGTGCTTGAGGCCTCGGCGGAATACTACTCCCTGGAGCTGGCCCAGAAGGTCCGGCGCGGCCGGATTGAGAGCGCCAGCAAGGGAAAATTCGTCGGCGGCAGCATCCCGCTCGGGTACCGCTCCGAAAACGGATACCTCGTTCTTGACGAGCACCTGGCGCCCTACGTCCGGCAGATGTTTGAGCTGTACGCCGACGGCGTGCCGAAGCGCGAGATCATCGACGATCTGAACCGGCGCGGCTTCCGGAACCGGAACGGCAAGCCGCTCGATCATAACGCGATTCACCGCGTGCTCAGGTCTGAGAAGTATGTCGGCGTCCTCGAGCAGTCCGGTGTCCGCGTCGAGGGCGGCTGTCCGGCGATCATCGACCGGCCCACCTGGGAGCGTGTGCAGGCCCGTCTTGATCTGATGCGCCGCAGCGGCGCGAAGAATCCCCCGACGGCCGAGATCGAATATCTTCTGACCGGGAAGATCTTCTGCGGGCATTGCGGTATGTCGATGCACGGCGTCAGCGGCACCGGCAAGACCGGGAACACCTGGTATTATTACCAATGCACCGGCAGGCGGAAGAAGCGAAACGGCTGCAAAAAGAAGCACGAGAAGAAGGATTTCCTCGAATGGTATGTATGCGAGCAGACTGTCGCCTATATCCTCGCGCCTGAGCGCGTGCGGAAGATCGCCGCGGCCGTCGTGGCTGAGTACGAAAAGGAATTCGGCGACGATCAGGTGCGACAGCTTGAGGAACGGATCGCCGCTCTCGGCCTGGAGATTGAAAAGTACATCGATGCCGTTGTCGATCTGCCCAAAGGCGCCCGGGCGTCTCTGTATGACAAAATCGAACGCCTCACGGATGAGAAGGAAGCGCTCGAGATCGATCTGGCCAAGCTCCGTGTCGCAAACCGGATCCGGCTCACCGAGGACGAGATTGTCGAATGGCTCCGCTCGTTCTGCAAGGGTGATCTCTTCGACATGGCCTTCCGCCAGCGGATCATCGACGTGCTGGTGAACTCCGTCTTCGTCTTTGACGATAAAATTATCATCTACTACAATGTGAAGGGCGGCAAACAGGTCTCATACATTGAGATGCTGGAGAGCTACGGCGAGGAAGGCTGTCCTGGTCCGGATGAAGATCTGCCCGGGGGTTCGACCTCTGCGGCGAGTGGACCACCATCCGAGACAGTTGTCGAACCCGCCATCATTTTCGCAGGCGGTCTTCTCGGCATCGTCCTTCCCAGGCCGGTCGAATGACCGAAAAATAGAAGAGAGCAGCGGATCCGCATCGGGTCCGCTGCTCTCTTTTTATCATTCGTTTTGTTTTTCGTGTCTGCCTACGACGTCGGCCTCGATCTCCGGAGGCTTATCATCTGTGATGCCCTGTTCCCGATCCAGCACGTCCTTGTATGTATCGACGCGTTTTTTGAACCAGGCAGGAACCGGAGCACCGAGGCGGCCGCAGTTTTCTATAATTGATCCGGCCTCGGTCAGAATGTACCACAAAAGCACGATCGGCGTCACGATCAGAGGCAGGTCAAACGGAAACTGAATTCCGGATCCTTCGACAACCACTTTAAGCGCTATATCGCAAAGGGCAGCCGTCAGAACTGCAAAGATCTCGCCGGCCTTATGCCATAGCCCGTCTCTGGCGATCTCCGATGACCAATTCTTCTCCCGGCGCGCCGCCATGCTCCCGGTGATATAGTCTACCAGGATCAGTGCCGCCCACACCAGCACAGCCCATCCGGCCCAGCCCCAGAGGGCCGTCAAGAATCCGATCGCCGCAGCGACTACGCCGCGGATCTCTTTTGCCTTGTCCGGTGCGTTCATTTGTCGTCCTCCCACAGGTCAAGCTTTGTGATGGAGATGATGTCCCCGTCTCTGACCACAATGTCATCCTGCTGCAGCTCGTCCAGCAGCTCCGCGAAGCTCTCCGCCCATACTGTCATAGGCATTCCATGCTTCGTCACTACCAGGTACCGCTCCGCGTTTTTCTTCCCATGCTGTTCTTCCATGCTATTCTCTCCTTTTCAAAAAATATTTTAAAAACTGCGACGAAAATGCCGCAGTTTTTAAATCCTTGCCCTTATTTTTTAAATAACTCCGCTGACAGGCCGAGCCGCTGCCATGTCATCGGGCCGACGACGCCGTCAGCACTGAGGCCGTTTGCCTGTTGGTACAGGACGACCTTGTCCGTCAGCGACGTGCCCCAGATACCGTCCACAAGCACGTTATAGCTCATACACTTGAGCAACGCCTGCAGGAGCCACACTTCCGGCCAGCCGGAGCAGTGCGCATCGATCGTTCGCGGAGGCCAGGTCTGCGGAATCGGGATTCCCTCGTCATCGACCTTCACCGGTTCCGGCTCCTTCGGCGTCTCCACCACCAGACCGGCCCGAAGCTGTGCCTGGATGAATCCCAGCCATCTTTCCTTTGCCTGATTGCCGCGGTATATCGATGAGTTTTCCAGATTGTCGCAAATCTCATAGAATTTGCATACCGCATACCCGCAGTCATACGGATCATTGCTGCTGATACAAGTCTGCCATGCCTTCTTGCTGCCGTAGGTCCGGATATCGATGATCATATACTCGACCTGCAGCTCGAAATCTCCGATGCTCTTCCCACGCTGGCGGAAATACGCCAGCATCTTTGCTTTACGATCGCTCGCCGTCCACTGTGTGAGCCCATAACCCGCTTGATCCCCGGTGAAATTGTGATAGCTCCCGTTGTCGACCGCCACGGTGTAACTGTCGTCATTGTACCCGACGGCCTTCTCATAGGCATCTTGCAGGTTGCGAGGATTGAAGGCGCTCTCTGCTGCCACGTTGGCCAGGACGCCGGCAGCACCCGCCACCGTCATTCCGGCCTTCAGACATTCCTGCGCGATGTACAGCGCTTTTCTGTTGATGTCCGTCACTCTTTCCCACCTCCGATGAGTGCACAGATGATAATGCCCGCTGCCGATACGATGGCAAGGTACATCATGATTCTGATTGAAAGCATACCGGCATCCCTCCTGATTTTTAAATGGACTGCCGGGAGGACTCGAACCTCCGACCCTATGGCTCTGGCCTACTGAGCTACGGCAGTCTGTTTTCCGATCTCGCGCCGATCTCGTGATTTCGCGTGTTTTTCACGAGATCATGCAAGTGTTTTTTGTTCCCGACAATAATGTCGGTAACACTGATTTGCGCCCGGCAGCACCTACATGATCCGCCCGCGTGGTACGCAAGCCTTCGGTGCTGCGAGGCGAGTTAGTGACGAAAATAGGCCTGTCAAAATTCGAGGCCCGAAAACCCCAGTATTTACTGGCCTTTTCAGCCCATGCCCGAAAACCAATTTAAGTGACTATCATGC
>OCTW011613132.1_pt1 | contig 16891 bp, 14 predicted proteins | sample 1539671 | NCBI WGS metagenome assembly OCTW01 (sample SAMN02144230, study PRJEB22623) | gut metagenome | biome: sheep rumen | host: Ovis aries | place: New Zealand
GCCGACCTCCATAACAACGTCAGAATACATCTGGATAAATCTTCTGTAGCAGTCCCAAGCCCATCTGGGGTTGTTGGACTTCTCAGCGATGGTGTTAACAACAGTTTCGTTCAGACCCAGATTGAGGATAGTATCCATCATACCTGGCATCGAAGCTCTTGCGCCCGAACGAACGGAAACGAGCAGAGGATTTTCCTTGTCACCGAACTTCTTGCCGGTGATACCCTCCATCTTAACGATATACTCATTGATCTCCTTCTGGATCTCCTCAGAGATACCGCCGTCCTCATAATACTGTGTGCAAGCCTCAGTAGTGATAGTGAAGCCCTGGGGAACAGGAAGACCGATGTTGGTCATCTCAGCCAGGTTAGCGCCCTTACCGCCGAGCAGCTCTCTCATGTTGGCATTACCCTCAGAGAAGAGATAGCAATACTTTGTTGCCATAGGTTATCTACCTCCATAAATTATTTTGAATTCCCGTCTTATTGCACAGCCTTGCGCCGACAATCACGGTCGTAAATATATTATAACAGATTTCACCCAAAATTACCATACTTTATGCCTAATTTACACCGAAAAATATTCTACAATATTTACATGACAATTCTATGCACTTTTCACAAAACAGTCCTATTAATGGACTTTTAGGACAAGTTTTTTGATTTTCGACAAGTTGACATGAGTGGTGTACAGTTTTGGGAGGGCGTAGGCTTGCACATAAAAATGAGTTTTCTGCACAAAAAAACAGCGTGAACGAAAGTTTCGTCCACGCTCGATCATTTGAAAATTGCTCGCTGAAACGGCATTCTATAGTTCATGTCAATAATTATGAATTATGAATTATGAATTAAACTCCCTGCCAGTGTGCGCATATCAAGCGCTGTCTTGCTGTCGCCCGATGCTTCTTTGCCTTTGGCGGCGGCTTCAAGACGTTTTGACTGCCGAAGAAGATATTCTCTGCCGTCATCGGTATCAGCTGTCACCATGCCGCAGTAAAGGTATCTCAGGTCACAGGGATAAGGCGGTCTTTCGCCCGTATAATGCGCCTGCATAACTGAGTAGACAAAACGACCGCTTTGGCAGGCGCGTTCTTCGGTCACAAGGAAGCTGTTGTCATACAGCCAGCGGCGCAGGGTGTCCCATTTGGTCATGGGCTGTAACACAAGGTTTATGGGAGGTTCGGCGCTTTTCAGCCAGCCGCATTTTTCCAGTATGGCTGAGATGAGTTCGCCGCCCATGCCCGCTATCACGATGTCGGTCAGCCCCTCGCGCGGGACTTTATCCAGCCCGTCCGAAAGTATGGCTGTGACTTTGTTTTCCAGGTGGTTCTCAGCGATATGCGCTTTGGCGCTTTCAAGCGGCAGGGGAGCGGTATCGCAGGCAAGCGCGCTGTCGCACAGACCCTCAGCCGCCATATAGCATGGCAGATAGCCGTGATCGGTGCCTATATCGGCAATGCGTCTGCCTTTGCACAGCGCGGCACATGTCAGCAGTCTTTTATCCATAGATGTCCTCTCCGCCGTTTTTGTTCAGGCTGACCTGCGGCTTGTTTTCGGTATTCTGCTGACTATCAGCCTGCGGGTATACGTTCTGCATGGGGTACTGCTGTTCGGGCGGGACAGGCGCATAAGCTGTAAACTGCGGCTGACCATACTGCGCATGTCCGTAATTCGGCTGAGCATATGGTGCCTGTCCGTAAGCAGGCTGACCGTATGGTGCCTGTCCGTAAGCGGGCTGACCATATGGCATTTGCCCATAAGCAGGCTGACCATATGGCATAACGCCGTAGCCGTATATCGGCATGGGACCTTTTACCGCCTCGACCCTGTTTCTGATAGCCATGACTATCTGCGGAGCGTTGGTGATATGGTTGAATGTCAGCATGGTGTTGGGCAGATAAAGTTCAACGGTGTCGCCGTTTATACTTCTGAGTATGTTCGGCTTTACCCTGATGTTCATTATGGCTTCGTAGGGAAGTTCGGTGGGTACGGGCGGGTCTTTGCGCTTTGCGGGTTTAGCACCGTATATGATGCAGTTTTCCTCAGATACCAGTATAGTATTACGCGCCTTATTTTTAAAGTCTATCTGTACTGCAAACCCTGCAATGGTGGGGAATGATGCCACGAACAGGAAAAATATCACCTCAGCTATACCGTCCAGATAGACGATAGCCATTATGATCGGTATAAGGAAGACCGCCGCTATCATCCACATCGCAACTGCGCCGCCTGAAATTTTCGGGTTTGACTCGCCTATGACCGTACTGTTCGGCGTATTCTGCATACCCTGCATGTTCGGGATGTTTTCGTTATTGTTCAATGCTGTCCCTCCATATCTTTTATGAATTTCCTGTACAGCCGTTCTATCTTTACGGCTATCACCAGCGGCGGATAGCCGCCCGCTATGGTGAAGTGTGAGTGCGCCTGATATTTCGGGTGTCTGTCATCGAACCTTGCTTTCAGCTGTTCGCGGGTGGAACTTGCCGCTATGGGGCGGTGAGGGTCGTCCTTTATCCTGTCGTAGCAGGTGTCAAAATCGGTGTCGATGAACACCACCATGCCCGCATTTTTTGCAGTTTCGCCGTTCAGGTCGGAAAGCAGAGCGCCGCCGCCTGTCGCCACGATGCCGCCTATATCCCTGAAAGCCGCCAGCGCCTGCGTTTCCTTTTCACGGAAGTACGGCTCGCCTTTTTGCTCAAATATTTCGGGTATGGACATGCCCTCCTGTTCCTCTATGTAGTCATCGAGGTCTATGCACTGACATTTCAGCCTTTTTGCGGCTATCCTGCCGACTGTGCTTTTACCGCAGCCCATAAAGCCGCACAAAAAAATCGGTATCATAATATCTCCTGCCTTATTCCCAGAGTTTGTCGCCCTTGCCTGAAAGGTATGCTGTCAGCTCGGTCGCCATTTCGTACTGTTCGCTGAGTCTTGGGTGACCCGGCGTAGCCCTGCCGCTTCGCTTGAACATGAAGTGGCTGACCCTCTCATCATCGAGTTCATTCGCTATCTCGTCTATCGCTTTATCCCATTCGGGGTCATGGTTTAGGACTGTCAGCGTCAGCACGAAGTCTGCGCGGGGGTACTTTGCCATAAGGTCTTTTATGATGTCCTTGTAACGCTCTTTCCAGCGTGTGCGGAAAGCGGGGTCGTTTATATCGGGGTCGCCGTCAGCTTCGTTGTGCTGGTCGTTCTGTCCCACCGCGAAGATGACCACATCGGGTATGTACGCCGAGAAGTCCCAGTCGGTATAGCCCTTTTCGCCATCGGGGAAATAAAACAGCTTGTTATAGGCAGTTTCCATGCCGATGAAGTTCGGCGCATGATACCAGCCCGTATTATCGAATATGGCTATACCTCCCTGTGCGGTATCGTTCAGCTGTGCGCCCAGATTTCTTGCGGTTATGGCGGCATAGCTGTGCCATGCGTTGTCGTATATGCCCTCAGTGTTTTCGGGGTCGCTGCTGCCCACGCAGTCCATAGCTTCCACCACAGCGCCCGCCGACACCGAGTCACCGAAGCACTCTATCTTGCGTGTCGGGAGTTTCGGCGCGTCAAGCACCTCACCGCCCTCGTCAATGACAAAGCCGAAAAATTTGAAGTAATGCGAAGCGTCCTGACGCTTGAAGAGTATTATCTCATGTTCGCCATCTTCCAGACCCTCAGCCAGCGGGACGATATACTCTTTCTCCCATTCATCGGCAGTGCCGAAGTCAGCCCTGCCCTCTTTGCCGTCTATCAGGAAGCCCAGCGACATCTTGTTGAAAAAGCGCTTGTTGAACAAAGCCGCGCTGACAGAAGTTCCCGTAAAGCGCATGCGCACATTTGAACCCGCCCACACGAACGCGGGTGCAGTCTTGTCCGAAAAGTCTATCCTGCCCATGTATGACATCTTGTCATCGGCAGTTATCAGTTTTTTGCCTGCGGGTATTTTTATATCCATTATCATATCCTCCGTTTTATAGAACCTTTGTGCCGCAATACTGCGGATATTCATATTATATAATGTACAGTACCATTCTGTCAAGGGCTTTTTTTGACCGAATGGAAAATTATACAATATGGTTATCCCGCTGATACACCACAAAAAACAGCGATCTAGCAGAACTTAAAGTGGTTGGCGGATATCTTTTTGCTTACCGCATTTTCAGCCGGTGTGCTAAAGGGATAGTCATATATTATAATTATACAAAAAGGCTGACACCCGCGCGGGCATCAGCCTGTGGATATACTTATTTCTTGCAGGATATGATGATATCGCAGATGATATCCACCTGTTCTGCGGTGAGGTCTGCATAGAGGGGCAGTGTCAGCACTCTCTTGCTGATATCCAGCGCCACAGGAGTTTCAGCGGGGTCGTACTTGCCCGCAAAGCACTCAAATGTGTTGGTGAGCGGGTAGAAATACTTTCTCGCGAAAATGTTGTGACCTGCCAGTTCGTCAAAGACTTCATCGCGGTCACAGCCGAACTTTTCAGCGTCAAATACAGCGGGCAGATAAGCGTAATTTGGCTTGACATCTTTGCCCACTTTGTTGAGTCTTATGCCATCGATGTTATCAAGTCTTTCGTGATATCGCTCTACCACTGCCCTGCGCTTTGCTATCTCTTCATCTACGTGGCGCAGGTTGCAAAGCCCCATAGCCGCGCAGAATTCGTTCATCTTGGCATTAGCGCCCACCGACTCAACTATTTCGGGACCGTGTATGCCGAAGTTTTTCAGGTCGTATATCTTGTCACCGAAAGCCTTATCCTTAAAGCACACCGCGCCGCCCTCGATGGTGTTGAACACCTTTGTGGCATGGAAACTGAAACAGGAAACATCACCGAAAGAGCCTATTCCCTGACCCTTGTAGCTTTCACCGAAAGTGTGCGCCGCATCGTATATGACCTTAAGACCGTACTTGTCGGCTATGCGCTGTATCTCTTCGATATTGCACACGTTGCCGTAAACATGCACAGGCACTATGGCGGAAGTCTTGTCGGTTATCAGCGACTCCAGCTTGGTCACATCTATGGTGAAGTCATCGGGGTCGATATCGCAGAAAACAGGTGTCAGCCCGTTCCTGACGATGGCGTGTGTGGTGGAAGCGAATGTGAAAGGCGTGGTTATCACTTCACCTGTCAGCCCAAGCGCCTGCATGGTAAGTTCCAGCGCCATGTGACCGTTTGTCAGCAGGTCTATCATCTCAACACCCAGATAACTTTTCAGTTCCTCCTGAAATTTCTTGTGCTTGGGACCCATGTTGGTCAGCCAGCGGGTGTCCCAGATGTCCTTTATCTCTTCGCAGTATTCCTCATAAGCGGGCATCGATGAACGTGTCACCAGTATCTTGCCTGTCACGAATTTATCTATCATGCCCGTATAGTTCTTGTCATTTGAGTTCATTTGCATCGTATCTCCCTATCAGCATATTGTTACCGTCTTCATCAAGGACTTTTACTGTGCTGTAAATCTTGTCTATCGTGCGGATAAGTTCCTGCTTGTTATCCGAGCAAAGATAGATACGCCCGAACACCTGCGAGTAATCCGCAAGCCGTGTACAAACAGTACCCTCGCGCATTTTTTGTGAAACATAGATAACGCATTCTTCGCGGCTTATCTCGTCCAGTCCGCTGATGCTTGCGATAGTGCCTTTTGTGGCAAGCAGGGTGACCGTTACACCGTGTTTTGCAAAGCGGGGGTCGTCTTTTTCGTCGATAAGACGGTCGTCACCCATCGTCCCTGTCAGCGCGTGGCGTATCATCATCTGCACAACGTTCATGCCGTTGATAAAGTCTGAGTAATGGAAGGAAAGCGAACCTTCAAGCCTGAAACCGAGATCAACACAGACAAAACTGCCGTTTTTCATCTTGCCCTGCATCAGCGCGTAGCCGTTTTTCATACCCAGTGAACTGAACAGTTCCCTGAACTGTCTGTCCTGCTTTTCCATAAAGCCGTCAAGATATTTGGAGGGGTAGACATTTCCGACAGCCTGTTTTATCATACCGCCGCCGAAGCCGAAATCTACCATGATCCTGTCAAGCGAATTTGAAAGTGTTGCTGTGCCGTTGTGTATGGTATAGAAAAAGACAGGTTCATATCTCGGATCGTCACCATCGAGAAATTCCTCGATGATCGCCCTGCCGCTTACGGAACTATTGCAGGCGGCTTCGTATGCCCTGTTCAGTTCATCGCGGTCTTTGCAGACGGATACACCTCTGCTTCCCGCATTGTCAACAGGCTTGACTATCACGGGGAAAACAATATTTTCATCGTTGATGCTGTATGCGGCAGTTGCAGGTATGCCTGCATTCACACATGCCTCGCGGAATTTATCCTTACTGAATATCACTTCCAGATCGGCATCTTCGGTGTAGCAGTAAAAGCCCATTCTTTTGCAGAGCGCCGTCAGGCACTCGACACGCCGTTCGCTGTAGCCCGCCAGACAGCCGTCCACATTTCTGTCCCTGCATATCTTTTCCAGCGCATCAATGTCAGACCAGCTTATGTCGTAGGCTTCATCAGCCACATACTTTGCAGGTGCCAGTGACCAGTCGGTGTGGTTATCTGTGACTATGGTGTACACGCCCAGCTTTTTAGCTTCGTTTATTATCTCTATCTCGACATTAGTCGCGCCGAGTATCAGCAGTCTTTTACCTTTAAGTTCCATCACAGGACTCCTTCCTTTTCCAGTTTCGCGATGATGATATCCATGTCGTCACTGTCATATCTCTGGTCGATGGGCAGTGGGACGATATTTTTCGCATAATCGTATTCAAGGCTGTTCTCGTCACAGCTTTCAAACACATCGCCCCAAAGGGTGGGCACGAATATCTTAGCCGCACACAGCGCCTTTTTGACCTCAGCGCCGTTTTCAAGGTACAGCGGGTACATGAAAGCCCCCTCAGGAACCGTCAGCGCCAATTTGTTTATGCCGCCCAGCCTGTCATGCAGGTATCTGAAATTCTCCGTTCTGTGGGCGATGATACGCTCATATTCAAAAGACCTCAGCAGGTCTTCTGTCAGCTTTGACATCTGCTTTATCGGTTCATCGGCAAAGAACTTGTTGTTGTCGGCAGACTCCTTATAAAACTCGCCTGCACTTCTTTCAAATCTGCCGAGAATGTAGTGGATACGCTCGAAAGTTTCATCGGCAGTCAGTTCACGTTCAAGCCTTTTGTCGGTGTAAAGGAACGCACCGTCAGGCACGCCGAAGTATTTGCGGCAGGTGTAAAGTGTCGGCACATCTGCCGATGCGGGGCGCTGAAAGTAACTCTGCGAATTATCGGTGATGACCCGACCGAATTTGCACTTGTATGCCGCTATCTCGTCATTTGTCAGCTGACCGTAGTAGTTTACGATATACAGCCACTCATCAGCCCCGGGCGCATCTTCAATGACAGGTCTGAAAGCCTCATCGATGCGGTAAAAACCGACCTTTACGCCGTATTTTGCACACAGGTTTTTCACCGAACTGCAAAGAAAATACGGGAGCCTTATCTGCTTTATGCCGCAGGCTTCAATAAGGTATGCAAGACAATTCCTGCCGCAGTTGAGTTTTACCGCGCCCTCGTGGTACAGCGTGCCGTGATAGCTTTCAAATTCGATATATCCGCCTATCTCTTTCATTTAATCCAGAACCACCTTAATATACTCGTTCATACGGTCCATCTTGTCATACATCTCTTTTTCGCTGTCAAACCTGAGGAAGATTATGCCCAGCGCTTTAGCGGCGTTGTCGAAGCGTTCTACGGTGTCGCCGTCATTTTTATACAGTGCTTTGCGGAAAATATTTTTCTCTATCTCCTCAGCGAACTCTATGCCCCTGTAGATACCGTCCCTGTCGGAATGCAGTACATAGTGGGCGCAGTACGGTATGACTATTTCGGGCTTGACATCCAGCTTTTCGCCCATAGCCGCCAGCACCGACATCTCAACTATATCAACGCCGAAGATGGCGCTCAGCTGTATTGGTATCATGTTGCCGCCCGCGCGTGGACCGATATCTATCAGGTAGACTCTGCCATCGTTATCCAGCATCAGTTCCACATTGACACAGCCGCTTACAAGCCCCAGCTTTGTGACCATGTTTTGCAGTGTGTCCTTAGCTTTCTGCATCTCTTCATCGGTGAGTTTTGCGGGGAAGACTTCTCCGCCGGGTACAAGGGGATTTGGAGAATGTCCGCGAAAACAGTTCATAAGACCCCAGATGATGACTTTGCCGTCATTTATGAAGATATCGCCGCCGATGTTGGTGCTGTATTTGTTGACTATGAACTTTTCGGCTATTATCTTCTTTGTGCGTGAGAAAGAGAACGCGAATTTTACCGCGTCTTCGTAGCCTGCGCTGTCTTTGAGTATCGTAACACCCTTACTGCCCGAAGAGTCAACAGGCTTCATAATTATGGGGTAGTCGAAGTTCTCCTTGTCAGCGAGGGCATCAGCCTCACAGGTATAGCTTTTTGCATCCGGACAGTCAAAGCCGTTTTCTGCCAGAAAAGCCCTGAACTTATCCTTGTTGCACAGTATATCCACTGCACTGTAGGGATTTGTGGGCAGACCCAGCTTTTGGGCAACATAAGCCGCCGTAGGTGCGGCGGGATCGGAGGCGTAGGCTATGACACCATCGATATTTTCAGCTTTTGCGACTTCAAGCACTGCCTCTTTGTCGGTGGTGCTCACAAGGTAGAACTTGTCGCAGACATACTGTCCGGGATTATCGGTGAGGTAATCGCATACCACCGTGTAATAGCCCAGACGCTTTGCCGTTTCTATTGCAACTATCTGCTGTGCCGAACCGCCCAGCATCAGAATTTTTTTCAATCTCATCTGCCTCTTTTCAGAACCTTTTTTCCCATGTTAAGGATATATTCAAAGCATTCCAGCTTGAAATATTTTGCCAGACCCGCATATACCGCAACGCCCAGCGGGAGCTGTATCAGCAGTGTCAGCACATCGCTCAGTTTAAGGAAGTTTATCGAATACACTGCCGCGCCCATTATCACTGCTATGCCCAGCGACGGCAGTATATCCGCCATCTGCTCTTTATAGCCGTAGCCCAGCAGTTTTTTGTTTGGCGATGCGTTCACGAAGCATGACAGCAGTGTGGTAACACACTGACCCAGCACTATCGCCAGCGGTGTTTTGAAGAAAAATACTGTGATGACCAGTGATCCCAATCCGTAAGCCTTTTTGATGACTTCCAGTTTTAAGAACATGTCACTCCTGCCCTGCGCATTGAGCGCCTGCAAATTGGCTGTATGTATAGGCCAGAATGCGTACACGAAGCAGTAAGCCTGCAAAAAAGGCACACAGGGCATCCACTTATCGGTCAGTACGAGATGCACCATCGGCGGTGCTATAACTGCCAGTCCCATACATAATGGGAATATCAGGAAGGAACTGGTTACTATCGAACGCCGCATCATGCTCTTGACCTTTTCGTTGTCGCCGTTGTGCTTTGAGAGCGCAGGAAGCATGACACTCTGTATCGAGCCGTTCACATTGCTTATTATGATATCGGGGAAACGTTTGCCTTGATTGTAGTAAGCGAGTTTTTCAGGCTTATATTTCTTGCCTATCACAAGACCCTGCATCTCACGGAAGATAACATCTATCAGTGCAGATATCATCAACTTCCAGCCGAATCCGAACAGCATTTTCACCCTGTTCCATTCAAACACCCGTTTCGGACGCCACTTGACTATCAGCAGCAGCAGTATACATATCGCCACACGGCTGGTAAGCTGCTGACCTACCAGCGCCCATGCGCCCATGCCTTTCAGCGCCATAGTTATGCCCACTATACCTGAGATGATAACTGCGCCGATGGTGCAGAACATCAGTTCCTTGAAGCGCATCTCCCTTGCGACTTTGGCATTCTGTATCGAGTTGAAAGCACCGGGTATCAGCACCAGCGCCAACACCCTCAGCAAAGGTTCAAGTCTGGGCATCTCATAAAATGCTGCTATGAATGGTGCTGTTAAAAACAGAACTATATAAAGTACCACTGATATGAGAAGGCTCACATAAAAAATTGATGAATAATCGTTCTCGGTCACATCTTTGCGCTGGATAAGGGCTGTATTAAGACCGCTTTGCACGAACACCTGCGATATGCTGATGAATATGGTCAGCAGTCCCAGCATACCATATTCTTTAGTCGGGATGATACGCGCCAGCACCAGCTGCACCACGAAAGCTATGCCCTGATATCCTGCACGTTCAAGGAACTTGAACGCCAGTGACTTTATAACTACCGAATTTTCGGTCTGTGAACTTGGTTTCAAGAAAGCATTTCTCCTTTTTATGCCTTTTGCGGCAAGGGCTGAAAGCACAGTTTTCGGGGCAGGAGCGTATCTGTCCTGCCCCGATCACCTGTTACAGCCAACTGTTAAAATCTGAACTGGAAGTGGTTTGATGCCGATGAACCGTATATCATTATCATTACATACCAGTGTGTCATCATAAAGCCCACCATAACTGCACCCGCGCCAAACTTTTCCTGCCAGTTGCGCAGTTTGAAAGTGCGGTACAGCATCGGCAGCAGAAGTATCTGGAAAAAGTCACAGTACACCGAGATACGTGCGCCGTAAACGGTTTTGAACATCAGCAGCATGTAGGTGTAGAAAGCTGCGCCTATCAACGCTATCGTCTTGACATTCGGGTCAGCTTCGGAACTTTTATCGACATTCCTGAGCGCTATGATAGGAACTATCACAAACAGTATACGGAATACCCAGTCATAGAAAACGTGGAAGTTGAAACCGTGAAGTCTAAGGTAGACTGCCTGTGTAACATCGAAAACCGCATTGATGTTACGTGTGTACTTCTCGGGCAGCAGCGAATGTTCAAGCATGAACGTACTTATGCTTTTCAGGTTGAATATGATGACAAGGAACAGCATTATGATGACTACATTTGAAATCTGCGAGCGTCTTCTCTCAGGGATGAGCACAGGCGTTGCATACCTTTGGGGACGTCCCCTGCCGTTTCTTGCTTTCATGACCATCGGAGCGCGGGGCGGCTGCATCTGTCTTGCGTTGCGCGGCATGGGCATGTTTCTTCGCCTTGACATAACACCTCTCGGCGGGCGAAGTCTTCTCGAACGGGGAACGAATGAAGCATTCCTGACAGGCGGTCTGCCTGCGGCTGCGGGCGGCTGCTGTTTGCCTGCCATATTGGGCTGCTTGCCTATCATGTCGGGCGATGGCATGACCATCACAGACATATGCTTCTCCTTTCGGTTGATGAACATTGCCATCAGCACGAACAGCAGTCCTATAAAAGCCGAGTTGTGGAATGTCGTAGACAGCAGGAAGACAAGTGTTGCCTTTATCCACCTGCGTTCTTTTATGAAACAGTAGCACAGCATCACCCATGCACATGAAATGCTCTGCTTCATTATGTTGAATGAACTGTTGTAGAACAGGAACATATACGTACAGATAGGCAGCCACATCGGGTAATCCTTGCGGAACTTATATGCCGCTATGTACACGGGCAGTATTACCATAAACTGTGACACGAACAGGAAGTAACCTGTATCGTGGAAATACCGCGAGGTGATATATGCCATGAACGAATAGCCCAGCGGTTCGGTGGTGTATTCTTTCATGTAGGCGAAATTATCAGACTTTTCCGCCAGTTCAAAGGTACGCACTGCATATTCGAGAACATCTTTGCCGACGGTATCAGCACGCACACCTGCCAGCAGCGACGGTATCAGTATCGCCACCGCCGAAAACAGGAACGCGATCAGTTTTTTGTTATATTTGAATTTGTTTTCTGCAAGACTTGTAAAGAAGCATGTAAGCAGAAAGACCAATAGATATAAGGCTGTGCTTTCCCCAATACTCATTAAAACTCTCCTAATTGTCTTTATATGTCAACCGCGCGGGCGCTGGACCTTGCGGTATTATAATACGTATGTTCCCCGATATACGAGCGGGGATAGTCATATCAAGTTTACCCTTTTTGTCGGCTCATTTCAAGAGCGCGGCTTATCTTTTTTGTTTTGCGGCTGTGCTTTCAGCGCTTATGTGAGCTTGTCAGCCGATCTTGCTTTGCTGCCGCCTTTTAACTGCAAGCGGCGGCGCAGGCAGCACGCCTGTCATTTTTTCCCTTTAAGTTTCATGATAAAGGGCAGTTTGTCCTTTACCTCATATTTGAGTTTTTCATACGGTATCAATTCTTTGTATACACCTGTGGCTTTCATAGCCTTAAGGTCACCGAGATGCTGGTGATATATCAGTTCTTTGCGCTTTATCTGGTGTTCTATCTCACTGTGGAATTTACCGTTTGTATATTCATCGAACTCTCTCAGCAGGCTTGCATGCTTGTCGAGAAAATTCTTTTTCAGCTTTTCGGGCGAAGTCCTTATCGAACCTGATGCCGAGTGGGGATTGTTCGTCCTGTAAGCGCTCATTATCTCATTCATGTAGTGGGCTGTGCCGTCATAAGTGGTCACCAGCCTTACCAGCAGGTCAAGCGTGGTGGAAAAATCCAACAGCTGACGCAGGTTCTCGGTCCTGCCGACAGTGGAAGCGGTCGGCGTGAAGTCAAGCCTTATCAGGTCCTCAACAGTGAGGTCTGCACCCTCAGGCTTTTCCAGCGCACTCAGCAGTTTTTTGTCGTTCCACATCTTGCGCGGGTAGAAATTTTTTATAAAATTGTCGTCGGTATCAACGACCTTTGCGTTGTGAAAACAGAGGTTGCATTCGGGGTGCGCTTCAAGAAAATCCACCTGTTTCTGTAATTTTCTGTCATCGCACCAGTAGTCATCGCCCTCACATATAGCGAAGTACTTTGACTTAAGGGCGGGTATCACATACCTCTGTACTATATTTATCCCCTGACTGTACTGGTTTTTCTCCTGATACAGCACCTCTATCTTATCGGGGTATTTCTCTTCCATCTCCTGCACTACAGCCTTTGAACCGTCAGTCGAGCAGTCTTCATGGACGAACACTTTGTACTCAAAGTCTGTTTTCTGGGTGCATATGCTGTCAAGGCACTGACGGAGCCATTTTTCGTGGTTAAAGCTGAGCACGCCAACTGTCACTAAGGCAGCCATTTGTTTTCTCCCCTCGTTTATAAGTTTATGCGGTCATCAAAGTCTGTAACCGTCCAGCACGCCTTTGAACATGCTTTTCAGTTTATGGAACTTGTCATTCTCATAAAGCACAGTCTGCACCATGCGCTTGATGACCCTCACATCGGCTTTGATACCCAGTCTGTACTTGCGCTTAAGGTAGATGCTGTTGCGCACCCAGTAGTATTTTCTCAAAGGCGAGTGATTGAAGATTATTATATCCTTGCCGAAAAACCTCTTTGTGACGCTCCTGCCTACTTCGTGCAGGAAGCCTGTGTAATTCAGCCTTATTATCTTGTATCCGCCGCGCACCAGCGCATAGCAGATGTCGTAGTCCACCATGTCGATGAACAGTTTCTCATCAAAACCGCCCACCGCCTTTATACAGCGCACGTTGTTGAATGCGCCCGAAGTTATGCAGAAATCCACTTTCTCATACGGCTTTGTCAGCCCGAAATCCACCTTCACACTGCGGTCTTCGTATTTTGAAGTTATTATCGCCACATTGTCCTTAGCGCGGCTTGCAAAGCTGTCATACCGTTCAATGATATCAGCCTTGCATACAGTGTCCTGATCCAGTGTCAGCACCCATTCTGCGCCCAGTTCATCGGCTTTGTCGATTATCTGCGCCAGCGCCTTTGCGATGCCGAGATTATCGTCATTACGTATATAAGTTATATTCTGATACTTTGCTCTCAGTTCATTTATCTCATCAATGTTCTTTGAGCCGTTGTCAACGAGTATCAGTTCGCCTACCTGCGGGCTTATGGCTGAAATATTCTCCTCCAGCCTGTTGATATCGGGGTTGTAGAGCACTATCCCTGCGGCGTGAGCCATAAAACTAACCACCCTGTTTATTTTCTGTATTCAGCGAGGAATATGTCATAGAAAGCCTCGCGCTTCTTTATCAGCTTTTCTCTGCTGAATTCCTTAGATCTATTGAAATTACGCTTTGCAAGCCTTTTCAGATCGACTTTCATCATGCGTTCGACCGCTTTGACTACCTCTTCGTCACTGCCCTTTCTGAAAAGGCAGACTTTCGGTATAAGTTCGGGTATGCCCGCGATGCTTGTGCCGATGACGGGACAACCTCTGCTCATCGCCTCTATGACAGCGCGGGGCAGACCCTCCTGCTTGCTTGGCTGTACGTAGATATCCAGCGAGTCATAGAATTCAGGCATCTTGTCAGCCGAAAGATTGCCCACGAACTTTACTCTGTCAAGCACGCCCTGTTCTTTAGCAAGGTCACGCAGGAAGTAGTCGGGCTGAGCGCCGTTGAATCCGCCCGCCAGACGGTATTCCACATCATATCCCTTATCGGTCAGCGCCTTTATCGACCTTATCACATGTTCCTGACCCTTATAGCGGGTATCAAGAGCCGCCGCAGTGCCCAGCACCAGCTTTTTGCGGGCATCAAAGCCATCCAGCCTGGCAAGGCGCTTTTCGAGAGTTTCGCTCTTCGGCGCATTTATAACAACGTTTGAACAGCTTACCGTAACGCCCTTAGTGGGATAACGGTGCTGTAAGAATTTGCCTGTAACATAGTACACATACTTCGCCTGTGCGATGATACTGCGGGTCTTGAAATACATATACGGCGCTACAGCCTTGCCCAGCAGACCGTGATTCCAGTAGCTGTCCCACGAACAGCCCACGCTTTCGACGATGTATGGTTTATGGTATTTTCTTATGTATTTTACAGCCAGCTGTGCTATGGAACTCTGTGTCCTCAGCACGAAATAGTCGTTCTCGCGCACGCATTTCTCGACTATCTTTTCAGCCTTCGGCTTGTTTACCAGTATAGTTTTCGGGCTTTTGAAGTTCGGCACGCTTATCACCTTTATCTGCGGCGGAACAGGTGTAAAACTCTTGCCCTCGACGGGTTTAGTTCTTATCAGGAAGGTTATCTCGTCCGCCAGATAGGAATATCTCTCATAAAGTTCATGATATGCGAACTCATAGTAATTGCCCTCTTTGTCATAGAACAGCGGACCGTCGTGGATAAAAACCAGTTTCATTAAAAGTTAGCTCCTTTATTCTGAAAGTTCCCTGCGCCAGAAGTCAAGGTTTCTCTCAAAAGAGAAATCCTCCTCCCATTTTTCAGCCGATGCTTTGCTGAATCTCTCCCATCTTTCGCGGTCAGATGACAGCTTCATCACTGCATCTGCCCAGCAGTCGGTGCTTTCGGTGTCGTCTACCAGATAACCTGTTTCGCCGTCAGCCACCACATTTTCGTTATAGCCTATTGCAGATGCTATGGAAGGCAGACCCGCCGACATATACTGTACCAGCTTGAAGCCGCCCTTGCCCATCGAACGTTTGATGTTCAGAAGCGGCATTATGCCGATGTGTGCTTTAAGCATCTCATCGCGGACGATATCCCTCGCCCAGCGGATATTCCTTATTTTCAGATGTTTCGCATCGTATTTCAGCGGCAGGTTGCATATCACGGTCAGTATGACGGTCTTGCCCGTCTTTGCCCTGACTTCCTCAGCCGCCTTATCGAGAGCGCCCACCACGTTGTTCATGTGTTTCAGCCCCGAAGATGCCCCCACCCAGAGGATATTTATCTTCTTGTCATAAGTCTTTGCACGCTGACTGTTCCTGCCTGTTTCTTCATCAACGATAAGGTCACCGTCGGTAGTAGGAAGCATCGTGACTTTGTTGCGGCACTTTTTGTTCAGCATATTTTTCAGATAATCGCTCGTGACTATTATCTCACTGCTGTACTTCTGCAAAAGCCTTGCCTCAGCCTTTGTTATCTCGTTTATGCCGAAGATATCGTCATCGAAATCCCATATGACCTTTGAATTTTTCAGCACCCGCTCATACATGAAACTCAGCGGAAAGAAGCAGACTTTCGGCACAGCCGCGCGTGATATCACAACAGTGTCGGGCTTAGATGCCATATCAGCCGCAAAGTTTGCCAGATTTCTGAAAAATATCATAAGGTGATATCTTATCTTGTTTATCAGGGTGGGCGCATCGGTATAGCTTCGGTACATCTTATCGGTCACGGTGAACCTGTTGGTTATCTTAGCGTCCTTTATCTTTTCGGTATACTGCAATATCCTGTAATAGCTTGCCGCGTGGGTGAAGCCTCGTGTATACACCGATACCTTTTTCATGTGCGAACATTCCTCCGAAAAGCGTGAAAACTAGCCTTTTGCCGCTTTCTCGCTCTGTTTTTTTCTTGCTCTTTTCTTATACAGCTTAAGTATGCCCATGTTGTACATGATGGGGCGTATCTGCCGTTTTATCCTGTTTTTCAGCTTGAAAGTCGATGGGAAGTACTTCTTTTGCAGACCATGTACCGAAAGTTCGTCTATATCAGCGAACATTTCGTCGCGGCGCGGGCTTGGCTTAGCCGAAGCCACCATCATTCCGCCGTTTATGGCGCTGTCGTTATCGAAATCCAGTTCCTCCACATCGAGGTTTTTCCTTATCTTCTCAAAAGCCTCAGCCGCCTTAGCATTATTGACCAATACCTGCGAAACGCCGATGCCGTCATCCATACGGGGGGCAGCGCCGCTGACATACCAGTAGTCACCGGCTGTGAAGCTGCTGCGCCTGAATTTGCCTTTGCAGTGGCAGTTATAGCATGACGGGCGAGATATCATCTCTTTGCTGTAGAATTGCAGCATGGGGTCAACATCGTAGGGTTCGTCATATTCGCTGCCGTCATCGAACACTACACGCATCGTTGTGCTGCCGTATCCGTAGGTCTTTTCGCGGAACCTTACCTCGCGTATCTCCTTGCCGCTGCGCTTTTTCTGCCAGTGCAGATATTTGCGCCAGAATTTCGGTGAGGGCACGCC
>OCTW013433175.1_pt1 | contig 16889 bp, 14 predicted proteins | sample 1539671 | NCBI WGS metagenome assembly OCTW01 (sample SAMN02144230, study PRJEB22623) | gut metagenome | biome: sheep rumen | host: Ovis aries | place: New Zealand
CAAATGCAGTATTTAAAAGCTACTTATGAGAACATGTACTGTCAGTAGAAAAAGTATTCAGTACCTGGGTCAGATGGATAATCAAAAAATTTTTTCTCATTTCGAATTTTTGTGTGTTTTTCTCTTTTTTTCGTCGTGAAGTTGTGGTAGATTGTATTGATGAATGTAAGAGATTCGTAAAGATTTAGTAAGGAGGCCAAATGCGTGGATAACAGAGAAAAAGAATCAATCGGGAATTATGAAGAACAATTCGATGCGAACACAATGGATAACGGCACAAGAAAGAAGAAGAGAAGAGGAAAGATTGCCTCTCGTATTCTTTTTGGATTATATTCTTTAATTATATTTGTTTTAATGCTTGTTTATGAAAGTGTCAAATGGGGCTTGAATAAATGGGGTAACCTTTCTATTGAAGAAATGATTTATACCTTAAAAGCACCTTTAAAAGGAACGGGGCAGAATATGGTGGGAGAATATCTCCAGAAAGCCTTATTGCCAGCAGTACTGATTTCTTTAGGTTTAATTATCGTCTGTGCTTTAGTAAGACGTTTTAAGAAGAAATATATTACATTTCCATTCTTATGCTTAGTATTAGCTTTTGCAGTCTTCTTAGGCGGTATTAAAGGCGGATACTATTTCTGGAATAAGTTAGATGTTGGGGCTTATATGTATAACCAGATGCACCCATCAACATTTATTGAAAAGAACTATGTCAATCCTGCTAAAACAAAATTGACATTCCCACAGAAGAAGAGAAATGTGATCTATCTGTTCTTGGAATCTATGGAACAAACCTATATGGATTCTTCTGTCGGCGGTCATCATGCGCAGAATATCATTCCGGAATTAACAACTTTAGCAAAACAGAACATTTCCTTCTCAAATAGTGATTCGTATGTCAATGGGGCGAAAGCCTTAACTGGGAATACCTGGACGATTGGTGGAATGTTTGGCGCAACGGCTGGTTTACCATTAAAGACTCAGGTGGCCAACAATGAAAACAGTAACTCAACTGTTTTCTACCCAAGATTAACAACTTTAGGTGATATTTTACAAAAACAGGGTTATGATCAGACATTATTAATTGGTTCTGATGCATCCTTTGGTGGTCGTGACCGTTACTTCTCACAGCATGGCGGTTATGATATTGAAGATTACCTCTATGCTAAAGCAAAAGGTATGATTCCCAATGACTATAAAGTTTTCTGGGGTTATGAAGATGAAAAGTTATTTGGTTTTGCAAAAGAAAAATTAAATAACTTATCAAAGCAGTCAAAACCATTCAACTTAACAATGTTAACTGTGGATACCCACTTCCCAACTGGTTACTGGGATCGTAACTGTCGTCCTCAGTTCCCAACGAAGTATGAAAATGTCATGGCTTGTTCATCAAGACAGGTTTCAGCCTTTATTAAATGGTGCCAGACTCAGTCTTGGTATAAAGATACAACGATTGTCATTTCTGGTGACCATCCAACAATGAATGCAACGATTCAGAAGGGTACTCCTTGGGATCAGCGTTTAGTTTATACATGTTATATCAATAGTGCGGTTAAGAGAGATTCAATTACAAGAAGAAACTTCTCTACGCAGGATAACTTCCCAACAACTTTAGCTGCCATGGGTGTACAGATCCAGGGCAACCGTTTAGGCTTAGGAACGAACTTATTCTCTAATGAAAAGACATTATTAGAAAAATATGGTTTCAATTATGTCGATAATGAATTAAAGAAACGATCTGTTTGGATGGAAAAACAGATGGAAGCATCACGCTCTAACCGTGTGGATATTCAGCAAGCTAAAGGGAACTTACCAATTGTCAAAGCATCAATTGAGCCATATACACTTGGTCAGAAAACAGCAACGGTAACGATTAATAGTATTAAGATTCCTAAGAAGTTTAAAGTGAAGAGCTTTGAAGTGAATGTCAGCTACCGTGAAGACGGCGCTTATGGGAATACTGTTATTGTCAAAGATCCAAAAGCTGGTACGAAAGTCAGTGTGGATATCTCTGATGAACACAGTCAATGGTATATTGATCACTACAAACTGAAACAGTTATATGTCAATGTCAATGTCTCAAGTACCTCTAATGTGAAGTACACCGTAGGTAAAGGAACAGGTAAAGTTGTTTGGAGCAAAGAAGAAAGCTCACAGGCGACAGGAAAAACAAAAACTACATCTATTTATTAATCAAAAGGCCATAGGAGTTATTCCTGTGGCCTTACGGCATTTTAGAAAAGTAAAAATGGCAAACAGGATAAATAGATCAATTGATTCTAAAAACGTCTGTAAAGGCTTATAGAGCTTTATAAGAGGATTGCTCTCTGCGACATCCCTTAGTGACTGAAAAAAATCAAATTTGTTGTTGACGAGTATAAAGCGTAGTGGTATTATAGTGGAGCAGTCAGCGAGACGGGCCTTTAGCTCAGTTGGTTAGAGCGCACCCCTGATAAGGGTGAGGTCGATGGTTCAAATCCATTAAGGCCCACCATTTTGATTGACTGTATACATGGGCCTTTAGCTCAGTTGGTTAGAGCGCACCCCTGATAAGGGTGAGGTCGATGGTTCAAATCCATTAAGGCCCACCATGTATTTATATTTTCTTTGGGGCTTTAGCTCAGTTGGGAGAGCGCCTGCTTTGCACGCAGGAGGTCACCGGTTCGATCCCGATAAGCTCCACCATTTATTAAATAATTAATGGGCCTTTAGCTCAGTTGGTTAGAGCGCACCCCTGATAAGGGTGAGGTCGATGGTTCAAATCCATTAAGGCCCACCATTAATTATTTTTCTCTGGGGCTTTAGCTCAGTTGGGAGAGCGCCTGCTTTGCACGCAGGAGGTCACCGGTTCGATCCCGATAAGCTCCACCATTTTTATTTATAAATGGGCCTTTAGCTCAGTTGGTTAGAGCGCACCCCTGATAAGGGTGAGGTCGATGGTTCAAATCCATTAAGGCCCACCAGTGGGGCTTTAGCTCAGTTGGGAGAGCGCCTGCTTTGCACGCAGGAGGTCACCGGTTCGATCCCGATAAGCTCCACCATTTATAAATGTACGACTCGTAAGAGTCGTTTTTTCTTTACTTGATTAACGAATGAACTCTTTGTACAATAGGAAAAGAGAGGTGTGCTTATGTCTGCTTATATGGCTTATTTGAAAAAGAATATCTTAACGGTGATCACTTGTATTGTCTTATTAGCAAGTGTCTTTATTGTCTATACTGTGTTTGCCATTCCTAATAAATATGATGCTACGGCTGTGATCACTACTGATACAAGTGCAAGCAGCTATATTAAGGTGATTAAGAGTGAAGGATATATTGATGATGTCAGTAAGCAATATAGCTTAAGCAAAGATGAAATTATCAATTCACTTGATATTAATGGAAATGGTCATATGTTGACTTTACGTTCACGGACAACGGATGCGATGACTTCAAAGAAGATTGTTGATTGTTTAGTGACACGGTTAATCAAATATCATCCGCAAATAACTGTTAAACAGAATGCCACTGTGGCAGCTCATCCTTCATCACCAAGTTTACTTGTTAATGGCGCATTAGGAGGCTTATGTGGCCTTATTGTAGGTTTAGTGATAATCGGTATCCAAATGAAGAAAAAAGGTAAAGATCGGGCTTAAATGAGTGGATACTCATGCCTGATCTTTTGCGTTAATATTAAAAAACAGGGCCTTTAACGTGTTGGACCCTGTTTTATTGTTATTTGACTTTCACTGATTTAACTTTAGAGTATGATGAATAATATGTTTTATCATCTACTTTGCCATAGCAGCGCATTCTGACATAATATTTAGACTTGCTGTTTAAGTTATTAAGAGTGGCAGAAGTAGCGGTATAGCTGCTGATCTTATAAGTTAAGGCATCATCAAAGCTTTTATTGGTTGCATACTGGATTTCAAAACCATCACAGTCAGTACGTTTCTTCCAGTTCATTGTTAATGACTGTTCTCCTGCTTTGATTTTGGTGATTGTTGGTTTCTTAATAATGAACTTGAATTTGAAGGTGTCACCAAGAGCCCAGTTATCAGTCATCTTAATACTAGCGGAATCACGATGTTCAAGACTGGTCTTTTCCCATGCTTCACCATAGATGGTTGATCCTGTATAGGTTAAGACATTAGCTAATTTCATGCTTCTGATATAGCCTTTATTGCTTCTATTGATGGTGAAGCGATAAGCACTGTAAGTCTTTGTTTCATCATATTTGAATGGATAATTCAATGATAGGATGAAACTTGAAGCACGCCACTGTTTATTGATGAACTTATATTCTGAAGTCCACCATGAGAAGTTTCTTTTCGCGATGGATTTGTTGTTGACATAAGTGGCATTTTTAGTTAACTGAATACCTTTTTTCTTAGAACCATAAAGGCCATGTTTCAAATAAGCGAAGCTTAGAGTTTCGCCAATAGCTTTGTTATAAGAGGTTTCTTTGACTGGTAAGATATAGTTGGTATCTAATTCCTCTAATGGCGATTCACCTTTTTCTCTAATGGCAATACGTCCCTTTGCATCACCAGTGGTATAAGCAGATGCTTTTAAGAAGCTTGCTGGTAAGCTTAATGTTTTTCCGTTTGCTTCTAATGAATCTACATGTTTAGAACTATTGAGATAGTCATAAGATAACTGTAAGGAATCTAAATCTTCTTCCTCACCATCTCTTACGGATTTCACTAATTTGATTTTTACATTAGATTTTGAAGCTTTGATTTTGTTTAAGATTAATGGATTTGTAGCGGAATACTCATAAGAGGTATATCGTTCTGCCTTTTTACCTGGATAGGTAATATCAACCACAAAATAGTTATCTTTATCCTTTTCTGCATGAACATTATAAGTTGCTAAGGATAAACCTAACATAACTGTTAATGGAACACTAACATATTTATTACATTTCATAAAATTCAACTCCTTTGATACCATTATTTTATCATTTTTTAAGAAAAAGCGGTAGTGTCTACCGCTGATTGTTTGGTGCTCGACTATTAAAATAAAAAGTAATCACTCATCGAATCTTTTCATTTCTTCAATTAAATCACATATATTTGTACCGAGGTTATCAATTAATTCTGATAAATTTGTTGAAAAATAATGTGAACGCTCAACTGCTTTATCAACATTGGGTAAATAGTAGGCTTTGAAACGATTGATGGATATCGATTTGCGGGAATGTGTTTTATTTGAAATGATATTGCCTATATAAGTATTGTGGGATGATACTTTTTTGTTTTCTTTAAGAAGCTCAAGCTGATCCTTATATTCTGTAATGACATTAGAAAGATGCAATAGAAGCCAAAATTCAAAGCAGGGATTAGAAATATAAAGCTTATAATTTTTTGCTTCACAATAGTTGATGCAATCGATAAGGTTTTGAGCAGAGTGTGAAGAAGAATCACGATCAATTATGATGCAAAATTTATCAGAATCATTATGATATCTATTGAGATAGCTTTTATATTTTAAATCATAACCTATTTCAATTAATTTTGTTTCAAAATCCTCAAATTTTTTTTGATCACGAGATTGAAGTGCTTCATGGTTAGTGAGATATTCTTTGATGTACGTTTCATCAAACTCTTTTAATAACGATTCTGGAATATCACTGGGAATGGAATCTTCGGACCTAGAATGAATATATTCTTCAAGAAGCTCAATTACATCTTTAGGAGCGCTCCTCGTGTCGTTATTCCTCCTTTTAAGGACTTCTATTTTCACCAATGAATTGATTTCTAGTTCATCACTAAAGGATTGAATATTTTCAAAATATTCTTTTTCGGTCACGTTTCCTTCAACGGATAAAAAATAAACTCTTTTCGGCTCAATTTGATTTTCTTCTTCTTCTCGATTATAGATGGCTGCGGATAATCTTGATTTAATATTATTGTTCATCGGTATATTCGTAATCACTCAAAAAAGAATCTCTAAAAATAGGAATGGCTCCATATCTTCCTAATAAATATTCTTTTTGAATGTCTTTGTCAAACCTTTCTTTAAATTTATTTAATGAAAATATTTTTGAACTATGATCATGTGATCTTTCTACAAACCATATTTCGTCTTGTCTTAAGAGTTTAAGGTCAAGAATATTGGAGTCTTGTGTTGTAGCTAATAACTGTATATTTTTGTCCTCTGAACTTTCAAAAAATAATTCGATAAATTGTCGAACTAAGTTCGTATGAAGACTTCTATCTATTTCATCAATTAATATCATTCTAGGCTTATTATCAAGCTGTAATAATGGAATGAGATCGAACAATCTCTTTGTACCGTCTGATTCATCACTGAGTTCGAATAGATCATTAGGATTACCGTGATTAGTAAGTAACTTGTGGTAGATTAATTGCCCGTTTTCATCACGCTTGATGTTTATGATTTGGTTATTAATTCTAAGAGTAATAGGCATATTAGATGCGGTTTTAGAAAAAATTATTTTAGCTTCCTCTTTCTTTTCTTCATCTAGTTTTGAAAAAAGTTTGTCTAAATCCATTTCTTTTTCTTCACTATCTAATGACTCTATTCCCGTATCAAAGTATTGAACTATTTCTTCAAAAAAAGCTTTTTCTTTATCACTAGTGCCTATTTCATTTATTTTATTATATTTGCTGCCAGGATAAATAATAATCATATTACAAATATAATTATATATATTAGAAATTATATCGATTGGGTCATCCTTTTTTTGAGCTCTATTAGAAATATCTGACAAAATAGTTTTCTTTCTAAGTGATTCAGTTATTTGATTATTAAAATCATCTAAGTATATTTGAAATTTTACGTTCTTTTTATAGTCTGAATATACTGTGCTATTAAAATGATCATCTATTTGACGATCGAAGATACAATCTTCTTTATTTTCATTGACTTTTGTTAGCCATTCGTTTGTGATAATTTGTTTCTCATAAGATAGCGTGAACCCATATAAATATTCCTGCCCATTGACTATAAAATCGTACTGAAAGATAGCTGGGGCTTTATATCTTGATGAGTTTATACGAAAATTTTTGTTAATTAGGTTTACATGATCAAGATCATAAATGATAATTTGTGTAGAAAATCTCATAGCATTGATTAAATTACTTTTACCACTTGCATTTGCACCAAAAACTATGGCACTTTTTAATAATTTATGGTTATCTGCTTTTATCACGTGCGTAGGGTGCCTCATAATTCTACTTGTTGCAAAAGAAATCGTTTGTAGTGAGTCAAATGATTTATAGTTGCCAACAGTAAACCCTTTCATATATATGTTCATTTTATTTCTCCTCCATTCAATCACATTATAATGTGAAAAAATCACAGATCAACATTTAATTTTACTTCTGAACTCTCTATATATAAGATTGCATGTGATAACATCACAAAAAAGCGGCCAAGGCCGCTAAGCAACAACACTATCACTTTCACTAGTAACACCACTTGAAGAAGAGGCATCGCTTGTATTTGAAGTGGTATTAGACGTTGTATTGGATGTATTACTACTATTTTGATTTTGTGAACTATTATTTGATGCTTCGGTATTCGATGACGTATTGTTGCCTGTTGTATTGCTTGAAGTATGAGGCACATTATTGCTGCTGCCTGTTGTGTTATTGTTATAGTTGACACTTGTGCCATTAGAAGCAGAACTAGCGGTTTCACTACGGGTTGAGGCATTTGAGCTTGTTTCTTTCTTTTCTGAACCATTATTGGTGTTGCTCTTTTTCTTTTTAGAGGTTGTCGTTTCTGCTTTTTGTGTTTCTTTTTTCTTTGATGTTGCAACTGGCTGTTTTGGAACTGATACAGTTATCTTTTGCTTAACAGGTGTATACGTAGGGGTAGTAGGGGTAAGATTGCTTGTTGCCGAGTAATTATACGTATAAGAAGAGGCAGCTGGCGTGACAATCTTCTCATTCGCACTTGCAACAACGCTGGTATCGTTATTCGCAATCGCTGTGGTATTTTCATCACTGGCGGCTTTTTCAATTTTGAAGGAGCCAACTAATGTACCAGTATATTTACCTTTTCCGGTTACGATCACTTTTGCATTGCCGGCTTTTTTGTTATGTTCATAACGGACCTTATAGTCTTTTTTATTGGTGAGGATCTTATTGTTATTGGCTTCAACCTGTACCTTTGGTTTTTTGGCTTTGCCATCATAAGTATACGTATTAGAGGATAAGGTCAGTTTAAACTGTGAAAGGCTGATCTTATCGAGGGCTTCGCTTTTAGTCGCAGTGACCTGGGCATCATTATGAATGAGCACATCAGCTGAAGCGGTATTGAAGACATTCACGATAATATCTTTATATTCATGATGGACTTTAGCGGAAATAATGGTTTGACCCGCTTTTTTCGCGATAATCTGGCCTTTTTTAGAAATGGTCGCAATGGTGTTATTAGATGATAACCATTTGATCTTACTCGCATCATCGCCGCTGCTTGATAAGGTATAGATAGCCCCTTTTTTAAGATCAAGCTGTGAAGCCCCTAAGGTATAATGATATTTGGTTGTTTCGATTTTTGGGGTAAGAGCCTTGTTCATTAATGCATTTCCAGCAAAAATGAGGGCAAAGACACCAACCCCTTTGATATATGTCTTATTCATGATCATTCTCCTCGTACGTGTATAGTGTACAAGATCATATTCATAAATGCAAAGTGTATTTACTTGGTTTTAATGCTTAAAACCTGAGAATAGGGAGAATAATAGGTCTTTTCATCAACCACGCCATAAGATCTGATTTTGATATAGTAAGTCTTATTATGATGGAGGCTGTTAAGCGTTGTTTTGACTGTTTTATAATTGTCTATCTTAAGTGTTTTTACATTTTTGAACTGTTTAGATGTACTATAACGGATCTGATACCCATCAGCATTGTTATCTTTTTTCCAGGTAACCTGAATAGCTTTCTTTTTAGCCGTAAGTTTTGTCAAGCTTGGAGCTTTTAAGACATAACTGTACTTGAACGTATCTTTTAGCATCCAGTTTTTAGTAAGAGCTAGTGATGTAGAGTCACGATCATTGATGGAAGCTTTCTTCCATAGTTCCCCATAACTATTTACACCTTGATAGGTATAGATATTCTTCAGGGTTAATGATTGGATATAGCCTTTGTGGTTGCGGTTAATGGTAAAGCCATAAGCACTATAAGTTTGTGATGAATCATACTTAAAGGGATAATTGAGGCTTACTAGCATTGTAGCGGCCTGCCACTTATTATTGATGTACTTGTATTCAGAGGTCCACCAGGCATAAGCATAGTGAGAGAGGGTCTTATTGTTTACAAGTAACGTGTTATTAGTCAGCTGTAAACCTTTCTTTTTACTGCCATAGAGGCCATATTTGAGATGACTGAGGCTAAGTAATGTTTTATTTGAGTGATATTTAGTCTCTTTGAGAGGCAAAATCAACTGTGGGTTTACATCTTCAACAGCCGATGTCTGCATCCGCAGTGATAAACGTGCGTTATTTTTATAAGCGGATGCTTTAAGAAAGTTTGTTGGTAAGGATAATGTCGCCTTTGTGGCAATTAAGCTATGAATATGCTTTGCATTAGTAAGATAGTCAAATGAGAAAGTGACTTTGTTTAAGGGAATACTCTTACCGTTTTTGACTACTTTTGTCAGTTTAATCGTTGTATGTTTAGAAGTTGCGGAGATCTTAGTGAGATTAAGCGACTGCGTCGAGCGATAGCTCTTTGTTTTCTTGTTAGGATAGGTCACCTTAATTGTAAAATAGTTATCTGCCGCATAGCTTGGAGTCATATGGGTTCCAAGAAGTAAGCTTATTAAGGGTAATAAATAAAAATGTTTCAAATGAGATCATTCCTTTCTGTGTCTTTATCATTAAATAATAAAGACCTTAATTTTACTTTATAAAAATTGAAAAAAGGTATTAAAATATGATGAAAATTTGGTATAATGCATGAGTATGTGAGGTGGGTTTATGAACAAAAAACGATTCTGTAAAACAGCCGCAGTGATTTTAACGGGAACGATGTTAGCGGGATGTGCAAGCAATACACAGGCGCAGACATATAACTATGATGTCAATGCGGATTCTATTAGTATGAAAATCGGTACATCGTATAAAGTCAAAGCAACAGGCAGTGATGCTGCTAAAGTGAAATGGACAAGCTCTGATCAGGATGTGGCCACAATTAGTAAAGAAGGGAAAGTCACAGCGGTTGCTGAAGGACAGACCATTATTACTGCAAAGGTGAAAAAGGATTCTGTCGATGTGACATTGACAGTCTTAGGTACTAAAAATAAACAAAAAAAGGATATTGTGGTTACCAAAGATGGTAAGACAACATCGATGAATTCAGAAAAAGCTGTAAAGAAAGATATTTCTAATTACAAGATCAAGTTATCTAAGAATACCTATGAATATGATGGTAAAGTGAAGAAGCCAACAGTTACTGTTATCGCTAAAGATGGGACAAAGCTGAAACAGAACGTAGATTACAAAGTAAGCTATCAGGCGAATAAGAATGTTGGTAGTGCTAAAGCGATTGCGAAAGGAATCAAGAAGTATACTGGTGAATTAGAGTATACGTTCAAGATTGTAGCCGCTAAGGTTGTGAAAGAAACACCAGATACGACGCAGGATGATACAGAAACTAGCGTTTCAACGCCAGCTACATCTTCAACATCTACATCGTCATCAGCAGCATCTTCTAATACGTCTAGTGCGTCAACTTCATCTTCGACTTCATCAACATATCGTCGTCGACCAAGTACGTCATCTTCGTCTACTTCATCTTCGACAACGACAAGAAGGAAAGTAGCGCAGACAACGCCAAAGAAACAGACCACAAGCAGTTCTTCAACGGCAACGCATAAGTCAACAACGTCTACATCTTCGTCATCAACGAAGAAAGTTGCAACGACGCCAAAGAAGAATACCAATAATGCGTCTTCAAGCAGTAATACTTCAAGTAGCAATACATCAAATAGTAATGCGAATACGAAGTCAGAAACAAGTGCTTCAAATGAAGGCAGCAGTAATGTTTCGGAAGCAGCAGAAAGCACTGATACAACGCCAGCTGCCGCTAATGCGACAGCCGAAGCAACTGAATAACGAATTGGAGAAGTGTATAGGAAATGCACTTCTCTTTTTTTGCGCATAAATGGGTAAATTTAAAAATAATACGGTAGGATAAAATAAAGAACATTCACGTTTCTTTCTATCAGGATGTTGATGATCCAACCGGACGTCTTAAAGCTTTAACAGATGATCCAATGAAATCAAGTGGGAAGTGGACATATTTCTTTAATAAAAAGAATGTCGATGGTAAAGTGAATTGTTTTGAGTGGTTAGAGAGTCAAAAAAAGAAAGAAGATGTTTTATAAAGCATCTTCCTTCGTACAAAAAAAGATTCAGGTAATCCTGAATCTCAATATCTGATTAATAATAACCATATCCGCCGTAGCTGTAGTTTTCAGTTGATGTATCAACCTTTGTTAAAACAGAACCCAAGATATGAACATTGTTTTGTCTTAATAAGTCTAAAGCAGCTTTTGCAGCTTTACGGTTTGTATCCTGCGTTGAATAAATAAATAATGTACCATCGACAGCATGACCAACAGGGATCGCATCAGTAACTGCACCAACTGGTGGACAGTCAATAATGATGAAATCATATTCTGCTTTTAAAGCTTTGATAAAGTCTTTGAATGTATCTGATGATAAGACTTCAGCTGGATTAGGCACTTTAGCACCGCCTGTTAAAACGTCTAACTGTCCAACAAATTCATCATCTGTTTTACTCTGGAAGAATTCTTTGTTCAGTTTATGCGTTTTAGAGAAATCTCTTAAAGCGTTTGATAAACCAACTTCATTAGTTAACTGAAGGTAGTTATGTAACTGTGGTTTACGTAAGTCACCATCGATAATGAGGACTTTTTCATATTTTGTTGCAAAGATATAAGCTAAGTTAACGGCTGTTGTAGACTTTGCTTCTTTTGGCTGTGTGGATGTTAAGCAGATTGCTTTGATCTCATTGACTGAAGAGAATTCAATGTTGGTACGAATCTGTCGATAAGATTCAGCCACATCAAACTGTGCATGTTCAGTCTGTTCATGATTAAAGAGCGTAAAGGTTTTACGTCTCTCATGTTTCTTATTCTTTTTTTCTTTGGCCATTCGTGATTACCCTCTTTCCCATCTTTTCTTAAATAAGCCTTTTTTCACAAATCTTGTATTTTCAACCTGTTCTTCTTTAAGAATTGCGGCTTGATTCTTTCTAAATAAGAGACTTAAGTCTTCTTCATCATAATCTTTTGCCAGCATTTTATAACAGTCATCAAGATTTGGATAACGATGATCTTTACTTCTATGTGTATCTGAGGCAATCAGATGCACTTTATTGTTTTGCAATAACGTGAATGCATTCTTACCAGCAATGGTATTAGGATGCATAAGTGATGAACTATTAACCTGGATGACAACACCGAAATCTAAAATATCATCAATTAAATCAAGATCAATAGGTTTCTTAAAGTATCTTTCACAATGTGCTAATACAGGTTTATATCCGGCATTCTTGACCGCAAATAAACGATCATAGAACATATCAGTCGTTTCTTCCATTTCTTTACGCACATCAAATTCCACTAATAAATATTTAGTTTTATTGATTGGGATGATACGATTTTCTCGAATTTGTGTGAGATATAAATCATTTAAGAAGAGCTCACAGCCTTCATAGATCTCAATAGAATACTGCTTGGCAAGTTCTCTTAATTCTCCAATACGTTCTTTAAAGTGTTCAATATCTTCTAATGTTGTTTTCCCACTAATATCATGCGGGGTGGCTATAATCTGATCAATATGCTGCTGGGATGCTTTCTGTAAGGCTTCATCAGCCATCTCCCGTGACTGAATACCATCATCAATCCCCCATGCATAATGACCATGGATATCAATATAGTTCATTATTTATCTTTAAATTCAATGGTTGGGATAACACCCATAACAGGGAGATCAAAGAATGATTCAGCTTCATCTTTACTCTTAATGCGTGTATCTAATAAGTATTTGATGACTAATACGACAATGGATATAATAAATCCAACTATTGCTCCTATAATTGTATTTATCAGGATATTAGGAGAAGATGGTTTGCTAGCAACTTTAGCTGCATCAATAGTCGTTACATTGGTGACTCCCAATTTGGAACGAAGTTCAGAATAGAATAATGAAACAACATTATCTAGAATCTTCTTGGATAATTGAGCATTTTCAGTTCTGACAGTAATTGTAATAATTTGATTCGAAGTGCCTGCTTCGACTGTCATATGTTTATTTGTGAAGTCGCTTTCCAAACCAAGATTGTTATCAACTTTATCACAGATAGTTGAACCTTTGACCATTTCTACATAGTTATTAACCATTGTTGTGTTAGCTGTTGCAGTAGAAGCATCAACGTTACCTGATTGTGTTTCCGGTTTAGGGAAGACACGGGCTACTGATTCATATTGATAGGGAATTGCGAATATTGTAACAGCCGCTGTACATGCCCCAAATAACACTGCAACTGCAATAATAGCAGCAATATTTTTCTTTAATAAGTTGAAGATCGCCATAAGATCAATGGTGACTTCTTCGTTGTTTTCAACGTTTTCCATATAAATTTCCTCCATATACATTTCTTTACGGTTGCAATAATACCCTAGATATGTACAATTAAGCAAGAGGATTTCATATCTTTTTTATGATTTAATAAAGAAATTGAAATCCAGCAAATCATTATTGCGTATATAATGTATATAAATAGCAAATGCATTGTGATGATTTTGTTATTATTATTCAAAAATTGGTATTGCTTAACAGTGAAATTAATGGTACATTACACACGAAAAGGTTATCTTGATTTCAGGGAAGAAATTTTGATTAATCCATTGGGAATGGGGGAATATGCTTGTATACCAAAAAAAGGTGGGCAAAGCACTTTGACTTTATAGTGCTTGATTTCATTACCTTAGAACTTTCATTTTTAATAGCTAATTTAATAAGATATCGAAGTCAGACATACTTCAATCTATCTATGAACAAATATATTTTTTATGCGGAATTTATCATATTGTTATTGAGTTTCATTATGACAATTATCTTTACTGATCCGTATAAGAATATATTAAAGAATGATGGCCCTGAAGAATTTGTACGGTTAGTAAAACAGACTTTCATGATCTTCATAATGAATATTGTTTGTCTTTATATCATGCAGCAAGGCAATGCATCCTCAAGAATTGTCATTTTCATTACTTATCCAATTTACATCGCTTTAAGTATGATTATTAGAACTCTAAGAAAGAAACAATTAAGATTGAAATTATCACATTATGGTTCTAATAGGGCAATGATTGTTTTATCTGATTCTAGACATATCAAAACAATGATTGATAATCTAGCAACTAAATCTTATAAGGGATATTCTATTATGGCTGCTTTCTTAGTAGATTATGATGGACATATTAAACAAATTGGAAAAGTGCCTGTATTGGGAACTATTGATGATATGGTTGAATATGCATCGCATAATTGGGTAGATAGTGTAGCACTAGCCATTAATGATAATAATATGCTTGAGCATCTTAAAGAGATTTTTGAGGTGATGGGTATTACTACTCATACTATAGTGACTCAGGCACCTAACAGTGAAGGGGAATACATACAAAAGTTAGGAAACTATATTGTATCCTCTAATTCTTATAGAAGTATTCCACCAGCAAGATTATTTATTAAAAGAATGATGGATATTATAGGTGGATTAGTTGGTTGTTTATTTACTGTTATTATTACGATCTTTGTTGGACCAATGATTTATTTACAGGATCCTGGACCTATTTTCTATGCCTCTAAGCGTGTAGGTAAGAATGGGAAGATCTTTAAGATGTATAAATTCAGATCAATGTATCAGGATGCTGATCAAAGAAAAGCAGAACTTATGTCTCAAAATAAGATAGGGGATGGCATGATGTTTAAGATGGATGATGATCCTAGAATTATTGGTTCTGAAAAGAAAGATAAGAATGGGAATCCTAAAGGGATTGGAAATTTTATTAGAAAGACATCTTTAGATGAATTTCCTCAGTTTTTTAATGTCTTAAAGGGAGATATGTCTTTAGTAGGAACAAGACCTCCTACATTAGATGAATGGGAGAAGTATTCTCCTCATCATCGTAAGAGAATGGCTATTCGTCCTGGTATTACTGGTATGTGGCAAGCATCAGGTAGAAGTAATATTACGGACTTTGAAGAAGTTGTTAGACTTGATACTGAGTATATTGATCATTGGACGAATGGTATGGATATTAGAATTTTAGCAAAAACAGTTTTAGGAGTACTAAAGCACGAAGGTGCGGAGTAGGATTGGGCGAAAGGAGTATTTTTATGAAAAAAATAAGAATTCTACATGTTGCTCAAGCTGCTGGCGGTGTAGATAGATATTTGCAGGCATTATTGAAATATATTGATAGAGATAAATATGAAAATATATTGGTATGTTCTCAAGATTATAATGAAGCTAATTATGCAGGTATAGTAGATTTTTTTGAACAAGTAAAAATGGTGCGTGAAATTTCATTTAAAGATGATTTGAGTGCGACTATTGAAATCAGAAAAATGATAAAAAAATACAAGCCAGATATTGTATATGCACATTCAAGCAAAGCAGGGGTTTTAGGTAGGTTTGCTAATATTGGATTTAAGAATAAATGTATATATAATCCCCATGGATGGTCATTTAATATGGACTGTTCAGAGAAAAAAAAGAATTTATATATTACTATTGAGAGAATAAGCTCTATTTTTTGTGATCAAATTGTTTGTATTTCAAATGCTGAATACCATTCGGCACTGCAACACAAGATATGCAAAGCAGATAAACTACAGGTGATATTTAATGGAATTGATATTGATCAATATCGACAAAATAGAATTAGAAGACTAACAAAACAAGATATAGGTATTCCTGATGATTCATTTGTCATTGGAATGGTTGGTAGAGTTAGTGAGCAAAAAGCACCGGACATTTTCGCAAAAGCTGCAAAATTGATAAAAAAAGTAATACCGAATTCTTACTTTATAATTGTTGGAAACGGCAATTTGGAAGATGAAATTAAGAAGTATGTAATTGAAAATGGGTTAAATAACAGTTTTAAGATTACAGGATGGGTTGAAAACCCAATGGACTACATACAGTTATTTGATGAGGCCATGCTTTTATCTCGATGGGAAGGTTTTGGCTTAGTGTTACCTGAATATATGATTGCCAGAAAGCCAATCATAGCAACAAATATAGATGCTATTCCCGATTTAATAAATGACGGAAATAATGGTCTTTTGGTACCAGTAAATGACCCTGAAGAGGTTTCAAAAAAAGCATTATTACTATATCAGGATAAAGGTTTATATAATAAACTAGCAAATAACGGAGAAGACATCGTATATAAGAAATTTGATGCGAAAAGAGTAGCTAATGAGCATGAAATATTATTTGAAAGTTTGAGTGGGATTAGAGAATATAAGGAGAAGAGTATATTATGAAAACAACATTATTAATTATGGCAGCTGGGATTGGCTCTCGTTTTGGCGGAGGCATCAAACAGTTAACACCAGTTGGCCCTAATAATGAAATTATTATGGATTATTCAATCCATGATGCCATTGAAGCTGGTTTTAATAAAGTCATCTTCATCATTCGTAAAGATATTGAACAGGATTTCAAGGATATTATTGGTAATCGTATTGAGAAGATCTGCAATGCCCATAACGTCGAAGTAGGGTATTGTTTTCAGGATTTACATAACTTACCAGCTGGCATGGTTTGCCCTGAAGGCAGAACGAAACCTTGGGGTACCGGTCAGGCAGTCTTAGCAGCGAAA